>Ga0169931_10001271_pt1 | contig 41697 bp, 39 predicted proteins | sample Kivu_15m_20L_FD_129675 | JGI IMG/M metagenome (GOLD analysis project Ga0169931, IMG submission 129675) | Freshwater microbial communities from Lake Kivu, Western Province, Rwanda to study Microbial Dark Matter (Phase II) - Kivu_15m_20L... | ecosystem: Environmental > Aquatic > Freshwater > Lake... | reverse complement strand
GTGGTTGATTTTTTCCAAAAAAAGTTTTCTCAGTTAATTCTGTCTCATCAGCGCTCATCTTTAGATAGTGCCCATTATGCCGCATTATTGTCCTCTAGTTTGTATATTGTGACGTCGATCCCGCTGGCTTTTATGATGTGGTGGCTATATCGTTTTGGTGTCATGCCGTCTGTAGGCAGTGTTGCAGCCATATTGATTGCTTTAATGAGAATTATTCATCCATTAAGACTGATCAGTGAGCTTACTCATCTTTTCCAAAAGTCGTTGGTTGCGCATGATTTTGTTCAAAGTATGATGCAGGTTAGCCTGCCAGTCATTAAGCATGGGTCAACTGATCAGCCAGGTTTATATGCTGAGCACGTATGCTATCAAATCGGCTCTGAGATGATTATAAAAGACATCTGCTTGCATCTTTTGCCCAACGAGAAAGTAGCGATCATTGGTTCCAGTGGCGCTGGAAAAAGTACTTTATTGCAACTGCTATCTTGTGTGTATCAACCAACTTTTGGACAGATCAAATGTGGATCTAAAGTAGCATATGTGCGCCAGGATTCCTGGTTATTCAGTGCGTCTGTCAGGGAAAATTTATTATTTGATCACCATGTCAATGAGCAGCAGTTAATGTCTTTGCTAAGAGACTTGGATATGTTTGATTGGATCAATGGTCTGCCTGCGGGAATTGATACAGTGATAGGTCAAGGTCAGCTGATGATGTCAGGTGGGCAAATGCAGCGATTGTGTTTGGCCCGTGCTTTAATGAGAAAAGCAGAGTATTTGTTATTGGATGAAATTACCTCAGCCCTTGACCGTGTTACTGAGAAGTTAGTGATGGATGTGATATTAAAAAGCCAGTGTGCTGCTGTTTTGGTTACGCATCGTCTAAATTATTTGAAGGATTATGATCGAGTAATTTTAATGGATAGTGGTCAGATCATAGCCCTAGGTCATTTTAATGAGCTGATGGCAAACTCAGCAGCATTTAGGAATTTTTATAATCGCCTATCATCCCAAACAAACATGTTGTGATTGTTCACTCAGTGTATCCATGATTGTTTTTAGCAGGCGGGCCATCTGACCACCCGTGAAGATGCTGTGATCAAAAACCATTGTTAAGGGTAACACAGCTTGAGTGTTTTCAATAAATGAGCGGCCAATTCCAATAGCAACTTTTGTTTCAGGGGGAAGAATTGGCATGCCATATCTTCCGGCAATTGAACCAAAATTTGAAATTAATACATCTGATTTTTTTAGCCATGCTTGAGGAATTTTGCCAAGTATGATTGCAGCTTTAATGTCGTTTAATGTGGCCTGATTTTTATCAATATGCTCTGAAAACTCTGCTGAAATAATATGGGTATGAGCCTGATCATCGACGGCCATTGAAATGGTGCTTAATTTTAATGGCAGGTGTATCTGCAGTGATTGATAAATGGCGCTGATGCTGATGGCGGAGATTTGATGTGTACTGTAAATTGGGCAGTGATCAATGATGGTTGATGTTGGGCGCTGAAGACTTTCAGTGGCAATTTTTGCCATGGTGGATGAGGAATTGGCCCATAGGTAATTCTGAATATCAGCGGGTCTGATGAGTTGTCCGGTTGGTACAAGTGATTGCAGTACCGCCTCAGATAAATGATGGCTTTTGGCAAGATTTAGTGCCTCAGGGTGAATTTTTAAGTTTAGAAAAGTGGGTTGTGCAACTTGACTTTTTATTGCTTCAGACAGTTTGCCAACCAGGCTTACACTGTTAGGATAATGCAATTGACATAGAGGCTCTCCAACAGCAATTCGTTGATTTTCATTGATACAAAGTTGAATAACTGCACAGTCTTCTAAGGCAGGGATATCAACCAGTGATTTATCGGTTTCTACAGTACATATTACAGTATCTTTTTTAATTTTATCACCTGCTTTGACATGCCAGCTTCGCAGTATGGCTTCGGTCAATCCTTCTCCCAGGTCAGGTAAGTTAAATGGATTGGGGGTCATAAAAGGATCTCATTGATTGCGCTCATGATGGATTGTTGATTGGGTGCGAATAAATGCTCATTTTGATAATATGGGCAAATGGTATTGGGAGCCCCCAATTGTCGCATATATTTGGCATTGATATTTAAATGACGGTGAATGAGATAGTAGATGTCATTTCCGACGGCGCCTTTGGCTGAGGCCTCGTGGAGAATAAGAATTCTTCCTGAAGCTTTAGCTGCTTGAAGAATGCCTATTTCATCCAGGGGATTCAATGTGCTAACATCAACTACCATCAGTTTGATTTGGTACTGTGTTTCATAGATTTTAGCAACTTGTAGTGCCTCATATGTCATTGCGCCCCATGTGAAAATGGTGGCGTCAGTACCCTCACGATGGATATAGACCTCACCAAGTTTAGGCGGACGCTGATTGGGCTCTTGTTTAATTCGGTAAAGTTTTGTGGGCTCTAAAAAAACCACAGGATCATCAGATTGAATTGCCTGTCTTAGTAGATGATAGGCCAGGGAGGGGGTGCTAGGGATGATAACCTTTAGGCCAGGAATATGTGAAAATAACGATTCTGTGGATTCTGAATGATGCTCAGGGGCATGAACACCAGAGCCATAGGGCGCTCTATAAACCAATGGACATTTTAATTGGCCACGTGTTCGATGTCGAAGGCGGCTGGCATGGGCAATCATCTGATCCAGAGCGCTGTGCATAAAAGCAAGAAACTGAAACTCGATAATTGGTCTTAACCCTGCTGTGGCAAGTCCAATGCCAAAGCCAGCCTGGAAGGTTTCACTGATGGGGGTATCTATGACGCGGTTTGGGCCAAAGTGATCAAGTAGGTTTTGGGTGACACGAAATACACCACCCAGCCGTCCTATATCTTGGCCTGCGATTAGCGTGGTTTCATCGGCAGACATTTCATCGTACAGTGCTTGATTAAGGGCCTGTACCATATGCATACATGCGGTCTGATGGTCTGGCTTATGCATAAAGATAGTCGTTGATATGGTTTGTTTCTTGAGAGGGGGCATTTAGAAAATGCTGGGCTGCTTGGTCAACAGTTGCTCTGGCTGATGTCTTGATGCTCTGGATATTCTGGGCAGAGAGCAAATTCTGACTCAATAGAAACTGTTCAAATTGTGAGATAGGGTATTGAGTGTTATCAAGCTCGATGTCTTTTGATGATCGATAGATTAGAGCATCATCATTGGTAGTATGCGGGTCAAGGCGCAGGGTCATGACTTCGAGTAAAAGGGGTGAGCGCGTTGTTTTGACTTTGGTAATTTCTGCTTTGATTTTTTGATCAATCTCAAGAATCGGACCATGTGGGATGTGTGCTGTTGAAATAATGTTAGAGAATTTGTTGGCAATGAGCGGATTTGATGATTGCTGGGATAATGCAGTTGAGATGGCAAATTGATTATTGTTCACTACAAATAGAATGGGCAGCTTATGAATCTGTGCAAAATTTAATGATTCATAAACCTCCCCTTTGGATGTTGCTCCATCACCCAGTGTAACCAGGCAGATGGCGTCTTGATGTTTTAAAGACCATGCAATACCAGTGGCATGTGCGCACTGTGAGCCTATGGGTATATTAATTGGAAGCGTATGGGGTGGTATTGCACTATTTCCTCGCTCATCACCAGCCCAATATTGAAATAATGCATGAATGGGCATGCCTCTTGTGATCAGTGCGCCATGGTCACGATAATATGGGCAGTACCAGTCATTGATGGTTAGATGATTTGCCAGGGAAACAAATAAATGCTCCTGTCCTTTTGAGGAAGGAAATGTACCGATATGACCAGTTTTTTGTAGCATCTTGGCCCGATGATCAAATGCTTGTGTGATATACAGTTGTAACAGCAGTTGCTGTAGTTCTTGTTTAGTTTGCATTTTTTGCATGATACATTGTTTGAAGGAATTCAATGGTTTTATTGTGGATGGACTGAATATGGTTTTGAAGTGTTTTTTCAGAGGACTTTTGAAGCTGGTGAAAAACATAAATGAGCCCGCCACCGTTTGCAATGTAATCTTGAACAGTCACACAAGGAAGCGAGGGGATGGTTTCACCTTGTGCAAGCTGGTTATTAGCAGCGCCACAAACCAGATTACAACCGATGTCCAGAATGCGCTTTTTGCTAACCGTGCCGCCGGTCGCGTTCGGGCAGAATATATCAACTTTTTGACCAGGTTGATACGGCACCACTTTTTCTATAAAGCTTTCAAATCGCTCTGGGTTGATGTCAAGTCCATAAATTGTGGATGTGTGATTGCTTGATAGGATCTCAATAAGAGCCGTTGAGACCTGTCCAAGCCCTTCAATTAGAATATTGGCAGAATCAAGATCAATTTTAGACCATTGGCAGGCTGCTTTTAAAGCATGGTAAACACCAAGGGCGGTATAATAAGTTGTCTGATCATGCATTGAGTGGGCGCAAACATGCTTGGTGATTAAAGATATTTGGTCCATATCTTTCATGTTGGTTCCCATATCAATCGCGGTGATGTATTTGCCCTTGAGAGACTCAATAAATAAAGCGGCCTCTTTTAAGATTTGCACTCGATGCAAAGACCACACTTCATTGGTGCAGAAAATCACGGCTTTACCGCCACTAAGGGGAAGGTCATGTGCACTGGCTTTATGGAGCATGGATAAGGCCAAATTTTTGCAATCCATCATAGCTGCCTCAAGATTGGCATACTCAATTCTTCTCATTCCACCAATAGCGGGGTAATCGCCATTAGGGTATAATGTGATAATCAAATGACCAAAGGAGAGCTGCTTTTGATGAACTATGGCTTGACTATCGTTTCTCATGCTCATACTGCGACTGGGGGAGGGTCACGTTTAGCTCAAGTTTGGATTGGTTTTGGTTTTGCTCTAGGCTGACCCGAACCATGTCAGAACTGACATCAACATATTTTCTAAGCACATTCAGAATATCTTTTTCCAGATGAGCAACAAAATCAGGAAGGTTTTTTGACCTTCGGTGATGTGAGACCACAATTTGAAGCCGCTCTTTTGCAATCGATGCGGTTTGTGATTTGTTTTTATCGGGATTCAGCAATTTTTTTATAAACTTACAAACCATTATTTATCTCCAAAAAGTCGTTCTAGTAAGCCTTTCTTCTTTTCAGTGATAAACTTAATAGGAATATGCTTGCCCAGTAATCGATCAACAGCATCTGCATACGCAATACCTGCATTTGAGGTTTTTTCAAGGATAACCGGAGAGCCCATATTTGAGGCTCTTAATACAGCATCTGACTCTGGGATGACGCCCAAAAGCTCAATAGATAGGATGTCTTGAATATCTTTAAGTGCCAGCATTTCACCAAGCTCAACCCTTGCTGGAGAGTAGCGGGTTACCAGCAGGTGTTCTTTAATGGGGGTATCGCCTTGCTCTGCTCTTTTGGTTTTGCTTGAAAGCAGTCCAAGCACTCGGTCTGAGTCACGAACAGAGGACACTTCTGGATTGGTGACAACAATAGCCTGATCAGCAAAGTACATCGCTAAGTGGGCGCCAGTTTCAATCCCAGCTGGGGAATCGCAGATGATGTAATCAAAGTCAGTGGATAACTCGTTGAGAATTTGTTCAACACCATCACGAGTGAGAGAATCTTTATCCTTGGTTTGAGAGGCGGGAAGAATATATAGGTTGTCAACGCGCTTATCTTTAATGAGTGCCTGTGAGAGTTTGGCTTCCCGTTGGATGACATTGATTAGGTCATAAACAACTCGGCGTTCACAGCCCATGATAAGGTCAAGGTTTCTAAGGCCGACGTCAAAATCAATAACAGCGGTTTTAAAACCGCGAACTGCAAGCCCCATGGATATGGCTGCGCTGGTTGTGGTCTTGCCAACCCCCCCTTTCCCAGAGGTAACTACGATAATTTCTGCTGATTTTGTAAGTGTCATTTTTCTCTCTTCAAACGTAATCTTTTTTATAACACTCTATGGCATTAAATTCAAGGCTTGAAAGTTAGATGCGCGTGACTTTGATGGTGTTATTGACAAGTTTTGCCAACGTTAGCTCGCCTGAGCTAATGCTTGATTGCTCGCTGGTGATGTAGATGCCGGCGATACAAACCAGCTCCGGGTCAAACGCTTGTGCAAAAATAGTCGCCTGTGTGTCACCAAAAGAGCCGGCAATTGCACGCCCATTGAGGGATCCATAAACATGAATTGAGCCACCGGCTATTACCTCAGCACCTCTTGAGATGTTGCCAATAATTACCAATGTGCCGGGTGCCTCGATGCTTTGACCTGAACGAACGTGCCCATGCCGGATGGTCTCGGATGTATTTATTTGCTCGGGTTTTTTAGAGGGTTTTTCGTTTTCAGCTGCGTGATTTTTTTTAAGAGTTATCTCGTTTAAAGCAGCGGCCTTGACAGCTTCTTGAGCAACAAGAGAGTGGCAGCCAGTGACGCCGATAACATTAATTTGCATTTGTTGACAGGCGGCAAGAATGGATTTCAGGTAATCACCATTGATGTGAAAATTAACCTGGTCAATAGAGATAATAAGCGGTTGATTTCTGAATAATTTGGGTGCGTTACTGCAGTGCGCAATGATTTCAGATCCGATATGATGATTGACCTCATTAATTTCCATCACCAGTATTGTATGCATGGTGCCATTGATTTGAAAGCCTGTTCTCCTGGTGGTTGCTGTTGTCACTTTGTCTCCAAAATCTCAAAAATACAGCATAGATTGACTTTCTCTGCTTTTCAATAGCGTCTTAAGTTGACGCGAAAAAAAAATTGGTTATACTGTAAGGTCTGGAGAGATGGCTGAGCGGTTGAAAGCGGCGGTCTTGAAAACCGTTGAAGGGGGCGACTCCTTCCCAGGGTTCGAATCCCTGTCTCTCCGAGATTTTTGGGTAGGAGTTCTAGATGAATCTGGGCATTAAAGTATTGATTGTTGATGATCATGATTTGGTTCGTACAGGTATCAAATTAATGCTTTCTGACGTTTCGGGTATTAGGGTTGTTGGGGAGGCCTCAAGTGGAGAGCATGCAATTGAGCAGTCTAAATTGCTCCAGCCTGATGTCGTGTTGATGGATGTTCGCATGCCTGGAATGGGCGGTCTTGAGGCAACAAAAAAGTTGCTGCGAGTATGTCCTAACGTTCGTATTTTGATTGTTACTGTTTGTGATAGTGATTTGTTTCCAACACGGTTAATGGGGGCAGGTGCATACGGATACATCACCAAAGATGCATCGATGGATGAAATGATCAAAGCCATTCGTGCTGTTTATCAACGTCAGCGTTATATCAGTCAAGACATTGCCAATCAATTGGCGATTAAGGCATTGACTGATAATGGAGAGCCGGTATTTGATATGTTGTCTGAGCGTGAACTTCAGGTGAGTTTTAAGATCATTTCTGGAGGTCGGGTTCAAGAAATTGCTGATGAGCTATGTCTTAGCCCAAAGACAGTCAACAGCTATCGATATCGCATATTTGAAAAGCTGAATGTCAAAAATGATGTTGAGTTGACCCATTTGGCGATCAAACATGGGCTGATTGAGAAGTTTTCCGAGGCGGATGGCTAGTCAGCAACATCATTTATTTCGGCTTGTACAACAGCTTCCTCAAAGTCCAGGTGTTTATTTATTTAAAAATTCCTCAGGTGATGTGATATATGTGGGCAAAGCTAACGTATTGCGTTCACGTGTGGGTCAATATTTTCAGCCTGATCGAATCAATAAAAAAACCCAGCACTTAATGAGGGATGCTTGTTCGATTGAATTTTTCATTACCAATAATTCTCAGGAGGCATTGATTCTTGAGAATGAGCTTATAAAATCATACCGCCCTCAGTATAACATTGCCCTTAAAGATGGAAAGTCATATCCCTATATTGTTTTAACTGATGATGATTTTCCGAGGATGGGATTGTATCGAGGGAGGAAAAACAAGCATCACACCTATTTTGGTCCTTATCCTCATGCCAAGGCAGCCAGAGAAATGGTTGAGCTTTTGCAAAAGCTATTTTTAATTCGTGATTGTAGCAATAGCGCGTTTAAATTTCGTACTCGACCTTGTATGCAATACCAAATTAAAAAATGCAGTGCGCCTTGCGTAGGTAAAGTCAATCAGCAAGAGTATGCACAGCAGGTGGGTCATGTAAAAGATTTCTTAATGGGTCGTTCAAAGGCACTGATGCTGGAATTAAATGATCGGATGCAGAAGGCATCTGATGCACTTGAGTTTGAAAAAGCGGCGCAATTTCGTGATGCGCTTGGGCAAATTCGATTGCTACTTGAAAGGCAGGTCGTTGAGGGTGAGGGATCCTGGGATATTTGGCTTTTGGGGCAAGATTTTCAGCAGTATATCGTGTTACTTATCAAAGTTAGGGATGGTAAAGTCATGGAGGTTCGCCATGAGGACTTTGGCAATGAGCAGGTTAATACAGAGGAGATTTCTTCTTGGATTTATCATTATTATAAAATTAATCAACCAGATGGTGCTATTGGGGTTTGGATTGATCAGGAGATATTGATGGGGTCTGAAATCATTGATGTGATATCAAAGCAGTGGCCAGGGAACTATTGGCAGGTTAGTCAGTCAGATAAAATTAATGAGTGGCTTGCCATGGGAAGGCGTCAGATTAGTAATATGCTACCTTTTAAAGCGCTTGCTAGGCAAGATTGGGGCTTTGCGATTGATTATTTGAAGAAATTATTAAAGATTGATGATTCGCTGTCTGTTCATGTTGAATGTTTTGATGTGTCGCATTTTGGTGGTCAGGGCACCAGTGCTAGCTGTGTGGTGATGGATGACTCGGGTTTGCGCAAAGATCTTTACCGAAACTTTCATATTTTAAAGGTTGATAATGCTGATGATTATGCGGCAACTATGGAAGTACTTCAGCGCAGGGTTTTAAAGATTGATAATCAATCGGTGATTTGGCTGATTGATGGTGGTAAGGGTCAAATTCGTGTCGCCAAGGAAGTTATTGCCTCATACCCATGTGTAAAGGGAGTGATTGGAATTGCTAAGGGCCCCACGCGCCGTTTTGAACATGAGCGTTATTTTATCTTGAATCTTGAAAATCAGATTGTTGAAATTAACTTACCAATGACAATTCGACAGGTGATTGGTTTACTAAGGGACCAGGCCCATGATCGAGCGCTTCAGTCCAGTCAAATGCGGCAGAAAAGAAAACTTCTTAAGGGCACGCTGGATGATATTAAGGGTGTTGGGCCAGTGATTAAAAAGCGTTTGAAAGCCCATTTTGGCTCAGTTAATAACATCAGGCAAGCAACTGTGAGGGAGTTGATGCAAGTGCCTGGGGTCGGAGAAGAATTGGCGCATCAGATTGCAAATCACTTAAGTGATTGTTAGTATGGTATCTTTATTGAGAGCGGCCATGGTTATCAATGCATCAATCTTAATTACGTTAAGCCGAATAGTTTTAGCATTGATGATGCTGATTACTTTATACCTCCCATTGTCACTCCATGCATTATTTGTGCTTTTTTTGGTTGCCTCTTGGACAGATTGGCTGGATGGGTTTGTGGCCAGAAAGTATCAGCAGGTGACGGAAGTTGGGGCTTATTTAGACCCTGTGGCTGATAAGGTGCTGTTTGTAAGTGGTCTTGTGGTTTTTTGCTGGTTAACCAATGATGGCTTTATGGCTTTGTTGGGTGGATTAATGGTGATTCGTGAATTGATTGTAAGTTGGTTAAGATTTTATTTATCAATGGCGCGACAGGATAGAACATCCTTATCGGTGTCTTATTTTGCTAAATTGAAAACGACATTTCAGCTCCTGTCGATTGGATATGGACTTTTAGCCCTGCAGTATCCAAATTATCTTCCTTATTATATTTGCTATATTTTGATTGTCTTGGCGTTTATATTCTCAATACTCTCTATGTTTGGGTATGTAAAAAAGTTTTATCAGGTCTTGACAATCATTGGCAAAAAGCCATAATTGGAAGTGCGCGGGAATAGCTCAGCTGGTAGAGCACAACCTTGCCAAGGTTGGGGTCGCGAGTTCGAATCTCGTTTCCCGCTAGTATTTTCGCATGGCTGGGTGGCAGAATGGTCATGCTGCGGACTGCAAATCCGCCTACGCCGGTTCGATTCCGGCCTCAGCCTCGCCCGGGTGGCGAAATAGGTAGACGCAAGGGACTTAAAATCCCTCGAGGGGTGACTCTCGTGCCGGTTCGACTCCGGCTCCGGGCATTCTTCTTAGAGGTTGATGTAGTGATGTTTTTTCTTTGTTTAAAACTGCTGAGATCCGGCTGCAGCCAGGCTTTTACTCGCTTGACAATATGGCTTGCGATTATTGGTATTTTCTTGGGCGTAATGACTTTAAATGCTGTGACCAGTGTGATGAATGGCTTTCAAGCAGAGGTGCAAAAAAAATTATTTGGTATTGCTCAGCATGTGGTGGTGAGATACTATTTGCCAGTGGATAAAGATGATGATTTGGATTTTTTACAAAATCAACCGCATATACAAAGTGTGTCCCCTTTTTTGATTACGGCGGGGGTCCTTAAAAATCAAAGTCAAGCAGTTCCTGCAATGTTATTGGGTGTTGATCCAAGCTCTGTTCATTATGATCAGTTGCTCTTTGATCCTCAGGTCATTAAGCAACTAAAGCCAGGCAGTTTTCAAATGATTCCTGGTTATGAGCTTTCGCGCAGTTTATATTTAAATTCAGGGGACAGGCCATTTTTATTAACAGCATCTCATTCATCTTCGTTATTGATGGATGTGAATTTAAAGCGCCTCAATTATGCTCAAGCTGTTAACTTTAAGGTGGGTAAAAATTTAGAAGAGAAATTGGCCTTTATGCACATTGATGATTTAAGAGCAATTTTGAATTTGGATCAGAAAATTTCTGGATTTAATCTTCAATTGGATGATCTTTATGAAGCGCCAGCAGTCAAAAAGGCGATATCGTCACATTTTTCTGCAAAAGCCCTGGTGACAGATTGGACAGAGCAGTATGCTGAGCTATTTAGTGCACTGAGGCTTCAGAAAACGGCGCTGAGTGTCATATTGGCATTAATAGTCATTATTGCTTTGTTTAATTTAACCACAGGGCAGGTCATGCTGGTGAATGACAAGCGTTCAGCCATCGCCATTATGCTAACCTGTGGCATTTCTAAATGGCAGTTAACCAGGTTGTTTTTATATCAAGCGTTAATCATATCTGCGATTGGGGTTGTATTGGGTAGTATTTCTGGGTATTGGTTGGCAGAAAATATTGGGCAGTGGGTTAGATATTTTGAGGACCGCTTTGGCTTGACTCTAATTTCAAATAAAGTTTATCTCATTGATTATTTGCCCAGTCAGTTTCACTTATTTGATGCGATGGTGATAGCTGGACTTACTCTTGCATTGGCATTAATTGCATGTATTTATCCTGCATATTTGGCAAGAGAAACCCATCCAGCATCGGTTCTGCGTTATGAGTAGGTTGATATCTGCTGAGAAAATCTCTCACACAGTCGATGGCCAAACGATCTTGCATGAAATTGACCTAGTGGTTGAGACAGGTGATCAGCTGATGATTACCGGCCCCTCTGGTTCAGGCAAGACAACATTGCTTCATATTTTGGCAGGGCTGGATGCCCCAAGTTCAGGTTCAGTAAAGTTTCTTGATCGCTGCTATTCTTCATTTAGTGCAGTGGAGATGGTTGAATTTCGTAAAAAAATGATTGGCTTTGTGTTTCAGTTTCATCATTTAATTTCTGGGATGAGTGTTAAAGACAATGTGATGCTTTCTTCTTACTTTTCTAAAGGGCTTAAACAGCAACAACTTTTAAGCTTATTTGATCAGCTGCAACTGTCTGATAAGTTATTACCAAAGCCTGTGAATGTGCTTTCCGGTGGAGAAAAGCAGCGCGTGGCATTGGCCCGGGCGCTGATTCATCAGCCTAAAATATTGTTTGCTGATGAGCCTACAGGTTGCCTGGATCAGGAAAATGCCAAGAAGATGTGGCATATTTTGCAATCGTTGAACAGAAGCGGATTAACGATTGTTATGGTGACTCATGATGAGCAGCTTAAGGCCATGGGTCATAAAAATTTACATTTGATGGACGGTCTGCTTACCCAATGAATTGCTTTTGCAAATTATATTTAAGAGACATGAAATGTTATTTCAAAATAACCTTGCCATTGTTTAAAAATTCGATCATGATATTAGTAGTAAAAAAAGAAAAAACACATGCACTCAAATCAGCTTATAAAAATTGAAACCCGTGGTAATGGCTCTTGTGGCCCAAATGCACTTGGAATTATTTTTTGTTCTTATTTGTTGACAGATCAATATGAGCAAAAGCGAATTGATTTGCGATCTTTTGCACGCATTTGGAATTTATTCTACTGCTCCAATGATCCAGCAAATCCTGACTATATTCGTAGTGTTGACAGCTGTGATTTTAAATCAGCATCCTCATATTTTGCGTTAAATTCTGAAATTAAAGAAAAAGTAGAATCCAGGTTGAAAGGTCAGTCTGATGCTTATGGGTGCCATAGAGTAGAACATATGCAGCAGTTAATTGCCCCTCTTTTGCGATATGCTTTTAATCTGAATAGGGAATTGGATCAAACGGCTGTATTCAAACCATATTTTGATTCTTCCACTCAAGATTTTTTTAATTTATATGCACAAGCACCTGAAGATATAAAATCAAGGGCTTTAGAAATTTCTGATGAAGTTAAAAGGGCTATGGCCAATAATCAAAGTGTAGCAAGGCAATGCGAGGGCGCTAGCACCTATGACAACTCTCCTGGGTATGGTTATTATTTTAATCAAGAAGGCATGACTTTTAGCGCTAATATTTTGAGGCTTCAAATTTCCTTTAATGCTCAGCAGGCGATAAATGCAATGATTCAAAATGGGGCTCGGGCTGAGAGTGTTGACTCAGGTGATATCTGTCAACGAGTCTCTGAGAATTTAAGCGGTCAAGATCAAATTCGTTTAGATTTAGGGAGAGGACCCTTATCGCTTTACTGTGCTGTTGAGAACAATTATGGTGCTCATTATTCAGCATTGATTCCTCATTTTATGATGGAAAGACTCTCTTCATATCAATGGAATGCTAATTTTGATCCTGATAAATTTCTGCCAGATGAGCTTGCTTATTTTGCTCCTTGTCATAATAACAGTCAGGATGACTCAGTAGGCTTAAATGCCCCTCATAATAAATCCTGCGGTTTGTCTGGTTTGCCGAATGCTGGGGATGGTCAGCCTAGTAGGGTGGGTGTGATGTTTAAATCTCAGGCGGGTGAGCACCAGGTTATTAATTCTCAAGCGCAAGTTTTTAGCCTTGGGGCACTGATCCTGATTGGATTGGCTTTTTTTACCTCCAGCTCAGTTGCGCTGGGCTTAGGGGCTTTATTGTGGTTTGGCTTTTCATTGATGCAGGGATTCAATGATTCGAAGAGTTTGAGTTTGTATCAGCCAGGATGTTCTATAGGTTCTAGCGATTTAGCTCAGCCCGAGGGTGTTGAAACTGGCAATAAAAACGCTTGTTCCGTTGAAAATGATTCTGCGTTAAAGAAGTTAGTAAGAGGGGCATGACAGTATTTAGATGTCATGCAAGTTCTATAGAGCCATCAAGGCCAAAATCATCACAAATTTCGTAAAATGCCAGTTTCATGTCTGAAATATGTGTGTTTTTTTCAACTGAAAAGGTGATTTGGAATTCATATTTATCAGGGTTAAGGCAAAAAAGCTGGCTTGACTCTATCTTCATGCATAGTGAGGTCAGCCAGTCGATGATACTGCAATAGCCGTCAAGTTGATTAATTGAGCGGCATTCAATGTGGTAGTGCAATTTATTTTCATCCTCAGGTTCAGGTTTTTGGATGCGTATGTGACTTTCGGAGATTATTGCATTGATTTTTTTTTCACACTGAGTAACGTTAAGGTAAGTTCCAGAAATCTGCAGTAAAATAATTTTAAAGTCCTGCATGTACTCACAAAGGATAATTTGACAATGGTTGCGTTTTGTAATGTTCATGATATTCATGAATTGATGATTAGATGCCTCATGAATGATCAATTGAATTTCTTTGTGATGTGTGTTCATAATAACTCAGAATATTTGTTTCATTCTAGCTCGAATTCGTAAGGATGTATATGCACGGTGTAATTTCAGCGTTGGTAACCCCATTTGACCGTCATGGTGAGGTTGATTTTGAGGCTTTAGAGTTGTATCTAAAGTGGCAGTTTTCATTTAAACCAAGCTGGGTGCTTGCTTTGGGATCAACGGCAGAGGCTAACTTATTGACTCAAAAAGAGCGTGATAAAGTAGCAGAGTTTATTATTGATTTGGCCTCTTGTCATGAGGTGAAGGTTCTTGTTGGTGTGAGTGAGTTATCTACCGCGCAAGCCATCAGTCAGTCTTTGCATTACCAGGCCTTGGGCGCAGATGCAATATTGCTGGTGACACCTTACTATATTAAAGCACAAATGCTTGGTCAGCTTGCTCATTTTCAGGAAGTTGCCTGTCATACTGAATTGCCGATTGTGATATATAATGTTCCAAGTCGCACAGGGGTTAACTTGCCAGTTCAGGTGATTACTCAGCTTTTTGAGCATGATAGAATCATAGGAATTAAAGAGGCAACTGGTGATATGGAGCGTATGCGCCAGTTGATTGAAATAAGAGGCAATAAGTATGTTTTCAGTGGTGATGATGAGACCTGTCAAGCATCTATTATGATGGGTGCAGATGGTGTTATTTCAGTTTTATCAAATTTTCAGCCTAAAATATTTCATGATATGTGGCTCAATCAGAAGGAAAAAGTATTTCAGGAGCAATGGTATCAGAAATATGCTTATTGGATTCATCGCATGAGTACATTAAATCCAAATCCTGTGGTTATTAAAGCACTTTTGTCTGAGAAGGGGCTGATTGAGCCCAGTATGCGCTTACCGCTGATTGGTCTTGGTCAGGCTGATTATGAGATCATGCGACAAGAAACTTTAAAAGTATTTAGCCATCCACTTTAATTGAGGTGGCATTTTGCATTAGGTAGTATGCCATGGCAATGCTGCCGAGCATGCTAAATAATATGGTTGATAATTTAAAGTAAATCCATATATCAAGGCTAAAATACAATGTGATGATGGTATTAATGACACTCATTAATGTTGAAAAATAAATGATGCCAAGATCACATTGACGCCATGCAAAAGGATTGACCGCTATTTTATCACCCAGCAGACTTTCACAGATTGGTTTTTTCTTAAGCAGTTTATTGCACAGTGTAATACAAGCAAAAATTGAGAAAGTAGCGGTAAGTTTCCATTGGAGATAAATGGGGTCGTTGAGGGCCAATGTAATTCCACCAAATATCATGAGTGCAATTAGCGTGATCATATCAGATTTGGGAACGTGCTTGTCAATAATTTTTTGGCAAAGCGTTGCAATAATGCTGCTTATCATAAGGACCTTGGTGGCAAGTAAGGGATCATTGAAATATAAATAAGTGCCAAAGAATAAAATGAAAGGTGGTAGCTGATACATAAAAAAATCTCAAGTTTTCTATATTATAGCTTGAATATGGTTCCTGTAAAGAAATGTGGCGTTTTGTTTTTAAGACGATATAATGAATGAAACTGAATGATCACTTTGCATGTTATATAAAATTTTTGATACTCTGGATGAAAATGTACTGAGCAGTATTGCAATTAATTTGTCTCAAGGTAAAACAGCCATTTATCCAACAGACTCTCTTTACGCAGTGGGTACGCAAATTGCCAGTTATGATCAGCTCATCAATGTACTTAATAAGATGGGTAGAAACAAAGAGTTTTCAGAGCTTACCATTTTAGTGGATTCTTTTGAAATGGCCAATGAATTGGCAGAAATTTCAACGCCGATTTATCGAGAAATGAAGCAAATGAAAGCAGCAGCCACCTGGATCTTGCCAGCCAATACTCATTATTTTAAAAAGAGAAAGTTACCTTTTAGGGAGCAAGTAGGTCTTAGAATTTGTGATCATCCAGTGGTGAGGGGCATTATTGCTAAACTGGGTTCTCCTTTGCTAAGTGCTTCTTTAGAAGAACGAGATCCTGATTTTTGGAGATACGGTGATCCAGATGAAATTATCTCAGACTTTGGCCAGTATGTGGATATTGTGGTTGATGCAGGTTATGTGACGGGAGTGCCCTCTTTGCTGATTAATCGGTGTAAAGATGATTAATGACTGGTGGAAAATTGGTTGGCAGAGTTCTTATCAAACAGTGCACTCCATGATTGACGATGTTTGGTGTTATTCTAAATATTGGCATCATCCCCATTCAGATCTGCTGGTGGTATTACTGCATGGTCAGCTTGCAAATTCACACTGGTGGCGCCCAATTGCTGGCCAGCTGGCCAAAGACTGCTCTGTTCTGGCTGTTGATTTTTCAGGGATGGGCGATAGTCAATGGCGAGAAAATTACAGCTTTCTAACCCATGTTCTGGAAGCAAAGCATATTTCACAGCTGATGAATAAAAAGCATTTTGTCACGATTGGTCATAGCTATGGTGGTCTTGTTGGTTTATCTTTGGCAGCGCACAATCTTTCAGCACACAAAGGGCATATAATGATTGATAGCCCTATGGCAGTTTTATTCGAAGAGCAGGCTCCTTCAAGATTTATTGACTCAAGGATTAAAGCTCAAGTGGTTCATTACCCAGATCAAAAGACCATATGTTCTCGATTTAGAATTATTCCACCGCAGCCGATTTTGATTCCATCTTTGGCAGAGGCAGTTGCACTTGAATCAGTGATACTGGATGAGAAGGGCTGGAGATGGAAATTTGATCCAAATGTGTTGGCATTTATGCACACTGGTGGGAGGTTGGCTACGGATGTTAAGCCGATTTTGTCCTATATCGCTGGGGGGGAGAGTGTTTTTTGGAAGGGATCTTATGCCATGCTTTTAGATAAACATCAGGTTGCGTATCAGGTTATTCCCAAGGCGCATCATGCCTTGTTACTGGATGCTCCTGAGGCCCTATATCAAACGATTCAGCAACAACTTCAGGTATTTCAATGATTAGAATTCAAAAATTTTTGGCCAATCACGCTTTAATGTCACGCCGAGCTGCCGATCAGGCAGTTAGGGATTCTCGTGTTAAGATCAATGATCAGAAAGCAGTTCCAGGGCAGGTGGTTGAGAGTGGTGATGAGGTTTTTTTGGATGGAAAACAGATTGTGCCAAGAAAAATTGAATCCAAGCTGATGCTTTATCATAAACCTGTTGGTCGCATTTGCTCTATGGCTGAGTCTGAAATGCCCAGAAGTATTTGGCAAGATTTTCCAAAATTGGGAGCAGGGAAGTGGATCAGTGTCGGACGCTTAGATATTAATAGCAGTGGTTTGATGTTGATAACGACTGATGGTGAGCTTGCCAATCGATTAATGCATCCTTCATCCAATATCGAGCGGGTTTATAAAGTTAGGGCTTTTGGTAAAGTGACTGATGACATGCTCGAAAAAATGAAAACGGGTGTTCGTTTGGATGATGGCTTAGCATGTTTTAAAAAAGTTAAATTATTGGAAAGCTCAAATAAAGATAAGCTGAATGTTTGGTTTGAGGTGACAGTTACCTCTGGTCGTTATCGCATGGTGCGCAGAGTATTTGAGTCATTGGGTTTGACTGTGAATCGTTTGATTCGATTGCGCTATGGGCCACTGATCCTACCTGCTGAATTACCACTGGGTCGATGTATTTCGCTTTCTGAAGAAGATGTGAATGCTCTGAATCAGTATATTAAGCGGTTTATTAAATGATCATCGCTTTGATGTTTTGTGCTGTGATAACAGCTTTGTTTTTAAAAAGCATTTACCCTGCTGATCAATGGCGCTACCGCATTTTAACCCTGTTGCTTTTAACATTTTTTTTCTTTGGGTATTTTTGGCTTTATCATGCCGGTCAATGGATGCAGTATCGCCAGTTTTTGATGCTATCACCACAAAGCAGCGAAGAGGCTTTATTAAAAGATGAGTTGGTGAAGAGGCATCTTAAGAAATTGCAAAAGCAAGCCCCCAGCTCTGAGAATTTGATGCATTTATTTGAAGTATGTGTGCAATCAAATGATGCTGCGTGTGTAAAATCCTCAGTTGTTGATTTAATTGATCAGGGAATTATTCCAGATGAGGCTGGGCTAAATTTGGTCAGGGCTGAATATCATTTACATCATGAGAAAATATCAGAGCCAATGATATTGGCACTTAAAATTTGTGAAAAGCAAAAAACCAATTGGCTTGAATGCCAAGGGTTTCATGCAAGAGCACTTTATAATTCAGGTCTATTTAAAGAAGCAAAAACAATATGGCAGACATTATTAAAGCGTCAGGATGCTTTGTCGGAGAAAAAGCAGATTTGGGCAAAGGCAATTAAGCAATGTGAACAAATGCTGGCAAAAGCAGGTGGAAAATCATCTTAAATTTACATACAATCAGAACATGAAGAAATATTTACTGCCCCAATCTTGGTTATCATTTGCTTACTATGTGAGGAGTATTTGCCTGGGGCTGTTGATGGCTTCTCTCCCTATAGGGATTTATTGGTCTTTTTGGCTTGCACCTGTTGATGTCACTCAGGGTGAGATTTATCGGTTAATTTATGTGCATGTTCCCGCAGCTTTTCTTTCTTTAGGTGTTTATGTTGTGATGTCGGTTTTGGCTTTTGTCTTCTTGACCTGGAGGCTTAAGTTCTGTGACTTAGTCTGCCGCTCGATTGCTCCTACTGGATGGTTTCTCTGTGTATTGGCATTAATAACAGGGTCTGTATGGGGAAAATCCACCTGGGGGACTTATTGGATCTGGGATGCGCGCCTAACAAGTCAATTGGTTTTATTGATATTTTATTCTATTTTTTATTTGTTAACAAAAAATCAAGGACGAGTAAGTACTGTTGCTGGATATGTTTTTCTTTTGCTTGGATTGGTGGATGTGCCCATTATTCACTACTCGGTTAATTGGTGGAATACACTGCATCAAGGTACAACCGTTTTTGCAAAGCATGAGGCCATTCACTCAACCATGTGGTATCCTTTGATGCTCATGATTTTAAATTTTGTATTAATTGTTTTAGTGCTGGGCAGTAGTCGATTTCTAAGGCTTGTTTCTAAATGAGTCGAGTGCATTATAAAAGGTTGATCATTATTTTGCTAGCAGGTGCTGTGGCAGTTGTTACTTTGGCAATGATGATGGTTGTGCTAAGTCAGGAAATTAATCTTTATTTAACGCCAACTGAAATCAAACATCGCACATTTGCCAAAAGTCAGCGAGTAAGAGTCGGTGGGCTTGTGGTTGAGCATTCATTGGTTTATGTGGATAAAAAGAATCTTGAGATGTTGTTTGATATTGTTGATCAGCAAGGGACGTTGTTAAAAATTCATTATCAGGGATTAACGCCGACCCTATTTAAGGAAGGCAAAGGCGTGATTGCTGAGGGGCAAATGCAAGATGGCCAGCTTTATGCTAAGATGTTGCTGGCTAAACATGATGAAAACTATAAACCTCCAGGCACGTGATGGGGCATTTGGGTGAAATTGCTTTAATTGTTTCGCAAATCATCTCCTGGTATGGTGTGGTTTGGTTCAAAAATCGTTCGGACTTTCTGGCTTTTTCGGCCAGGTTGGCTTTTGTGATGATGTCCTTGTCATTGGCTGCTTTGATTTATGGATTTTTGATTCATGATTTTGATTTGGTCTATGTTACCTCGCACAGTCACTCCTTATTGCCATGGTATTATCGCATCGCTGCACTTTGGGGTGGGCATGAGGGCTCATATCTTTTATGGCTTTGGTTAATTTATCTTTGGGCTGTTTTAACTTTCTCATTCAGTGACCATACTTTAAGTACACGGGCACTTTGGTATGCGCTGTTAATTGCGGCATTGATGGGGGCTTACTTATTATTTTTATCAAGCCCATTTACCTTATTTGTACCAGCAGGACCAGACGATGGGATGGATTTAAATCCGTTGCTACAGGATCCTTTGATGATGATTCATCCACCGATTCTATACATAGGATATGTTGGCTTTATGATTCCCATGTGTTATGTGCTGGCTTATTTTCATGAAAGGCAAAGTGTTGATTTGGATTTATTAATGCTAAAACAGGTAGTAACAAGAGTGGTTTTTTGGCTAACTTTGGGGATTTTCCTGGGCAGCTGGTGGGCATATAGAGAACTTGGGTGGGGAGGTTTTTGGTTTTGGGACCCTGTTGAAAATGCTTCTTTGATGCCATGGCTGCTGGGTGTTGCTCTGATTCATTTGCTTCGGGTTGCAAATGAATTTAAAGCGGCTAAGTTTTGGATTTTGGTCATGGCGCTGGCAGGATTCATATTAAGTGTGCTGGGTTCCTTTTTGGTGCGCAGTGGTGTATTGATTTCTGTGCACACTTTTGCGGCAGACCCAGGCAGAGGAAGTGCATTGTTGCTGATATTGATGTTGCTTTGTCTTTTAAGTATTGGTTTGATGATGCGCTATAAAGACACTGATCAGAAGCCAGGTGGTTTTCTATCCAGACGGTTATTATTGGCGTACAGTGCTGCATTGATGATGACCTTTGTGTTATTTGTTGTGCTTTTGGGCACACTGTATCCCCTGGTAATGACCAGCATGGGATGGGGTGAGGTTAGTGTAGGCAGTAGATACTTTAGTGAGATTCTGATGCCTGTTATTGGTCTTGGCTTGATTTTAATGTTATTTATGGACACAAAAATCAGTTTTAGTCGAATCATTCTTTTTTTGGCAGGCGTCAGTGTGCTTGTGCTGTTATATTGGCCATTAGGCCTCAATGCCCTGATTTTTATGTTTTTAATCATATGGGCCATGGTCTGTCAGTTAACTGTAAAAATACCCGGATCAATACGATGTGCCCATGTGGGAATTATTCTTATTTTAGCAGGTGTGTTGATGCATGGAGAGCTTGCCAGATCCTATGAAATCGCCGTTGGGATTAATCAGCCTTATGAGCAGTCTGACGTTAAAGTCCATTTGGTTGACATTGAGCAATCACATTTTGATAACCTTGATCAAGCAGCATTTACGTTAATGGTGCAGGATCATCATTCTGCTTTTCTATTGAAGCCCAAACGGCGATATTATGCCTCAAGAGATCAGGTCATGAATAAAAGCGCCGTTATACATGATGGGCTAACTGATATTTATGCGGTCATGGGGGAGTCAGTCGGTGATGGGCTTTGGTCGTTAAGATTATATTTTAAGCCAGGGGTGATTTTGATTTGGTTAGGCGCGATGCTGATTGCAATTGGGCTATGCTGGCGCTCATATCGGGTGAGTGCATGAGAAGAAAAGCGCTATATTGTTTGGCTATGGTATTATTGATGGCTTTGTTTTTGATTTTTTATGAGTCACTATCTGTGAACAAGAAAAATAATGTGCAGCAAATAGGGCGTAGTTTAGAGCATCAGCTGAAGATCACTACTTTTTCTAATCTTGAGATTGACTATCAACAGCCACTTGGGTTGTACTTTATGGCCAGCTGGTGTCATACCTGTGAAGTGGAGTATCAGCAGTTTAAAGCACATCAGCATGATCGACAATGGATTGCTGTGCTGTATTTTGATCAATGGCCCAAAGCTAAGGCAAGTTATCCAGATATCGAGAAGGTATTTGATGGATATGTTGTGGATCAAGATGGTAGTGTTGCGCTGGACTGGGGTGTCAGGGGTACTCCTGAAATTTTACTGTTTGAGCGGGGTCTTTTGGCACGACGGGTGATGAGGGTAAAAGACCTGTGGTAGTGGTATTGGTGATGCTGTTAAATATGGGTTATGCCAAAGATCGCTATCAATCGTTGGTTGACGAATATCGCTGTATGGTCTGTCAGGGACAGTCGATTGCAGATTCATCAACCCCTGTTGCAGTTTCGATGCGAAATCAAGTGAAAAAGATGATTGATTCAGGCAAGACAGACGAAGAAATTGATCAATATTTTATTGAGCGCTTTGGTGAGGGTGTAAAGTTAAGTCCGATAAAAAGCCAAAAGCATGGCGCACTTTGGCTTTTCCCTGGACTTTTATTTTTATGGCTAGTGCGAACTGTGCTTATTAAGTTTAGAAATCTCTGATTTTACTTCCAACGTAACACTGTCTTGGGCGAGTGATTGGGTGGGGGTGCTTTGTGAACAATTCCTTAATATGTGCAATCCAGCCACTGGTTCGCGCTAAGGCGAAAATCAAAGTGAAACAGGACTCAGGGATGCCCATGGCAGTTAGAATAATGCCGGAATAGAAATCCACATTTGGGTATAAGTTTCTTTGAATGAAGTACTCGTCACTGCGGGCAATGCTTTCAAGCTTTTTGGCCAGCTCAAATAGAGTATTGCCAGTGGATTTTTCCAGAATTCTGTGACAAAGCGATTGAATGATGGTTGCCCTGGGATCGTAGTTCTTGTAAACCCTATGGCCAAATCCCATCAACCGGGTTTCAGTGCTTTTGTCTTTGACCTGTTCAATGAAAGACGGGATATTATCAATGTGTCCGATTGATTGAAGCATATTGATGCACGCCTCATTGGCACCGCCATGGCTGGGTCCCCATAATGCCCCAATTCCACTCACAATCGCGCCAAAAGTATTGGTGCCTGTGGAGGCAGTAACTCGAACTGCGCTGGTGGATGCATTTTGCTCATGCTCAGCGTGAAGAGTTAAAATCACATCCAAGGCTTGAACATATAGAGGGTCAGTGGATAAATCAAGGTTTTCATCACTGATTTGATGTAAAAAATTGGCACTATATGACAGATCCTGTCTTGGGGACCTCAGGGGCTTTTGTTTGACTTTTTGAATAATTGTGGCACAAATTGTCGGTAATTTTGCGATTAGCTGTATTTGTGCATTGTCAATTTCTTGAGCTGACTGAGGGGTGTTGCTTAAATAAGAAAGCGAACTGACACCCGTTAAGAGCATACCCATGGGATGAGTTTTTGCCTCCAGGCAATCAAGGATGCTTTGAGTTGATTTTGGCAGTGATTGGTTATTGGTGATTTGATCAGCCATTGCCCTAAGCTCAGTTGAAGATGGCTTTTCCCCATGAAATAAAAGATAGGCTACTTCAAGATAAGTTGATTTCTCAGCCAATTGCTCTATGGGGTAGCCTCTGTAGGAGAGCTTGCCTTCTTCGCCGTTAATATAGCAAATTTCTGAAAAACATGAGCCGGTTGCTTTAAAGCCAGGATCTAATGTGTAAATGCCCAATTTTCCGAGAATGCCGATATCGACCAAGTACTCGCCCATGGTGCTTTCGAAAATAGGAAGTTCAAGCTGGTGCTGTTGAATGGTCAGCTTGGCAGTTGAATTTGACATGAGATTCCTTAGTGTTTTCAGGCTTAGTATATTGAAAGTAGCCATCTTTTAAAAGGGGAAGTGGGTAATTTTCAATAAATAAGGGCGGATTTTCCCAGTATAGCACTAAATGATGATTTTTTTTATCCAGATAAACGCCCCAAATAGCGATGATTTCGTTGTTTTTAAGAAAAATAGGCAGATGCTCCCGAATGTGAATAGGGATGTGCTTTTCTTGTAGCAGGCGCTTGATAAAGTGAAGGTGGGTTTTAAGTTGATGACGAAAAAAAAACTGGCAAGAAGCAGGGTAATGAACTGTACCTTGCATGATTAATTTTTTTTCCCTTAGGAAAATATAAGACTGATGGCGCTGAAGCAGGTGGTCTTTCATGCTAAATTCGGGTTGACGGTCTGGGCTTGAATTTTGAAAATGTCTAAGGATGTCAGCGGCTTTGTTTTCACTGATTTGTATTTGGGTATTTTTAAGTATCCATAATCTTAATAAATAAGGTGTTGCAGTTGCATTTTGATAATTAAAGCACTGGATTGTATTCATGGGTAGTAAACGCTCAGTGCTGATCTGTTCAAATTTAACCAGTAGATTGCTAAAGCGCCTTAATATTTTAGCCAGCGTTTGAAGCTCTTTTGATTTTGCCAGCACTTTTCGAATATGATTGCGCAGCATGGATACATCCTGGTTGGTTGGGTCTTCGATCCATGTGAGTTGATGTTGCTTGGCATATGATAAGATGGCTGTTTTAGGAACTTCAAGAAGAGGTCTGAAATAAGTTATTGGATGTTTTTTTCTGATTTTTGGCAGTGAATATGGCAGTGCGTTTAGTCTGCCTTGGTAAAGTCTAATTAATAAGGTCTCGTCAAGATCATTTTGGTGCTGTGCCAGCAGGATATTATAATTGGTGTGGTTAGAAAAAGCCTCATAGCGTGCTTTTCTTGCCAAATCTTCAATATTGCCGAGACTGCTGATCTTGATGTGCTTAATATGCAGGGGGATGTCATGAAATTGACAAAATGCCTCGCAATGTTTTTGCATCATGTCGTTGGCTGCTTGAAGTCCATGATGAATATGGATCGCCTCAATTTTGTGAGTATTGATCTGCTTTAGCAGATGGGTTAGAACCACTGAGTCAATTCCACCGCTTAGTGCAACGGTTAATGTGTGTTCCGGGTCAATGCTTGTTAACTGTGTTTGAATGTGTTTATAAAGATCCATACTTGAACAGTTTTTTCTCTCGAAGCGCAACTAAATGATTAAGATCCTGCTTTTGGAGAGCATGAAGCGTTGTTATTAGATACTGGCCCACTTTATCAAATGTGCCCTCCCAGTCCACATGAGCGGCGTGATATTTTCCTTCCGGAATAATTTGATCGATGAGGCCATGCTGTAAGAGAGATTGAGGATTTATTTGCATCAGCTGTGCCGTTTGTTCTTTCATCCTGGCATCATTCCAGAGTATGGCAGCACACCCTTCCGGTGAAATAACAGAAAAGACACTATTTTCAAGCATGAGCATTTGATCACCAACCCCTATCCCCAGTGCTCCACCGGACATGCCTTCGCCAATTATGACATTTATAACTGGGGTTTTGACGGTGCTTAGGTACATAATATTTTCACTGATGGCACTGCTTTGATTTTGGATTTCAGCGTTGATGCCTGGGTAAGCACCTGGGGTATCAATTAGGGTAATGATGGGAATTTGATATTTTTCAGCAAGTTTAAATGCTCGCAGTGCTAAACGATAGCCACAGGGGTTAGGCATACCGTATTGATGCCTGATGCGATCTTGAGTACAGCGTCCTTTTTGGTGTCCAACAACGATGACTGGCTGTTGTTGAAATTTTGCCAATACGGCTACTGTTGCAGGACAGCGCCCGCTGACCCTATCTCCAGAAAGTGAGATGGGGGTGCTAAACAGTGCTTGAATATAATCCAGAGTTTGTGGTCGGTCTCTGTGCCGTGCCACCATCATCTGCTGGTAAGGGGTGAGGGTTTTATAAATGGTTTTAAGAAGTTTTTCTCTGTTTGTTGCACTGCCTGTTTTTAATGCATCAAATGTTTCAAGGGGCTGCTCAAAGTCCAGGTAGTCAGTTAGCATGGGGGGGCCTCTGTGGTGGATGATTCAGCATAGATAATATTGCCTTCTGAGGCAAGTTGAATCTTATATGCCAACTGTGTTTGTCGGGATTTGGCATTTTGGTTTTTTAAAGTCATGTATAAAGCCCGATGGTCAGTAATTAAAATGACTTTGCGTTTAGCCCTGGTGACTGCTGTGTATAATAAATTTCGCTCCAATAACATGAAGTGACTTGTCAGCAGTGGAATGATCACTACAGGGTACTCTGAGCCCTGGCTTTTGTGAATGGTTGTGGCATAGGCTAACTGAATTTCGTGAAGCTCATCAATGCCATATTCTGCCTCAAGATGACCAAAGTGAACCAGGACTCGATTTTTATCAATAGATGATATGATCCCAACATCGCCATTAAAGACTTTTTTTTCATAATTATTAATATGACTGATGACCTTATCAAAGCGTCTAAATTCACCGATAACACTGGGTTGATGAGGGTTTAAGATGTTTTGTAAAAATTGATTGAGATGAGTGGTGCCATGACGGCCTTTGACCATTGGAACCAGAATTTGGACATCAGTCTTGGGGTCAATGTTTTTTTGCTGCAGTTTTTCGATATGGATTTTGATGACATCATCCAGGTTTTCAGTTTCCTTAAGATATTGGATGTCAAAATCTTTAAGGGTGTTTTCCATATATAATTGCGGATATTGGCCGGCATTAATTCGATGAGCATTATGAGTGATCAGGGATTGCTGGGCTTGGCGAAATATTTGTTTTAATTTAACAACAGTAATTTTTTGACTATTGATCATATCTTGGAGAATGTTGCCAGGACCAACAGAGGGTAATTGGTCAGGATCACCCACTAAAATGAGCTGGGTGTATGATGTAATAGCAGCCAAAATATGTGCCATGAGTTCAATATCAATCATGGAAACTTCATCAATAATCAACGTATCACAAGACAAAGGATTTGATTCATTGTGAACAAATGATCGAGTAATTGGGTCAAATTTAAGCAGACGGTGAATGGTGCTTGCCTCCTGTCCGGTGGACTGAGATAAGCGCTTTGCTGCTTTACCCGTGGGTGCACATAAGCGAATTTTTTTTGCACTGGCCCTTAAGGAGAGAACCATTTTTTTGATCAAAGTTGTTTTACCAACGCCGGGTCCACCTGTGAGCAGAGCTAGGTTCTGTGATAATAAAGTGTTTAGCGCCAGGATCTGCTCATCAGACAGAATAAGGTCATCATCACCGAGAATACTGGGTGTGTTTTGATTCAAAGGTTGGCTCAGTTGTATTAGTTTTTTTGCAATAAAAAGTTCTTTGAGGTAAGAGGCGCGTAAATAGATTTTGTCATGATCACTGATTAATATTTTTCTGTCATATAATTCCTGTAGGATTGGATCGACCAGGGCTGGTTGAATGCTAAGTTTTTTTTCAAGTGTATCTTTAATTTGAAGTGCACTTAAAAAACAATGACCAAAGTTCTTTGCCTGAGAAAATGCATCAAGAATCCCAGCTTCAATACGTTTTGGTGATTTTGGATTGATGCCAAGTGACAGGGCAAATTTATCAGCACTTAAAAAGCCAAAGCCAGGTAAATCATGAATGAGCTGATAAGGGTTTGATTGAATGATATCATTCGTGTTTTGACCATACTTTTGGTATAAGCGCATTGCCCTGGTTTGCCCAATTCCATGGGCATGCAAAAAGACCATGGTGTTTTGCAAGTATTTTTTGTCTTGGAGTGCTTTTAACAGGTCTTTGGCTCTGGCTTTTTGGATATGGGGGACTTCAAAAATTCGCTCGGGATTTGCCTCTAAAATGCTTAATGTGTCCTCACCAAATGTGTTGGTAATGGCTGTTGCTGTTTTTTCTCCAATTCCTTTAATAAGATCTGAGGATAGGTATTTGATAATCGCCTGTTTGGAGCTGGGGCCTAAATTATCAATGCTTTTGGCATCCAGCTGCTGGCCAAAAACCGGGTGATTAACCAGGTTGCCTTTTGCGATAATTTGGCAGCCGGGTGCTAAATGGAATGTTTTGCCCTTGATCGTTTGCGGGCCATTTTTAGTTTGAATTTTAAAGATGTAGAATTGTGATTCAGAATTATGGTACTGAACGGATATTACTTGTCCTGACAGGGTGCTGGTTGAATCAGTCATTTTGCTATCTTTCGTAAAAAAGACATTATAGCTGTGGAAATATTCGATGGCTAGCTCTGGGCTCTAAGTTTGATTCACGGCGGGTAGCGATTGCTGCATTGGCGCTGGGTGTTAAAAGCTCAGATGGAATTGGGCTGTGGAAAATGGCTGGGCTGGTCTGTTGCCTATTATATTCCATGGCAAGATAAATGATCGAAAGCACGGCAAGCATGGTATATGGGAAAAGTGCAATAATAGCAGCTGCTATCATCCAGGTGAAGGGTGACTGATGCCATTCTACGCTTTTAATAGAGTGCTCATGAATTTTAGTGTGAATCGGTTTGTAAGCTAAGTTTGCTTTGAGTGCTGGGTGGGTCCATTTTTCTAAGTAAGATCCTGCCAAATCGTCTTTTTCAGTTATTTGGAGCTTAAGTTCAATCAGCGGAACGGGTAGAAAGTGAAGTTTTGACAGCAGTGCTTTTTTATAATGGGGATCTAATTCACACAAATGGTTCAGGTCTGGCTTGGGCATGGCCATCATTTCAGAAAGAATGCTTGATGGATCTTGAGAGGGGTCAATGATTTTCCAAGATTGATTGTCATAATAGAAATAAGTCAAGCTCGTAGAATTGATCATGGCATAGCTTTTTACAACCACGGTTAATGCATGGTTGCTTAAAACGATATAAGAGGCATAAGACAATTGAGCAATGATATCATTACCTGCCATGCAAAGCTCACTTAATGGCGCCAATAGGTTTTGTGGCCCTTTGTGGAATATGGTTCTGGCAAGAGCATCACAGGGGTCAAGTTCTGCATAATTTGCTGTAAAATTGACACAAGATTCAAGCAGTTGTTCATTCTCTTCTTTTGTACTTTCCTGACTATGCTGGTGTTGAGTGGCTACAATAAACCTGGCTTTTAGAAAAGTCAGTTGATCTATATCACTGGTGATTGTGGGTATTTCATATAAAATGATATAAGTAATATCTAAAGAAGTCGGTTTTTGTATTCCCGCTGTTTCATCCGAGAATACAAAATAGGATTGAAAAAATAGATCTTTTGAATTTTGAGTGGCATGTTTTTTATAGTATTTTCCGTCTTTTAGCTCAAGTTGCCCTCTAAATGCCATCAAATAATGGGTGCCTTTTGGGTTTAAAACACGAATGGTGCGACGACAAAAGTCATTCATAAAATGCTGAATGCCCTGATCCTCTGGAAGATCTAGCCAGCTCAGTAACTTGGGTCGATCAGATGCTGTCAGGAAGTATAAGTTAGGCTTGTTTCTCATGAGGCGAAAATATTCCAAATCATTTCTATTTTAGCGCACAACCCTCGTTCTTGCCAAGCCAGGGAAACTTGATTATTATTTAAGCAATGAAATGAGGAATAAATATGACCCCAATTAAAGTGGTAGTCACTGGTGCAGCTGGTCAGATTGGTTATCAAATATTATTTAGATTAGCCCAGGGTGAAGTATTTGGTCCAAATCAGCCCATTATTCTTCAACTTTTAGAGCTTGAGCAGGCAATGGGTGCGCTTCAAGGTGTTGTGATGGAGCTACAAGATTGTGCATTTCCATTGCTTCAGGGTGTGGTATATACCTCTGACTTGAAAACAGCTTTTGATGGTGCAAATTATGCCTTCCTGGTTGGGTCAGTGCCAAGAAAGGCAGGTATGGAGCGTTCGGATTTGCTGGCCATTAATGCAAGTATCTTTATTGATCAGGGTCGTGCTCTAAATCAATATGCCTCAGATGATGTGCGCACCCTGGTTGTTGGCAATCCTTGTAATACCAATTGTATGATCGCATCAGCCACTGCATCGGATATTCCAAAAGAGCAGTTTTTCGCAATGACCATGCTGGATGAAAAGCGCGCCAGAAGTCAATTGGCAGAAAGGTTAAATGTTCATCATCGGGACATTGAATGTATCATTTATGGCAACCATTCATCAACATTATTTCCTGATTATTGGCACAGTACTTATAAAGGGAAGTTGGTGGTGGACTTGGTCAATGATCCAGCTTGGCTTGAGGGTGCCTTTATTGAGAATGTTCAACAGCGCGGAGCGAAGATCATACAGGCCAGAGGGGCTTCTTCTGCAGGATCAGCTGCAAATGCTGCTTTAGATACCATGCGATTGATTGTGAATGGCTCAGATACTCCATTTTCGGTTGCAATACATGCCAATGGACAGTATGGTGCAACAAAAGGTTTGTTTTTTTCCATGCCCTGTCTGTCTAAAAATGGCATCTTAACACCAATTGATCATATTGTTCATAATGCCATGGCCAGGAAGCGCATTGAAATCACAATTGCAGAACTTGAATCAGAGCGTAATATAGTGATTTCACGCGGTTTCATGAATGCTTGAGACCTCATGGTTTGATCCTGTAGCGTTTTATATCGGTCCTTTTGCTATTCGCTGGTATGGTTTGGCCTATGTATCAGGATTTATAGCTGCATTTTTCTTTGCAAAGCGTTATTATTTTCCAGCGCATCAAATCTCGCATCAACTGTTGGACCCGTTCATGAGCAGCATGATCATTTCTGTGATTGTGGGAGGGCGTCTGGGTCATATTCTTTTTTATAATTTGTATCAGGCGATTGAAGATCCCATGGTGATTTTTAAAATCTGGCAGGGGGGCATGTCTTTTCATGGGGCGTTGATTGGCTTGACTATCGGCCTTTTTATTTTCTCATCTTATCATCGCCTTTCATTCTGGGTATTGTCGGATTTTGTTTGTTTGGTAGCTCCCTGTGGGATATTTTTTGGTCGTCTTGCAAATTTTATCAATGGTGAGCTTGTGGGTCGAGTGACTGATGCATGGTGGGCTGTGGTTTTTCCGATGGTTGATCAATTGCCCAGACATCCATCACAACTGTATGAGGCGCTATTTGAGGGGGTTTTTCTGGGTCTTTTGATGTGGCGCTTGTTTCGAAAAACTTACGCGCCAGGGTTTATTTCAGGGTTTTTTTTATGTGCATATGCAGTGATTAGATTTTGTATGGAATTTTTTAGGATGCCTGAATGCCCATATGGTTGTTACTTCGGACTTGATATGGGCCAGATGCTGAGCATTGTTATGTTTATGACTGGTCTGATGATATTACTGAGAAAAACCCAGTATCAGCAGCATTGAGAAAAAGATCCCAAAGAAATTATAATGGTTCCACCCATGGGAGCATGATTGATGGTGCTGAGTTTGATTACAAAAAACAATCAAAAATAGCAGGCTTGATGCTGTGATTAAGTCACAATAAGCTTCGGTATTCTCTAGGAAGATTAGGTCTTTTAGTGAAATGCCATAATAGAAGCTAATAATGACTATGACAGCGTTTAAGATAATGAAAAAAGAGGTGAAAAAAACTTCCTTGGAGATTTGCTGTAATTGGTTACTGAGGCAGAAACTTTCAATGGCTTTATGAATGAGCAAAGATGTCAAAATTAATGTGAAGTTAAGCATGCTAAAGCTGCTGCCGATTGCGATCCCCTCAACAAATGAATGAAAAAGAAACATGATTGCTGTGCCATAAGTTATGACGTTTTGGAATTTCTTTAAGAATTTCCCCAAAAGTAAAGCACCAATCGCTGGAATGATTAGGTAAAACGCAAGCATGTTCAGCGGCTCAGACCAATGCTTAAAAACATGGGGTATGAGTCCAAATAGCAATAATCCAATCAGCATGCCATCGGATAAATTGTTTAAATTTCGTCTAAATATATGCGATTTGCTAACGCCTTGATTGGAGATGCCAAGGAATCCAAAAATGATTGATTGCGAAAAAAGTAATATACCGATCCAATAGTGACTCATAATGCATCTAGATTTAAAATCGCTATTATATCATCTTAATGCTTTAAAATAAAGTTTAAAGTGAACACAATCAGGCAGAAAACATTGTTTTTTTTCAATTCGTTAATCGATATTTCTTGTCGATGCTTGCCAAATAGATGCGATAAAATTGAAACCGTGCAGAGTATTTGAATATAATTGAATGTTGTTGCATAAAACAACGTCAATGCAGCTGTAAAAATCACGCCGTTTTCAAATTTTTTAGTGCCAAAAGCACTTTTAAACACCATATAAAATAAATAAGATGAGAACAGAGTTGATAGCAATTGAATATTGAGGTTAAGAAATTCAATCATCAGTGCTAGGCTAAGAAAAATTAAGCCTGAAACAAGAAGCGCTCTTAAGCGATCTTGCTTGGAGTAGGACTTTAGAATTAGATTTTCAAAGTAAATAAGGGCCTGTCCTGAGCCTAGGCAGGCGACAATTAGGTTATTGAATACCTGGGTTTTTCGAGCAGTCTCAATCTCACTGGGCTCAAGGTTAAGCACGGGGGTTAATGCCATCATGCATGTGCTGATATCGATCAGCATGATGGAAAACAAAAATAAAGCTGTGTTTACGATCATCAGTGGATGTGTGAATATGCCTTGTATATCAAAGGTAAGCTTATTAAATGGCAACTGGATGCTGTGGTCAGTCATGCTTGATGTTAAAGCAGTGAGTGTAATAAATACAAAAAATGGCCCATAATGTTGATGTCGTCTGTCAAATATGATTAAAACAGCCAGGGCAACGGCGCTCAGCATACCCTCATGCAGGGTGAGGGCTTTGAAATTATGTACGCATGAATATAGCAGTAAGGCACTAAAACAACAGGCTGTGGTAGTACCTGGCTGGTAGATTAGGTAAGACCTCATCCAGTCTATCCATGATTTAAAATTAATGATGATAAAGCAAAAAGCACAGGTAAGAAACACCAATGAGTAATCACTGGCCTGGATAGGATGTGTGGTTGAGCTTTGATTGAGGTACAGCCAAGGGGCGATGCCAATACCAATAAGTAAAGGAACCTTCATCAGGTGGCAAATAATGCTTAGACTGCCTTGAATTAATAAAAGATCAGAAGTGGATAAGCCATGATTTGGAATCAATGCTTTGATGGCAAATACCGTGAAGAAGCTGCAGGAAAAAAGGTTGGCTCCTGCTATAATCGAAGATGGAAAATTAAACTTTTGCATAATTGATATAGTAAGGATTTTTTTCTGAAATACAAACAAGATATTTACTGGGTACATGGTCTTGGTGAGCAGCAATGCCCAATTGGATTTGAGGGCCGCTGCATTCACTATCAGATTGATCAAGATGGTTCTTGGGAAAAGTTATCTGATCAGATTCAAGAACAGTTGCTTAACTTGCCATTTAATAGCTCTTTGGTTGCCTATAGCTTAGGTGGATTGCTATTGCTTGATCAACTGATTAAAGTTCCAAAGTTACAGCAACATTTGGGGGATATTGAATGCCGTGGTGTGCCAATGAAAGGAAGTCATTTGGCAACATTTTCGCAGACATGGCTGGGGGGATTGATCAATTTTTGTTTAGGGGTGTCTGAAATAAGCCATGGATTCCCAGAGTTAATGAATTCACTGGGTGCCTTTTCAGCACCATGTATGAAATTGTGTGAATCAGTAGGGCTACTGAGCAATATTCATCGCATAAAATGGTATTGTGGGCTTGGTAGGGATGCTGAAAATTACCTATGTTTGGGTGATGGTGATGGCGCAGTTGACGGTTTTATGGCGCATCCAGAAATATGTTATATGAATCCATTAAGGCCTGAGTTGATAAAAAGCAGCAGATTTAATATTCAATTTGATGCTCAAGCAGACCATCAAATGATTCGGCATACTAAAAATGTAACCAATGTGTTAGATGGCTATCAAAGTTGGGCCTTCCCTTGTCAGAAAATCCATTCATTGAGATTTTCTAAGTCTTGGCTAAGTTTTAATTCTTCAGAAATGATGACAATTAAGGTTAATCAGGATTATTTTGAGGTGATTCATATACCAACCACCGTCATTAAAACTGACTTACATCTTGGATTTAAACAAGGTGGCCAAATTCTGGTTCACCAATCTTTAATGCAAATGATCCCAGTGCGACCTACCATGGTGATATGGGCTTTTGATTGATTTTTTAGGTTGAGGCTTTTTTTCTTCACATCCAAAAGGAATTAGGATGCGCTTAAGCCAACATTTAATTGGGCTGTGGCTATCTTAGCCTAGCTTTCTGGCATCCTCTTCACTGACTGGCTGGATTAAGGGGATTTTAGAGTGCTCAAGTTTATCCAGCATCTTAAGCATTTCTGTGTAGATTTCGTTCAGCGCTTTTGTGTGAAGATCTGAAATTACGATTCCTTGAATTCTTAGTTCAGCGTGTAGGGGCTTTAATTTAATTTCACTGATTTTGTGCACTGATTTTGCAAACTTTTTGATTTCATTGGCACTGAGTTGATCGGTATTGAGTGATTTTGCTTTGAATTCTCTGATAGCAATCAGGAGTAAAAGCGTTGTCTGGATGTTGAAGAATTTATAGATTGGGTCATCGCCAAAAGATAATTCGTACATAAGCCAGCTCACATCTTTATCTCGAGGGGCTAAAGAGTAGTAGTCGGCGATATAAATTAAATTCTCAACCATGGTGCAGTTAAAGATTGAGTTCGTTTCATCAATGGTGATTTTGAACTCAGTATTGGCAGTAACTTCCAAGCATATTTCGGTGATTAATTTTTTTAAAGCCTTTCTGCTTTCCATCATCCAGTTATATCGGTCATAGGCATTCCTGTGACAGGTGTTGAGGAAATCAATTAAAGCAGTTTGGGCTTTTTGTTGATAGGTATTTGCGATACTGTCTGCCTCTTCCGCATATTTCTGAATGAGCTGGGTTGTTATTTCTTGCTGGCTCTTTTCCATTTTTTTAATTTCTTCGTAGTTGATTTGAGTAAAATAATGATGGATGTTTCGATAAACGGCATCCAATGACCAGCGACATGATGCAGCACTGGTCAGTCCATTTGATTCTGCAATCACTTTCCAGGCTGTATAAAGGTCAAATGAAATGGGTTCCTGGTTGCTGTCGTTAAGCTCACCATTTTTTACTTTTTGTAAAATAATATGGTGCAGCTTAAGGGAGTAATTACTATGCAGGAGGTGTCCTACTAAGGTAGCTAGATTTTGGTTAAGTGAGCAGGACAAGAAATTATAGGAATTCAATTGCTGCATAATATTATTTATCCATATTATCATCTTAATTATAGCAGAATGAAAAATTTTAATGATGTTGTTGTAAGAAATGGTGGACATGATCAAGTTGGGGGAATTTGCTTTGGCAAAGTGAAATTGATTTAGGTCCATGGATGCGAACAGAGATATTTTGCATAAGAACTTTGGCGATTGAATGAGGAATCAGTGTGTGTGTGCGATAATTTATTACCCATTTTTGCTCCTTTTCTTCAATGGAGCAAATGCCAAATTGGTAGCACTGAATTTGCATTCGATGATTGGTTAGGAGTGTTTTGGTGCTGGAAGGAATCATGCCGCAACGATCTATGATTTGTCGCTCAATATCATCAATATGAGAGGGGTTTTCTGCTGAAGATAGAAGACGATAAAGCTTGATGCGCTCATTAAAATCTTGAAATAATTTTTTTTCAATTGCGCCTGGCTCATGGGTATTGATTTGGCATCTTTCAGATTTTCTCACATGGTTTTCTGAATGCAGCGCTTCATTGAGTAAGTCAATATAAGTTCCATAGCCAATATCTCGGATATGTCCGCTTTGTTTTTCTCCCAATATTTCTCCGATACCTCTTAGCTCCATGTCCTGAGTGGCCAATCGATAGCCATCACCAAGACTTTGGTTATTAACAATCGCCTGCAGTCTTTTTTGTGCCTCTGGGGTGATTTGTTCAAATTCATCAATCAGCAAATAAGCGTATGCAGCATGTGAAGAGCGACCAACGCGCCCTCGCAGTTGATGGAGCTGGGCTGTACCAAATAAATCTGCTCGCTCGATAATTAATGTATTGGCATTTGGGATATCGATACCAGATTCAATAATCGCTGTGCTTAGTAGAACATCATATTCACCTTGGGTGAATTTTTGCATGTGACGTTTAATTTGGTCACTGGGCATTTGGCCATGGATCATCCCAAACCTAAGTGTTGGCATTTGTTTTTCTAAAAATTTCAGTCTGCTCTCTAATGGCGCAATTCGATTCAGAACATAAAATACCTGGCCTTGTCGATGGGTTTCGCGCAATATGGCATTTTGTATAATCGCGGTTGAAAATGGGTGAAGCTCTGTATTTACTGCAAATCGTTTTGGCGGTGGTGTGGTCATTAATAGCAGTTTAAGCATACTGCCAAAGGCCATACCCAGTGATCTTGGTATCGGTGTTGCAGAGACATTCATGAAGTTTGCATTTGGGAACTTCTGCATGAAGTGATTTTTTTGCTTTACGCCAAAGTGATGCTCTTCGTCAATAATCACCAGGTCAATATGTTCACTGGTCAGTGCCTGATAAAGAAGTTTATGTGTACCAATTAATATATCAAGTTGATGATTGTTAAATTGCTGAATCACGTTAGCGGTGCTGTTTGAGTTTTTTTCTCGACTGAGCACACCAATATGAATGGCCTGATCTTTAAATCGATGAGTGAATGTTTCAAAGTGCTGTTCTGCCAAGAGTGTGGTTGGGGCAAGTACTAGCACCTGTTTGTGTTGAGAGGCATAAATATAGCTACTGCGCATCATAATTTCAGTTTTTCCAAAGCCAACATCAGCACACAATAATCTACTAACGGGGTTGGGACTTTTAGCATCATCTATAATCGCCAGCGTTGCCTTCTCTTGGTCTGGCGTGGGCTTGAAGGGAAATGCTTCACAAAATTCATAAAAATCTTGGTGAACGGCAAGCGGGGTTCTTGTGACCTGCTGGTGTGTACTGTATGTTGCAATCAGTTGTGCTGCAACCAGCTCGATATTTTTTTTGGCCTTTTGTTTTCGTTTTTCCCAATTCTTGCTGCCAAGGGTGTCAAGCTTTATATCATCCTGATAGGTCAAATACGGCTTGAGGATATGAGCTTGTTGAATATTTACAAAAATATGTCCGCCATTGGCATAAAGAATTTTTAAAAAGTCGTCACTGGATGTATTGAGTTGGCATATGTCGATAAACTGTCCAAGTCCATGGTGGGGGTGGATACAGTAATCGCCTGGTTTTAGGAGATTAAGGTCATCCCAGCTATCCTCAGTAGGCTTTGATGTCTTGATTATTTTCTCATCAATTTCACTGCTAAACACAGACTCAGGAAGGATGGCAATTCCTTGAGTATGATTTATAAATCCTTTGCTGATATAACCATTATAAAAACATAGGGTTGAGTTGTGTTCCAAAGCTTCATGAAGAGAGTCCAGGGTCGGAATATCAGTCTGCTGGAGCGTGGCTTTTATTTTTTCCCGGCCACTTGGGATGCTTGAACAAATGATCGTTTTCTTTAATAAAATGCTGCTGTCAGTTGGGATAAGACAAAGACTGTTATTGTCAATTGAATAGTGGATGGTCTCTTTATTGGCAAAATCTGGCATGTGCAATGACCATAAATATTGGGGATCAAGTCTTTGCTTGGTATTTAATAGATATTGCTGGTGTATCAGTTTCGCCTCATGTGCAATCAGGCTCTCAAGGTCTGTGGGTAAAACTGTTCTCCAGTTGCTGTTGATGTAATCCCATATTGTCGCTGTTTGATCATGATAAACTGGAAGGAAGAACTCTGCCCCTGGGAATAAGTGGTTGTTTAATAGTGAGTCAGGTAGACTGGTAAGTCCCATTTTTTTGGCACGGGTCAGCAAGGTTTCTTTATTTTGTTCAAGGTAATCAAATTCTCGAAGGGGGAGTATTTCAATGCTGGGAATTTTTTTTATGCTTAACTGGGTTTGGGGATGAAAAGTGCGAATACTGTGTATTTGGTCATCGAATAAGTCCAGTCTAATCGGATACTTTGATCCTTGGGGAAAAACATCGATCACTGAGCCACGTATAGAAAATTCACCATATTGCTGAGTTTGGTCAGCTCGTTTGTACCCAATGCTTAACCAGGACTCAGATAATTGCTTTCGGTCAATAGGCTGTCCTTGCTCAAATGATGTTACGGATTGATGAATGAATGCCTTGGGCGGCAACTTTAGCATCATTGATTCAGGAGTAAGAATTAAAAGGTCAATTTGATGGTGAATGATACCACTGAGTGTTTTAAGTCTTTCAGAGGTAATGTCTGAGCAGGGGCTGTAATGATCATAAGGCAATAGCTCCCATGCGGGCAAGAATGCCATTTGAAAAGGATGAGAGGCCGGCAGAAAGGATTGGGTTTCTTGTAAAATGATGCGCGCTTGAGTGGCATTTCTCGCAATAAAAAGCATGGGTGCTTTCTTACTTATGTTTTGGCCAATGAAGTGACTGATGGCGCTGCCAGGAAGATGGAGAATTTTATTCATGAGGGCCCTCGATGATGGCTGAGCCAATTAGCTCATTTTCTAAGTAAAAAGCAATGTATTGACCCGGTGTGATGGCGCGTTGTGCAGTGTCAAATTTAACAGTCACTGATTGAGGGCCTATGCTGTGAATGGTGGCATTTTGAAGAGGCTGTCTGTGACGAATGCGCGCCTTAATTTTTAGTTTATTTACATCATGCTGATGAATGAGTCTGAGGTCTTTGGCTTTTAGAGTCATTTGATACAGCGCTGGGTGATTATCACCTTGGCAAACATAAAGGGTTTGATTTGAAGGATTCTTTTTGATCACAAACCATGGTTTGGTGTGCTCATTCTTTGCTGGAATTGTAAGCCCCTTTCTTTGCCCGATGGTGTAATGAATCAGTCCATGATGAGTGGCAATTTGCTGATTGGTATCAATATCAACGACAGGTCCTGGGGTGTCTAATAGATATTGCGTGATAAATTGGTTAAAGTTTCGCTCGCCAATAAAGCAAATCCCAGTTGAGTCCTTCTTATGGCTCACGGGAAGCTGAATGTGATCTGCGATTTGTCGCACTTCTGATTTTAATAAGTTTCCCAAAGGGAAGTGAGATTGTGCCAATTGGTTTTTTGATAAGCGGCATAAAAAATATGTTTGGTCCTTGTCTGGATCTTTAGCGGTCATTAAGTGTGTCCCATTTTGATCATGGATTAATCGTGCATAATGACCTGTGGCTAATGTGGCATTATATGTTTGTGTGATGTGCTTTAAAAATGCATCAAACTTAACATACTGGTTACACAATACATCAGGGTTGGGGGTTAAACCATGGCTTAGATCAAAAAGAAATTGCTCAAATACTTGCTGCATATAGTTTTTGCTAAAGTCAACCACTTCAAAAGGGATGCCAAGATGATCTGCGCAGGCTTTCGCGTCTTTCAAATCATCTTCAATAGGGCAGAGCTGGCTGCCTTGTTGGTGCCAATTTCTCATATAAATACCCAGCAGGTCATGCCCTTGTTTTTTTAATAAGTATGCGGTAGTTGCAGAGTCTACGCCACCTGAAAGACCTACGACTATTTTATTTGAATTCATTGACATGCCAGGACTGGATATTATATTTTACAAAGTATATCGCATTATTCATGTTCAATCTAGCTTCGAAAACGGAGAATACCTATGTCGCTGATTAAAACGCCCAAATTCGGCCAAGCTATTACTTATAAAAATGGTCAAATTCAAGTTCCTGACCGTCCCATTATCCCCTATATCGAAGGAGATGGTATCGGTATTGATATTACGCCAGTCATGAAAGCAGTCGTGGATGCAGCGGTTGAAAAGGCATATGCTGGAAAAAGGAAGATTGAGTGGCTTGAGATTTTTGCAGGAGAAAAAGCCAATCATTTGTATGGAAATGATACCTGGCTGCCTGAGGAAACTTTAGAGGCAGTTCGTGACTATCATGTTGCGATCAAGGGCCCATTGACAACACCGGTTGGTGGCGGTATTCGTTCATTGAATGTGGCTTTGCGACAAATTTTAGATCTATATGTTTGCCTACGTCCAGTGCGGTATTATGTGGGTACACCAGCCCCAGTTCGACACCCTGAGCTTGTTGATATGGTTATTTTTCGAGAAAACTCAGAAGATATATATGCGGGTATTGAATTTAAGGCACAAACAGATGAGGCTAAGGCACTGGTGAACTACCTTCAGGACGCACTGGATGTGACCAATATTCGATTCCCAAATACCTGTGGAGTTGGAATAAAGGTTGTTTCTGAAGAGGGGACAAAGCGATTGGTGCGCAAAGCCATCGAATATGCCATTGAGCATCGACGGGATAGTGTTACTTTGGTGCACAAAGGCAACATCATGAAGTTTACCGAGGGATCATTTAGGGATTGGGGATATGAGCTTGCCAAGGAGGAGTATGGTGCAAAAGATCTTGATGGTGGGCCATGGCAAGTGATTGAAAAAGACGGGCACCGAGTGGTCATTAAAGATGCGATTGCAGATGCTTTTTTACAGCAAATTCTGCTTCGGCCTAAGGATTATTCTGTTATTGCTACTTTAAACTTAAATGGTGATTATATTTCTGATGCACTGGCTGCTCAGGTGGGGGGAATAGGAATTGCCCCAGGTGCTAATCTTTCAGATCAGTATGCTGTTTTCGAGGCAACTCATGGAACTGCTCCAGGATATGCTGGGCTTGACAAGGTCAACCCATCTTCCTTGGTTCTTTCTGCAAAAATGATGCTGGATCATTTGGGCTGGATTGAGGCAGCTAATTTGATTGTTAAAGGTGTTTCAGGCGCTATTTCCAGTCAACAGGTAACATATGATTTTTCTCGACTGATGGAGGGGGTTGACCCACTCAGTTGCTCTGGGTTTGGCCAGGCAGTGATTAGCCATATGACAGTATAGTGTTTGGGATAGAGCCATTGGCAGACCGATGGCTTATTCTGCATTAATCGTCCGATTTAAACGCTAATTAATTGACTCATAAGTCGTTTTATAACTATATTGATGAGCAAAATTTCTTTCATGAAATTCCCTTTGTTTTTTACTATAAATAAAACATGGAGTAAAAAACAGGGGCCAAAAATGTTTAGTAAAAATCTAGAAGTCACTTTAAATGCCGCCTTTACTTACGCTAAAAAAAATAGACATGAGTTTGTGACTGTTGAGCATTTATTGTTTGCCCTTTTGGATAATTCGCATGCGCTTGAAATTTTGCTTTCATGCAATGTTAATTTGGAGCGTTTAAAAGCTGATCTTAAAGAATTTTTAGATAAAACACTGTTATCTTATGGAACTGGCTCATCGCATGAGATTCAACCAAATTTAGGATTTCAGCGTGTTTTACAAAGAGCCATTATGCAGGTTCAGGCAGAGGGTAAAAGTGAGGTCACTGGTGCTAATGTGCTTGCTGCATTATTTAATGAGCAAGATTCACAGGCAGTGACATTCTTGATGCGGGAGAAAGTATCACGGATTGATGTTTTAAATCATATTTCTTCAAATATTTCTAAAAATTATCCACAATCTGATCATGAGATTGATGAGCGATTTATTGGATCTGCAATTTCTGAGCCTCAATCAACAGATGGTGCTATAGAGAAGTTTACCATTTGTTTGAATGAAATGTGTCGTCAGGGCAAAATTGATCCAGTGGTTGGGCGAACATTTGAGATTTCAAGAATGATGGAGGTATTATCCTGTCGTCGCAAAAACAACCCTTTAATTGTGGGTGAATCAGGTGTTGGTAAAACTGCTCTTGCAGAAGGTTTGGCTTGGAAAGTTGTCAATCAAGAGGTGCCAAAACAGCTTGAGGGTTTTAATATTTATATGTTGGATCTTGGTATGCTTTTGGCAGGTACAAAATATAGGGGTGATTTTGAGAAGCGCTTTAAGTCATTGCTCAATGAAATACGAACTTTGAAAAAATCAGTTTTGTTTATTGATGAGATTCATACCATCATTGGGGCAGGTGCTGCCTCTGGAGGCGCATTGGATGCTGCAAATTTGATCAAGCCACTTTTATCAAGAAGTGAAATTAAGGTTATCGGTGCCACCACATTTGCTGAATATCGAAATATTTTTGAAAAAGATAAAGCGCTGTCTCGTCGATTCCAAAAAATTGACATTAAAGAGCCCAGTGCGGCTGAAGCAGTTGAAATCATTAAAGGTGTGAAGGGCCTTTATGAGCAGCATCATCGAATACTGCTTTCAGATGAGGTAATTAAAAGTGCAGTGGATCTTTCATGTAAATACCTCAGAGATCGATTTTTGCCTGATAAAGCATTTGATGTGATTGATGAGGCTGGTGCTT
>Ga0169931_10001270_pt1 | contig 41711 bp, 31 predicted proteins | sample Kivu_15m_20L_FD_129675 | JGI IMG/M metagenome (GOLD analysis project Ga0169931, IMG submission 129675) | Freshwater microbial communities from Lake Kivu, Western Province, Rwanda to study Microbial Dark Matter (Phase II) - Kivu_15m_20L... | ecosystem: Environmental > Aquatic > Freshwater > Lake... | reverse complement strand
GTACAGCAAACAAGCGCGGTACAGCAAATAAGCGTGGTGCAGCAAATAAGCGCAGTACAGCAAATAAGCGCAGTACAGCAAATAAGCGCAGTACAGCAAATAAGCGCAGTACAGCAAATAAGCGTGATGCAGCAAATGTCTGTAAACCGTGAGCCGCGCGGAAACCCTCCACCTCCCCTACCCCGCGCCACCATGCGGCTTGTCCGCATGGGGCGTGGACTAGCGGCAGCCGGGGACCAGCGGCTACTCGAAGCTGAGAGTCCTTCCAAAACGACTCTTCATCGCATTGAGGTCATTCAGGTCGATCGAGTTGTTTCCGTTTTCGTCGTAGCGCGGATTCCAGTTCCCCGACGACGAATTGCTCCCAAAGGCCGCGCGGAAGTTGGTTAAGTCCGAGAGGTCGATCAAGCGGTTCCCGTTGACGTCTCCAAAGTGACGGTAGAAGCGATCGGCCGCCTGTGTCCCCAGGAAATATGTCCCGCCGTTGCTGCCATTGCGATCGAGGTCGAGCGCGCCGGTGGCATCGGTGATCAAGTTGCCGTTGATTCGCAGCTCGTAATTGCCATCGACCAGCGAACCAGCGCGCGTCCGCGTCCCGCTGAAGGTCAGCGAGGCGACGGTCCGCCCCTGTCCATCCTGCTGTGTCGTAAAGGCGACACCCACCGCTCCGCCCGCAGCGCCGCGCTGGAGGACCTCAAAAGCTCCCGCAGCGATCGTGACCTCCGAATCAAAAGTGACGGTCAATCCCTTGACCATGCTCCGCTGTGCTGTGCCGTCGCCAATCACCACCGAGTGGATTTCGCCGCGGTTGACCACCGCGATCACAAGTTCCTTCTCAAACTCAAGTCCCCCAGCGTCGGTCGCGCGGACCTTGATCGTATAGCTCGGCTTGGTCTCGAAATCGACGGTTGTCCCGGCGACGAGCGAGAGGACATCGTCTGAAATCGAGAAGAGGGCGTTGTCGTTCACTCCCGCGAGCAGCTCGAAATCATGCGAGTCGCTGGCATCGGGGTCTGCTGCCGTCAGGGTCCCGATGGGGACAGCGGTGGTGTAGGCGACGGCCCGCTCGAGAATTGTCGCGGCTGAGAGCGAGATATTCGTCGGCGCTTCGTTGACATCGGTGACGGTGATTGTGAATGATTTTTCGAAGAACAATCCCCCGGAATCGGTCGAACGAATCCGAACCGAGTAGCTCGAATCGGCTTCGAAGTTGAAGCTGGCGTTCGCGCGAAGCTGGGCGCCGCTAATGTTAAAAGCTCCGTTGTCCGCATCACCAGCACCGCTGGCAAGCGAGTAAGTGAAGGTGTCCCCCGCATCGCCATCGGTCGTGCTGAGGGTTCCGACAACGGCATTGGCACCCGCGTTCTCGGCAATCGTGCTGTTTGAGAGACTGATATCCGATGGGCTGCTCCCTTGGCTGACAAACAGATTCAGTGCGCCGATATGATTCAGTGGCGATCCGGCATAGGTCGATGGACGAGTGAATCCCGCCGTGGCGAGCGTCAAATCGGGCATCGATCCAGCGAGTTCTCCAACAACCCAGTGGGTCGATGTCGTCGTCAGGAGCGAATATCCCGTCGACGTGCCATTGCGCGCCATATAGTCCGGGTGGTAGCCGCCGAGGTTGATCAGGCTGGAACCGGTTGGGACAATCCCGTTCCCATTCCCGGATGTATTGAGGATGCCGTAACCCGTATCCGCAGCACCACCATCGATATTGCCGATCGCGTCGCGGATCGTCCAGGTGGTGGCATCCCCATCGAGTTCCCCATCGTTGTCGCTGTCGACGTCGGTATCGACGGCCGGAGGCGCCGTCGCAAGCACCAGCAGAACGCTGACACTGCCATTTTCAATGTCGGTCGCGCGGCTCGACCACGAAGCTCCCCAGCCGCTCGAGGTGGCCGTGACGACAGCCGCATCGGCATTCACGACGTAGGTGCTGTTGAATTGACGGAGCACAAGATAGCCATTGGAACCGAACTGCATCCCGCCGAGATAGAAGCGGTGGTCGATGTTCCCTGGACCATCTTCGCTGTCCCCTTCGAGCAGCAGCAAATAGGCAGTGCCCGGCAAATAGGTTCCGGGGGTCCCGCGGAGCTCGATAAATTCTTCGCCTGTATCGGTCTCCGCCGGAGGATCGAAGACAACTTCATTGAGATATAATTCAGATGCTGTCGTGACGACCGTAAAGTTCGTACTGGAAATCGGACCGATGGCGTTATCCGTTGTCCAGTTGCGAACGTCATTGACGACCGAGCGGATCTCAGCGACCGAGCCGACGAAGGATGCAAACTGGAAAGCGCCGTTGTCGACATCGGTCGCGGTTGTCGATAGCTGGATTGCATTCACACCGTTGGTCAGTGCGGTGGGCAATTCGGTTTCAGTGTTCGTCGCACCACTGCTCCAGTTTCGCGTGTTGACTCCTGCGATCCAAGCTGCCGAAGAACCGCTGGTGGGAACGGGGCCTTGATAGGCGAGCAGCGCATCGCCGTCGGTCGAGAGGCCGCTGATCGAACCTGTTACTGATCCAGCAGGGGTCGTTGTCCCAAGCACGCGGAAGGCTGGGGGGTCGCCCCCGTTGGTGTTCACAAAGTGCGTCCCTGCGGCAAAGCCGGCCCCTGCGTTGGAAAAGGTCAGCGTGAGCGTGTTTTCATTGCTCGCAAGGATCCCGGTTGCATTGCTCCATCGATTGTCCGTGAAAACAATCCGTGTTCCATCGACGACGTCTTTTAACAAAACGAACGAGAAAGTGTCTGGGTTATCGGCCTGGATCCCGGTAAACGCGATGTCGCCTGCGGTCAGAGTTGTGACCGGATTGACAGTAATTACGGTGTCATCCAGAACCGGAGGAACGAGTGCGTTTCCAGCCGTATCCTCAATCACAGCACCTTCAGGGATAGAGAGTTGAAGGGTGCCCGCTGAGGTTGGCGTGACAGTGACCGTCACCGCCCCGAAGATTTCCTGAGCAATCGCTCCGATCGTGATCGATGCGGTCCCGGCGTTCCTAAAGTCCAGTGCTGAGACGGTACTTAAGTCGATCGCCTCGCTGAACAGGATCGTGTAAACGAGAGGTAAATTCGCATTGATCGCCGTCCCGCCACGATCATCGGTGATCGACTGGACGGTGGGGGGCGTCCCATCGTCGAAAACTTGCAAGGTGTCATTGTCGCTGACGGGGACAACCAGCGCATTTCCGGCCGTGTCGTTAATGATCGCGGTGGCGGGGATCCGCAGCTTTAATGTTCCAGAGGACGATGGCGTCACCTGGACTTCGAATGTCCCCGGGGCGGTTTCCGTGATCGTCCCGATCGTAATAATCGCCAATCCATCATTGTCGAAGTCGGTCGCATCGACGGTGCTCGCATCGATATCTTCACTGAAGATGATCGTGTAGGTCAGCGTCGTATTTACCGGCAGTTTGTTGTTCGCATCGCCATCATCGATCGACAGGACGGTGGGGGGAATCGTGTCGTTGATCGTGGTGAAATTCCACGTCGTTGCATCGGCAATTCCGGAATAGAAGTTCGATGCCGCGTCGCGGAAAGCGGTACTGGGGATCTGCACGTAATAACCGGTGAGAAACTCCAAGTCCGCGGGCGGATTGATGGTCACCGTATCCCCTGAGACAGTCACGGAGCTGGAGGCGACATCGATGGTTTGCGCGGTGGAATCGTCGGCGGACCGGCGGATGAGAATGTCGCCAGTCCCTTTCAAAATATTTTCATTGAAGGTCATCACGAGGTTGGCATTCGGAGCGACACCCGTGGCACCATCGACGGGTGTGAGACTGGTGACGACTGGGGGTGTGGTATCAGCATCGTCGGCCGTCGTGAAACTCCACGACGTTGTATCGGTGATCCCCGCAAAAGCGTTCCCCGCCACATCCCGCACGGCTGTGCCCGGAATCTGCACATAGTATTCAGTGCTGTTGCCTAAGTTCGCGGGCGGATCCACTGTCAGCGAGGCTCCCGACACGGTCACCGCAGCGCTCGTGACATCGATTGCGAAGAGCGTCGAGTTGTCGCTGGACTTTTTGACGAGAATTTCGCCCGTCCCCTTGGCAATATTCTCGTTAAAAGTGGCCACGAGATTGGTCTCGATACCGACACCTGTCGCGTTATCGACCGGAGAGAGGGAGCTGATCGCAGGGGGCGTTGAATCGGGGGTGAAATCGACGCCGCGGAAGACGTTATTGGTGCCAGCAGAGCCGAGCGTCGTGAAGGCTGTTGTCGTGGCGAGGGTACCGGTGTCAAGAAAACGAATCAATCGATTGTTGGACGACTCATTGGTTGTCGCATACAGGGTCGCAGTGCTCGTGGCCGAATCGAACGAACCAGTGAGTCCGCGGATGGAGACGACGCTGGAGATGGCAGTCGATAGCGCACCCGTCGCAGTGTCGAAACGAAATGCGGAACCGGTCTGAGTCCACGTGCCGCCGCTCAAGTCCCAGCGAGAAATTCCTCCCGCAAGATTGGTTGCCCGTTCGTCTGCGACGTAGGCGCGATCGAGCGTGCCATTGCTGTCAGTATCAAACATCACAAAGCCATAAGGTTCCGCTGCCGAACCCATGTTGATTATCGACGTCGAAGTCTGGCCGCTGGTGGTGGGCAATCCAGCCCCTACCGAATAGAGGCCACGAGCCGAACCGGAGGCCGTCGAGAAAAGGAGCTGGCCACCATAAATCTCGACGTTTCGCGTATTGTTTACCGTCGAGCTTACCTGGATAAACGCCGTCCCATCGAAATACCATACGCCGCCGGTGTTCGGAGTTCCGCTTGATGTTCCGCTGGCATAGAACGTCGTCGCACTGGTGGCAATCACGCTGCGGAGGTTGTTTCCCGAAAATGGCGACGGCGGAGTCGCCGCCGGACCACCGGTCGGGAAAAGTGTTCGCGAGGCAATTTCGCCGCTGTCGCCAAGAGTCTGTGCGACCTTGGTGTTTAATGAGGCCACGCCGGTCGTGCCGACCGTGGAGTTGTACCCCGGCACGGCGAGCAGGCCATTGTAGGTATTGAGGTATCCGCTGGATGCTGCTGTTCCCGAATCGGTCTGCAGGTTCGAATCCTCGAATTGCGTCGTCAATGTTTGCACGAGGGTTCCCGTAGGGGTCCATTCGAGCACATTGATGGGAGTCGCTGCATTTGACAGCGCCTGCCCGTTTCCGATTCGCTCGACCACCAAATTGCCGGGGCTGAACGCCGCGAATACTTCGCGCGTTTCCAGCGTTTCGAGCAGCAGACGCCGTCGACGGACAAGCGAGGTCGCTCGTGCAGAAGACAATTCGGCAGCTCGCCACAATCGCCCAGTGACTCGTGGAACGCGCATCAGTATCTCTCTCAAGGTTGGGTGTTCAGGGGTGAAAACGGGTTCTGAATAAGCTTCGGCAGCGAAGAAAAGGAGGCGGAAACGTGCGAACGTCACCGCACAAATATCCTCAAAAAGTCCTGCGAATAAAACCGCCCTGGCGGGGAATACTTTTCAATTCGGCCCCCCAAAACATGAAGAAATGATGAAGAAAGACACTTTTTGAACCCCTGATGGATCGGGTAATCCAAGGCTAGGGAGCGAAAGGCTAGGGAGGTCAAAACCTAGCGTGCCACCCCGAGCTCGTGCTCAGCACAGCGGTGCTCGTGCTCGTAATCGATGCCGCGCATGATTCAAGACTCTGATGAGCCTGGTGATCGCTAGGGCAGCGTCGATCGCGGCGCGCTCGGGCATCGAGGCGGGTTTCGAGCAGGAGCACGAGCACCGTCGCTACGCGACTGAGCACGAGCACGAAGGAGAGGAGGAGCGAAGGAGCGAGTGCTCTTTGCGATTGGCGTCCGCAGGGGGCAAGCCCGGATGGTGAGCGAGCGCGCAGGCCCGCTCAGATAATGAGCCGCCGGGCCACCACTGGCCCTGTGCCAGTGGAGCCATGACTGAGTAGCTACAGGCAACCCGCACATCCCCTTTTTCTTTCTTCCCGGCCGAAGGCCGGGAAGAGAAAAACAAAATTAAAGAAGGCGGAGCCGATGGTCGCTGCTCAGTCATGCTCCCACCGGGACAAGCCCGGATGGTGAGCGGTGCCAGGCGAGAGTCTGGGGCTCGCCAGCCACGAATCGAATCAGCTGTTCTCTTCGGCTGCCACCGGGGCTTCGTCTTCCTCAGCGCCGGAGGCCGGCGGCGCGTATCCTCCGGCGGCCAGGACATCGTGGCGAATCGCTTCGGCAACCTCCGGATTCTCGACTAAGAAATTCCGCGCTTTCTCTTTCCCTTGACCGAGATACGTCTCGCCATACTTGAACCACGAGCCGCTACGATCGATCACTTTCGTGTTCGTCCCTAGGTCCAGCAGATCCCCTTCATAGCTGATTCCATGCGTGTGCATCATGTCGAATTCAGCGACGCGGAATGGTGGAGCGACCTTGTTCTTGACAATCTTCGCGCGGACTCGCTGGCCCACTTGCTCTTCGCCATCTTTCAAGGCGCCAATGCGGCGGACATCAATCCGGATCGAACAGTAGAACTTCAAAGCGCGACCTCCCGGAGTCGTCTCCGGACTGCCGAACATCACCCCCACCTTCTCGCGAATTTGGTTGATGAAAACCACCACGCACTTGCTCTTGGCGATCGCTCCGGTCAGCTTCCGCATCGCTTGGCTCATGAGCCGTGCCTGGAGCCCGACGTGGCTGTCGCCAATCTCCCCTTCCAATTCCTGACGCGGGACAAGCGCTGCGACCGAGTCGACAACAATTACATCAACAGCGTTGCTCTTGACCAGCATTTCGCAAATCTGCATCGCCTCTTCCCCGCTCCCTGGTTGGCTGACCAGCAGCGTGTCGAGCTCGACCCCCAGCTTCTTCGCCCAGCTCGGGTCGAACGCATGCTCGGCATCGATAATCGCCGCAATTCCTCCTTCTTTCTGCGCTTCGGCCGCGACATGCAAGGCGAGCGTCGTTTTCCCGCTCGACTCCGGGCCAAAGATCTCGACAATCCTCCCGCGCGGTAGCCCAAAACCCCCCAGCGCGATATCCAGTGACAAGCTCCCTGTGGCAATCCCCTGAATCGTCAATTGCTGCGATGCCCCGAGGGGCATGATCGCCCCATCCCCAAAAGCCTTCTCAATCTGCTGCAGGGTCGTCTTCAGCCCAGGCTCCCGCGCGAGCATCGCCTTGAGCGCCGCATCGGTATCCTTGTCCCGCTTGACACCCCCCGGCCCTCCGCTGTTCCCCCCGCTGCTCGCCGCCGATTTTCGCTTCGCCATTTGCTCGACTCCCTCGTTGTAAGCTGACGTTGTGTTCTGCACGTGCAAAAATGTCGCCCCATGAACGCCCGGATAGTAACGCAGTTCGAGAGGGGATTTCAACTAGAGTGCTGCGAAGAATTTCAAAATTCCTGAAACTCGCCGGAACCCGCAATCGGCATCCTCTCCAGGAGCACCGGGAAATCATCGCCCCCTGCGGGGACACGTTTGGTCAGCGGCCGGAAAGAAATCTCGGAAAAAAATCGCCAGTCGCGCCGCTACAGCTCGCTGCCGCCACTGCGAATCAGATCGATCATCTCCGCCGTGCTCAGTTTTCCGGCGCGGTCGGTGCCGTCGAGAATGCTGGCGACGAGTTCTCGTTTGTCGCCGTGGAGTTCGAGGATCTGTTCTTCGATAGTGTTTTCGGCGATCAAGCGAAGGACGGTCACCGCGCGATGCTGGCCGATGCGATGGGCACGGTCGGTGGCCTGATCTTCGACGGCGGGATTCCACCAGGGATCGAGGTGGATCACATAGTTTGCGGCGGTCAGATTGAGCCCTGTACCACCCGCTTTCAAGGAGATGAGAAAAAGGTCCCCGTCCCCTTGCTGGAACGCATCAACGCGCCGCTGCCGCTCGGCCGCCGGGGTCGCGCCGTCGAGATACTGGTAGGGGATGCCGCGCTGGTCGAGCGCTTCGCGGACCAGTGTGAGATGCTGGACGAATTGGCTGAAGACCAGTGCCCGGTGCTGGCCATCGCGGAGCTGGTCGACGGTTTCGAGGAACAGGTCGAGCTTCGCAGAGGACCCCTGCCATGAGGGATCGACCAGCCGAGGATGGCATGCGAGTTGGCGGAGTTTCGTGAGCCAGCTAAGGACGACAAAGCGTCGCTGGGGATCGTCGTCGATGGCCGCCGCGGGACTCCCGGTCAATTGTTCGATGGCCGCCATCCGCGCCCCTTCGTAGAGCTTGCGCTGGGGATCATCGAGTTCAGCAAAGCGGTTGATCTCCGTGCGCGGCGGCAATTCCGCGAGGACTTTGTCTTTCGTGCGGCGGAGGATGAATCCTTGCATCAGTCGCGACAGGGAGGCACGTCGCAGAGGATCTTCGCCGCGTTCGATTGGGTCGGCAAAGCGAATTCGAAAATGTTCCCAGGTCCCAAGCAGGCCCGGGGAAATCGTCCGCATCAGGCTCCACAATTCCCCCAAGTGATTTTCGAGCGGGGTTCCGGAGAGGGCCAGCCGCCAATCGGCTTCGATCTCGCGGGTGGCACGAGCGGTTTTCGTGGCCGCATTTTTGATGAACTGGGCCTCGTCCAGGACCATCGTCTGCCATCGACGCGAGGCAATTTTTTTGATGTCGCGCTGCAGCAGCGCGTAGCTGACAATCACCAAATCCCCGTTCCCAGCCCGCTCGACCAACTGGTCGCGGGGATGATCGCGATAGAGCAGCGGGCGGAGCGCGGGGGTAAAGCGACGTGTTTCACGAACCCAATTTTCTCCGACGCTGGTCGGCGCGACGACGAGTGCGGGACCGGCGGAGGCTCGATCCAAGAGAATCCCGAGCGCCTGGACTGTTTTTCCGAGTCCCATATCGTCGGCCAGAATCCCTCCCGCACCCCAAGCGCTCAGCCGCGCGAGCCAGCGATAGCCATCCTTTTGGTACTCGCGGAGATCCGCCTGGAGACCGGCGGGAATTTGCGGATCGAGTTGCTCGGCCTGCTGCAACCGCTGCAATGTTTGATTCCACTGGAGCGTGGCTTCGAGCAGGCAATCCTCGCCGAGCAATTCCTCAATCAGCGGGGCGGCGACGCGCGCCACTTTGGCCCCCTGTCGATCGATTTGGAGGACATCTTCCAGGCCACTCAAACGCGCGCGAAACGCATCGCTGAGCCGTGCAAAGGCATGCTCGCCGACACGTACATAGCGGGAGCCGCTGCGGAGTGCTTTGAGAACTTGTTCGAGGGGAACATCCTCGCCCCCGGCAAAGCGGACGACCCCTTTGATACCAAACCAATCATGGCGGTCTTCAATCCGCACGCGGAGGGAGGCAGGCGCGATCTCGCCGAGGAGCCGCATTTTCTTCCCCGCCGGCCAAAGCACCTCCGGGGCCTCGTCCCCCATCGACCCGAGCAGCTCGAGCAGCTCGATCGCCGCCTCGAAATCGTCGACGCGCCAGCTGTGCCCTTCCCGTTCCACGGGGCGCCCCAGACGAGCCACTTGCAGCCGCTCTTCGAGCGCGGCGGCCGTGCGCTGCTCGGCTGCTAAATCGCGGACCCAGCGGCGTGGACCCAGCGGCGTGATCACCGTCAGCTCCCCTGCCCCTGCCCCGGGGATCAAGGGTTCCGGCAAACGCGGATCGCTCAGCCGCAGCCGACCGCGAAGACCATGCTCGAGCGGTTCCATCACCAGCGAGATCGCAATGGGAATCGGTTCCCGCGGGCCGCAGATCGACTCCGGCAGCTCGATCCGCATCGTCTTGCCCAGCGGACCGGCGATGTCCATCAATTGCCGTGCCCCCTTGGCATCGATCGCGAACTGGTCGACTCCCATCGCCAGCAATCCGGCAATCCACTGGGCCAGCTCCTGCCCAAGTCGTTGGCTGTAGAACAAATGCCGATGATTCGCATCGGCGACGACCACCCGCGCCGGTTGACCGGGGCCGCCAAGCACTGTCGCAGTCAACTGTTTGGATCGTATCCCTTTAGCAGTTCTTCCCTGCGCGGCTTTTCCCAGCGCGGCTTTTCCCAGCGCGGCTTTTCCCTGCGCGGCCATTCCCTCAGCCACCCTGACATCAGCCCCGCTTGCGTCGACCTGTGGCGGAAAAAAGCATCGTCGTCCGAGCCAGAGACGAACGAGGAAATCTTCGCCGGTTTTGCCATCGGGGGCATCGATACATTCAATCCGCAGCCGCCGCGCGAGGATCTTCAGGGGGGTCAGCTCGCGGTCATTCCAAACCACATTCGGATGCTGGGCGAGGGCGGGAAGCGCTTCCCAGAGGGCCCCGAGTTCCCCATCGCTGCGGCCGGAGAGTCCATCGCCACGACCGGCGGACGGTTCACTGCGGCCGCCCAGTTGCCGCAGGAGGCTGGCGACGCGCAAATCATCGATTTCGTGTTCACAGGAGGCGAGAAATTGGGGGTGGTTCCAGTCGACCTGCCTTCCTGGGGACCAGGCACCTCCGCGCCGCTGACGCTTTTGTTCGTAGGCGGCGATGCGGAGCGTCGCCAAGCCTGGGGGCGGCGGCGTCGCAGCGGCACTGGCGGGAGCTGGCCCCTTCGCTTCGAGGCTCACACGCCACTGCTGGCGAGTTTGGGTGAAGGAGCGGCGTTCTTCTTGCTCCTGGACGATCTTGACCAGTTTTCCGAGGTACCAGTTTCCCGACTTCGACGAACAGGCATCGAGGAATTTGTCGATCAATTCCGGACGGCTTGGCTGCGGACCACTGAGATCGCCATGGAGCCAGTGCAGTGCGGCGTAGGCATGCGCGCATGTGCCGATCTCGTGGAAGTACGCGCATTCACAGCGGCAACGGACCTCGAAGGCAAGCGCGTGCTTGGGACCAGGTTTGGCCTCGATGCGGACTTCGACCATATATTCCGCATCGGCATCGGCGCAGATCGTAAAGTGCCAGGCGGCGGTCCGGTCGTTGACGATCACTCGCGGCGCGCCGCCGACAAAAACGCGGCGGGCGTCGCTGACGACATCGAGGGGCATCCGCCTTAAAGTGCTCCCCACGGCTGCTGGCAGCGATGCCGGGACCTCGCGGGCCGTTCCCACCGAATTACCTTCTCCGCTCTTAGCGTCCATTCATTCTGCTCGGTCTGACCACTTGATCGATCCGTCGCCCCTCGTAAAGTGAACGAGTCAGTTTACCAACTTCTCCAGTTTTCACCACGGAGCACCCCCAGACAATGCCTCAGTTAACCGTCGAAGGGATCGGTCAGTTCGAAGTTCCCGCAGGAAAACGGCTTGTCAAAGCCTTGGTCGAGGATGCGAAAACAGACCAATTGCACGCCTGCGGGGGGCAGGCTCGGTGTACGACGTGTCGCGTTGAATTCCTCAGTGGCGAACCGAAAACGATCACCAAAGCAGAGCGAGAGATTTTGGCTGCGCGAGGGATCGACACCCCGGCAATTCGGCTGAGCTGTCAAATCCTCTGCGATCATGACATGCACGTGCGGGTCATCAGCCGCTTGGAAGGAAGCGGACGGAAGGACCAAGGAAGCGCCGTGGCCGATGCGATGCAGCCGACCCCCGAATGGGAGACGCGTTAGCGATCCTCGGTCCGATGCAGTTCATCCGTTCGTTCCTGGCGATCCCCGTTCCCGCAGCGGTCCAGAAAGCGGTCGCGGCTGCGGTGCAGCGACTGCAGCATCCGGGCGATGGGATGAAATGGGTCCCCAGCGACAACCTTCACCTGACGCTGAAATTCCTCGGGGATGTCGATAACCGGCAAGTCCCGCAGATCTGTGCGATCACGCGGGCGTGCGTTGCCGGGATCATTCCCTTCGAAGTCCTTTTTCAGGGCATCAGTGCCTTTCCCGACCCCGCTCGGCCGCGAGTCGTCTATGCGGCGATTGTCGACGGTGGGGAACCGCTCACGACGATCGTCACGCGGCTCGAAGAGCGGCTTGCGGAGGTTGGCTTTAAGCCTGAGCCGCGCGACTATATTCCCCACATGACCCTCGCGCGGACTCGTGGGGGAAGCCGTCGCGGGAGTCCAGAACTGGCGTCGGCGATCGCCGCCCAGGGGAATCGGAAGCTCGGTTCGATGCTGGTCGATCGCGTCCTGGTGATGGCCAGCTTCCTCGACAAGGAAGGGCCGACGTATCAGGTGATGGATACGATTCTGCTGGGGGATTCCTAAGGCGACAGCCTACGAGCTGGCGCTGCGATACGACCCGAGCGCCGTGCGGAAGACCCAGCGGCTGGCGAGGAGGCTGACGACTGTCGCCAGCACGGCAAATCCTGCGAGCGGCCATTCCCACCAGGCGCGCGGATCGAGCGGTCGGGCCAGCAATCGCGCTGGGACATTGACCACCACGAGTACCGGAATGGCGAAGGTGAAAAAACCCCACAAGCCCCATCCCCAGCCACGCTGATAAATCTCCATCGGATAGCGGCTGAAGTTCGTAATGTAGAACCAGAAATCGTACAGCGTTTGATTCCGCCCAAGCCAAATGCTCGTCGCGCTCAGGGTGATCATCAGGCTGTACATGATCGCCACCCCACACCCAAGATAGAACAGATACAGCGCAATCGTTAACGGTGTGACAACCCAGCCCACCTGCTCCGGTCGCCGCGCAATCTCGACAAGGCTGATGATCGCAATGATCAAGCCCGCGACAAAATTCGCGAGGCTGCTCCATTCCATCCGCCGAAACGAAATTAAAAACTGGGTGTCGATTGGCTTGAGCAGTGCAAAGTCGAGTCCGCCGGTTCGAATCAGTTCGCTGAACTCCTCAGCATTCGGCATGAAGAAGGCCTGGACCAAACTGTTGATAAACCATGTCGTCGAAAGGAAGAGAAAAAATTCTTCCCTCCGCCACCCCGTGTTCTCTCCAATCGTCGGCGCGTACTGGAAGATGATCAAGTAAAACCCGACATTCATCATCGTCCACGAGACGCTCGTAAGACACTGGAAGAGAAAGTTTGTCGGAAAGGTCAAATCGCGAATCAAACTGTTGCGGGCGAAGGTCAAAAAGACTCGCAGGTATCGTGGCTGTGATAAATCCTGTGGTGTTCCCGGGGGATGCGGCATGACGATCAACCTCCAAAACCGCTGTAGCGACGGATGCCAGCGGCGTACGTGAACCGGCAGAGGATGATAAAGAATCCGAGCCAGGCCGCCTGAATCAGCATTTCCTGAGGCAGTTCGTCGGCGGGTATTTTTCCGAGAAAGACCGCCGCGGGGAAATACGCCAGATACTTCAGCGGCAGCATTTGCACGAGCCATTCAATCCAGTCAGGCAGGAGGGTCAGCGGGAACATGTGACCGCTGAGAAAGAAGCTGCCGAGCATATAAATAAAGAGCAGCGAACTGACCTCGAGAAACCAAAAACCGATCATCCCGATCGTTGCTTCGAGAAAAAAACCGATCAGAAAACCGATCATCAAAGAGGCGACAAAGGCGATCAGGCGACCAGGTTCCGGCCAGCCATCGACAAAGTAATTTCGGCAGAGAAAAAAGACCAGCGCAAACGGAAGCAGGGCCACCGAGTAATACGCCACCTTATGCGCCAGCCGCTGCAGTAGCAGAAAGCCAATAAAATCGACAGGCTGAATCAGATAGCGCTTGATTTCCCCTTGGCGAATTTGCGAAGCGATCCCGCTGGAGAGTCCCGGCATACTGCTGAAAGCCCGTGCGATCATCGTCATCAGGTAATAGGCAACCATATCGTCAAAGCGATATCCACCCAAAGCTATCTGGCTGGTCGCGGTTTGCGGAACGGCCGAGGGATTCTGGGCACCCGCTGAACCCGCATCGTGGCCGATCGCGGACTGGAAGATCGCCCCCCAGAGAAAAATCTGGGTGATGATCGGGAGAAATCGCATCAACGTTCCCAGCGCAAAATCGCCGCGGTAGACGAGCCGTTCCTCGAGAGAAATGCGAAGGATCACCCACCATGTGCGAATGCGGTCGGCAAGGGTGGTTTCGCGGGCAAAATGGAGCGCTCGGTTCATCGCGGCGGCCTCCGCGAGGGCGTGCTGGCGAGATGCGGCGAATGGCTTCGGCAGCGAGTCATCATGATAATCCTTCCGCGGTCGATGCCCGGTCGTCGACCTGGGCAAAGAGATCCGCGATGACTTCCTCGAGCGGTGGGTCTTCGACGGCGACATCGGTCAAACGATATCGCGCTAGCGCCGCCGACAGCCTTGTCGGGACATCGGTCCGCTGGACTCGCAATCGCGCCTTGGGCCAATTCGTATCGAGGACTTGGCCGATCGTCTCCAGGTCGGTCGGCTGCTCGCCACCGGCTAGTTCGAGCGTGACAATTTTACTGCTCGAAAAATTATCGATGATCCCTGAAAGCGAACCGTCGTATTTGATTTGACCGGAGGCAATGATCACGACGCGGCGGCAGAGGGCGGCGATATCCTTCATGTAGTGGCTGGTGAGGAGGATCGTGATTTGGCGTTTCTCTTGGTAATAGCGAAGGAATTGCTGAATGCGATGCTGGGCAATGACATCCAGGCCAATCGTCGGTTCATCGAGAAACAGCACGTCGGGGCTGTGGAGCAGCGCCGCGATCAGCTCCATCTTCATCCGCTCGCCCAGGCTCAGCTCCCGCACCGGCTGGCCGAGCAGGTCTCGGACCCCGAGCAGGTCGGTCAGCTCCGCGAGCGAACGCTGGAATTCACTCGCTTGGATCGCGTAAATCTGCTGGTGCAGGCGGTACGATTCCTGGGCCGGAAGATCCCACCACAGCTGGTTTTTTTGACCCATCACCAGTGCAAACCGGCGACGATATTCATTGCTCCGCTCCCACGGGACGTAACCCATCACGCGAACATCGCCGCCGCTCGGATGGATGACTCCCGAGAGGACTTTGAGGGTCGTCGTTTTTCCGGCGCCATTGGGACCAAGAAAAGCGACGAATTCGCCTTGCTCGACGGTCAAATCGATCCCCCGAATCGCCGGCACGTCGCGATACTGGCGATGAAACAATCCACGGACACTCTCGAGCAGCCCTTCGCGTTTTTTATAAACGCGGTACGTTTTACTGAGCTGCTTGACCTCGATGATCGGCATAGGGGCCGCGGGGTTGAAGGGGGGCTGCGGGAACTGGGGGGGACGAATGCGAGCGTCGCGCGGCGGAAGGTCCCGTCGCTAGGCCAATAGAGCCTCCCGTCCCGTCGCGGGATTGTAAAGTGCCAGCACGTTGTCTGTGAGCGGCGATCCGAAAAGGGGTCTGACCCTCTCCGGCAAGGCCCAAAACCAATGAAATCGACTTGCCTCCAAAGGGTCAGACCCCTTTTCGGATCGATCGACGCTAAACGCCGTTTCGGGGAGCACCGGGAGTGACGGGGAAAAAAATGCCAGACGCCAATGATCCACATGCCGTCCGTCCCTGGACGCCGCTCGACTTTCGCATCGGTTTGGGGGAGGACACGCATCGGCTCGGACCGGGTGGACCGCTGCGTTTGGGGGGAATTGACTTACCGGGAGAGGTGCATGCGATTGGCCATAGCGATGCGGATGTGCTGCTCCATGCGCTCGTCGATGCGCTGCTGGGGGGGATTCATGCAGGGGATATCGGGCGACTGTTCCCTGATACGGCGGAAGAAAACCGTGGCCGCGACAGCCGGGAATTTGTCGCCGAGGCGGTCCGACGAATCACTGCGGCGGGGTGGATGGTGGTCAACCTGGACTGCGTCGTACAGACCGAAGTGCCGAAGATTGCGCCGGTCGCCGAGCCGATTTGTGCGGCGATTGGCGCGATGCTGGGAATTCCGGCCGAGCGTGTGAGCGTCAAGGGGAAAACGGGAGAAGGGGTCGGACCGATTGGGAGGCGGGAAGCGATCGCCGCGCGGGTTGTCGCGCTGCTCTCACGAAGCTGAAAACGGCCTGCCATCGAGGGTGAAAAGTTTCTATACTCTTCCCAAGTTCCACCCCAAGTTCCAATCGTTGAACGCCCCCTTCAGCCACGGACGAGAAGGAAGAATCAGGCCCGCCATGAGTACTGCACCGGCAACCGCACCGTCGACCCAAGCCCCACAAAACCTTCCAGCGATTCGCGTTTATAACACCCTCTCGAAGACGAAAGAGCCGTTTCAGCCCCTCCATGGCAACCGAGTGGGGATGTATCTGTGCGGGCCGACGGTCTACAAGGAAGCCCATATCGGCCATATGGTCGGTCCGGTGATCTTCGACACGATCAAGCGTTTTCTGACCTACAGCGGCTATGACGTGAACTGGGTGGTGAATATCACCGATGTCGACGACAAATTGATCGCCCAGAGCCAAGAGCGGGGGATTCCGATGAGCCAAATTGCGGTCGAGATGACGGCCGATTATTTGGCAAATCTCCGCGAGCTGGGGGTCAACCAGATCAATCATCTTCCCCGCGCCACCGACCACATCGAGGGGATCATCGCGTTTATCGAAACGCTGATCGCGCGGGGTTTTGCGTATGCCAGCGATGGGGATGTTTTTTTTGATGTGACCCGCGATCCGCATTATGGCGAGCTTTCGAATCGGTCGCTCGATCAGATGCAGGGCGAGGGAGGGGGTGCGGCGGCAAGGAAGCGATCCCCGGGGGATTTTGCTCTTTGGAAAGGAGCCAAGCCTGGGGAGCCGAGCTGGAACAGTCCGTGGGGGCTGGGGCGTCCGGGATGGCACATCGAATGTTCGGCGATGAGCCACTACTACCTGGGAGAAACCTTCGACATTCATGGGGGTGGCCTCGATTTGGTCTTTCCACATCACGAGAACGAGCGTGCGCAGAGCGGTTGTTGCCATGGGGCGCCAATGGTCAAGTACTGGCTGCACAATGGTCTGATGCGCGCCGGCGCGGCAGGGAAAGTGGGGGGGCGATCGGATCGCGAGAATGCTGCGGAGGGAGGTTCGGTCGAAGAACAGACTGCGGGAAAAATCAGCCGCAGCAAAGGGGCTGGGGGGCTTGCCGATTTGATCCGTCGGCACACGGGCGAACGCATTCGCTTTTTTTTGCTGCGGACGCATTACCGATCGACGATTGTCTTCAATGACGAGGGGCTGCTCGAGACCGGGACGGCGATGGAGTCGTTTTATCGCTTCTTTGATCGCTTCGAAGCGATCACGGGGCAGTCGTTCTATGCCCTGGTCGCCCCGCGGCGGCGTGCGGCGACGGGGGGACCTCATTTTCCTGGTCAGGCACCCGAACCGGTCGTCGCGCAAGTGATCGAGCTCAAGGCAAAGTTCCTCGAGGCGATGGACGATGATTTCAATACCGGGCTGGGGATCAGTCTGCTCTTTGATTTACTCCGTCTACTCAATCGTCAGATCGATACGCATTCCCTCGCTGTGGGCACGAAGGTCGATGCCGCGGGAATGGCGGGGCTGCTCGCCGGTGCGCAGGTGCTCCGCGAATTGACGGCGATCTTGGGGCTTTTTGTCAAAAAGCCGATCGCTGGAAGTGGCGATTCGGGTGGAGATGCCGAGCGCGTCGAGCAATTAATGGGTCTCATGATCGATTTGCGGAAGGAGGCTCGTGCCGCAAAAAACTTTGCCATGTCCGATGCGATCCGAGATCGCTTGGCAGCGATCGGGATCGCGCTGCTCGATGGCAAGGACGGGACGACTTGGGAGCGCAAGTCGTAAGCCTCCTGCTGCTCTGAGGAGGAGGAGGAAACCACGGACGAGTGCGAAGGACGGTGATTGGATGAAAAGGATTTTAGGGATCGATCCGGGACTGAATACGACCGGCTATGGCGTCATTGAAGGGGTCCGTCAGGGAGTACGCCTAGTCGAGGCGGGAGTGATCCGTACGCCGACCCGCGGGACGCTAGGGGAACGATTGGCGGAGCTCCACGAGGGAATCGCCGAAGTGCTCGCCGCACATCGCCCCGAGCTGATGGCTTTGGAGCAGCTGTTTTCGCACTATGAACGTCCGCGAACGGCGATCCTCATGGGGCATGCGCGAGGCGTAATCTGCCTGAATGCCCAGCTGGCAGGGATTCCCATCCAGCCGTTTGAACCGACTCGCGTCAAGCGGTTGCTGACGGGCAATGGGCGCGCCCCGAAACAGCAGATGCAGCTGGCGGTTCAGCTGCAGCTGGGATTGCCCACCATTCCCCAGCCCCCCGATGTCGCCGATGCTTTGGCGATCGCGCTGTGCGGTTTTCAATTCCTCAAATTCCCGGCGGTACCGACTTGATCACGAAAATCTCAGGGAAATTGCTCGCTCTGGACGACGAATCCGCAACGCTGGAGGTCGCGCCGTTTGAGTACGAAGTGCTGATCCCCGATTACGTTCGCCGCCAGTTGCAGACGCAGATCGGCAGCAGCGTGAAAATGTTCACAATCGATTTCCTCGAAGGAAATGCTGCCCAGGGCGGGAGATTGACACCGCGACTGGTCGGTTTTTTGACAGAGCCCGAGCGGCAATTTTTCGAACTCTTCTGCAGCGTCGATGGCGTGGGTGTTAAAAAGGCGCTCCGGGCGATGGTCCGGCCGGTCCGCGAGCTGGCGATCATGATCGAGGAACAAGATGCGAAAGGCCTCGCCGGTCTCCCCGGCGTGGGACCAGCGACCAGCGAGCGGATTATTGCCAAACTGAGGAGGAAGATGCCTCGTTTTGCCCTGATGGTCGCCCGCGGGGATGTGGCGGACGATACGCCGGCGGTCGATTCGGTCTATCGCGATGCCTTTGACGCGCTGCTGGCGCTGGGGCATGCCGAAGCGGATGCCCGCCGCCTGATCGATGAATTGCTCGATGCCAACAAGAAATTCAAGGACGTCGAAACGCTGCTCACCGCGATCTATCAAAAACGCAAAGGGTAGTGAAACTCGCGCTCGCCACCCCAATTCCTACACCGCTGCATGGGGGCGTTGCCAGAGCGCTAGAGTGCTGCTAGCAGGTGGACGGCGACGCAATGTTTTTTCTTCAGCACGCTGGGTTTGGCTCCCGTCCCGCCAAAGGGTAGGAAACGACTCGGGGAGAGGGGCTTAAGATCTTGGATTCCCAGCTAGCGGCACATTTACGCGAACGAATCCACTGGGTGACAGGGGTCAAGGATGCTCCCGGCGACGGTTCTTACGTTCTTTACTGGATGCACAACGCACTGCGGGCGAGAGAAAATCCAGCGCTCGACGTGGCGATCTCGCTGGCCAGTACCTTCGATCTGCCGCTGCTCGTTTACCAGGGGCTGTGCGAGCATTACCCCTACGCTTCGGACCGCCATCATGCGTTTATCTTGCAGGGAGCGCGGGATGTCCATCAGAATTTGGCAGCGCGGGGAATTCGCTCTGTCTTTCACCTCCAGCACCGTGGAAATCGCGGCCCGCATCTCAAGGAATTGGTCAGCGGCGCGAGCGTGATGGTCACCGAACTGATGCCGGTCGAGCCGATTCTTGGGTGGCTCGAACGATTATCGGCGACAACCACAACGCCAATTCTGTCGGTCGACACTGCCTGCGTGGTGCCAATGCCGTTGGTGCAGCGTCCGTACGATCGCGCATACCACTTTCGGGATGCGACCAAACGGCTCCGCGAGGAACGGTTGCGTTTGCCATGGCCTGAGCATCGGGTCGATTGCCGGCCCTATGAGGGTCCCCTCCCCTTCACCCCGCTGGACTTGTCGCACGCCGACTTGGCACGGCTGATCGGCGAGTGCGAAATCGATCATATGGTGGCCCCCGTTGGGGATACGGTCGGCGGATCGAGGGCGGGGATGGCGCGGTGGGAGGAATACAAGCAGCACGGCCTGGCAGCGTATGAGAAGATTCGCAATGACGCCGCTCGGAATGCGTCGAGTCGGATGAGTGCCTATCTGCATTATGGGATGGTCAGCCCCATGCTTCTGGCTCGAGATGCGGCGGCGGTCGGTGCCGAAAAGTTTTTAGACGAACTGCTGATCTGGCGAGAGATGGCTTACCACTTTTGTTTCCATCGGCACGCGGACCTCGAATCGTTCGATGCGCTGCCCGATTGGGCGCGGAAGACGCTCGCGGCGCATCGCCAGGACCGACGAATGGCCGATTGGGGCTGGGAGGAACTGGCACGGGGTCAGACGGGCCAGCCACTGTGGGATGCATGCCAGCGGAGTTTACTGAAACATGGGGAACTCCATAACAATGTGCGGATGACCTGGGGCAAGGCGCTGCTGCCCTGGAGCAAGACGGCCGAGCGGGCGCTGCTGACGGCGATCGATCTGAATCATCGCTACGCGCTCGATGGCCGCGATCCGTGCAGCTACGGAGGAGTGCTCTGGTGTTTCGGGCAATTTGATCGACCAGCGGAAGAAAACAGTCCGGTCCTTGGCACCATTCGCCCGCGCCCTTTGGACGATCACCAGCGGCGCATCGACATGGACCAGTTCAACGCCTTGGTCGATCGGTCGATCGCGCCGCATCCTCCACGAGTCGCGGTGATCGGTGCCGGGATCGCCGGACTCGTCGCCGCGCGGACTCTGGCAGACCACGGCCTGCAGCCAATGGTCTTTGAAAAATCCCGCGGCGTTGGGGGACGGCTCTCGACACGACGGGCTCCATCTGGAGCTTTTTTCGATCATGGAGCCCAGTATTTCACGATCCGCGACAAGCGGTTTGCGAAATATGTTTGCGCGTGGATGGGGGAAGGATTGGTGGTCCCTTGGCATGGAAGGATTGTCGAGATTCGCGAGGGTCAAGTCGTTGCGGAGAAATCGTCTGGCGTCTCGCGATACGTTCCCACCCCTTCGATGAACGCGCTGGCGCGACACCTGGCCCGCGACGTGCGAGTGACGTTCGAGAGTTGCGTTGCGGAGATGGAGCAAGTCGCTGGGGGCTGGCGTTTGGTGAGCGATTCAGGGAGCGAGCTGGGGGTCTTTGATGCTGTGATTGTGAATTGCCCCGCGCCCCAAGCTGCCGCGCTGGTCCCCGGCGAAGCATCGTTTCGGGGCCAGCTGTCAGGGGTCACAATGGAACCGTGCTGGGCCGTGCTCGCGGAGCTCGAGCAACCGCTGCAGGTTCCTTTCCAGGGAGCCTTTATTCATGACAGTCCGCTTGCCTGGATTGCCGAGGATAGCTCGAAACCAGGGCGTCCCCAAAAACCGACATGGGTCATGCATGCCAGTGGAGCGTGGAGCTGGGAGCATCTGGAGGATGATCCTGACGAGGTTCTCGCCGAATTGCTCGACGCCTTCACGCAGGTGACCGGGGAGGTGATTGGCGAGGCGGTAACTTTGGCGGCCCATCGCTGGCGTTATGCCAAAGCGACCGCACCTCTGGAGGAATCATCGCTGTGGGATCCACGGCTACGGATTGGTGCCTGCGGGGACTGGTGTCGCGGTGGAAGGATCGAAGGGGCGTTTCTGAGCGGTGCCAGTATGGCGGGAGAGATCCTTCGCCAGTGGACGCTCTCCGCCTCCTCATAGCGACCGCGTAAAAGCCCGCGCGGGTAGCGCGTCCGCTGAGCACAAGCCGGGATGGTGAGCTGTTGGCCGACAAGCTGCTTGTAGCTGCGCAGCCATGCTCCCACCGGGACAAGCCCGGATGGTGAGCTGCTGGCCGGTAAGCCGGTTTGCGAGCCGCGTGGCCACCGAAGGACTCAGGGGATCAACTGTCGGCCAGCGGTTCCTTCTTCTCGGTAATGACCTCGCACTGCGGGGCCATCTCCGCATTCATCTCGATATAGTCCTTCCACTCCGCCGGGACATTATCCTCATGGTAGATCGCCTCGACCGGGCACTCCGGAACGCATGCCTCGCAGTCAATGCACTCTTCGGGATGAATGTAGAGCATTTTTTCACCCTCGTAAAAACACTCCACCGGACAAACTACCACGCAGTCGGTGTATTTGCAGCCAAAACAAGGTTGCGTTACGACGTGGGTCATCTCTTCTGTTCTCCCCAAGCATTCATCAATCAATAAAAGAAAAAAATCGCTCTCCGGCCCTGCCCCCGCGCTCGCCACAGGAGGTCCCCCGGGGCGTCGGAACCGTCGGTCAGCCGACAGCTCGAAAGAGCATCACAGGATCGTAGGGGGGGGCCTGCCGAGTGTCAACGAGTCAAATTTGGGTACGGGGTTTGCTTGATCCGCACCCCCCGAGCACCTAAGATGCTTGGAAGAGATTTTTCGCAGGGAGTGTTTCGGCGATTTTCCCTGTCCTCGCATGTCCTCCATGGGAATTTCATTTCAGTTCCTTGGTTTTCCCGGCTTCGATGCCCGAAAGTGACCGCACAGCGTGAGTCTTCCTGAATACGATCGCGTCTTAATCGATCGCTGCCTGGCCGGTGCGCCGCAGGCCTGGGAAGATTTTACGGACCGGTTTCTCGGCCTCGTCCTTCGCGTCGTGCAGCACGCGGCCGAAAACTGCCGAATTCCCATCGATCCCTCCCTCCGCGATGATTTAGCCGCCGAAGTCTTCCTCCGGATCGTCGACAAAAATTTTGCCGTCCTCCGACGTTTTCGGCGGCAATCCTCGCTTCATACCTACATTGCAGTCATCGCCCGGCGAGTCGTCATTGAGCATCTGCGGGGAGACTATCGGCGAGGCGTGGTCCGCAGCGGTGAGCATCAACCGCTCGCCAACCATCCATCGCCGGAAGGGTCGCCTGAGTCGCGACTGGAGAACCGTGATGAGGTCGAGCATCTGCTGCTGCGGCTCGACCCGCGCGAAGCGCGAATCGTCCGCATGTATCACCTCGAAAAACGCTCCTACAAGGAAATCAGTTCGCTGACCGGGATGCCGGAAAACTCCATCGGTCCTGTGCTCACGCGAGCTCGGCTGGCAATGCGGCAGGGAAACTCGACCTCCAGTGTTGATCCACGGTAGATCCACCAGCAGAGGGCATCGATCAGCGAAGCTGGGTTCCGCGAAGGGCCGGCGCATACTCGGCTGACGTGACATAGTCTCGCACCCGCTGGACCCCTTGGACGTGCGTTCCTTCGGCACGATCTCCTTCGAGCGGGATTGCTTCGAGCGGGCTTCCTGGGAACAGTATTCCTGGCAATGCCGGCAGGGAAGAAGGAATTTCTGGCAGACCGGGAACCTGCGGGGAATCCCCACCGGGATTCGCGGGGACCGGACCAAGGTACGGAGTCCCCGGACCTGCGGGCCAGGCATTGCCAGGCAACTGCGGCACTCCCCCACCCGCATCCGGAGCACCCGGAGCAGCGGGGACGCGTTCCAGCGTGGGGAGCTGCGGAGCGCCGGCCAGCGGCGCGGCGACTCGGCTGAGATCGACCACTTGGTGGTTGCCGTCGGTCGGCATCTGGAAGAGGTTCGGATCGGCTCCGAGCAGTTGGTTGAGGACATACGAACCGACTTCGATACGAAGACTCATCGCCGCAGCCCCTGCGGGGTCCATCTGCAACTGCACCGTGTGCGGGAGGACCACTTCGGGATCGGAGTAATAGCGATAGTCTTCCCCCCACGTCCGAGCGACGAGGCGTCCATCGGGGTTGTAGAGGAATTGAGCCCGTACAAAACCTCCTTCGCGATCGACCATGAGGACGCGATGGAAGGGTGCGGCCCCAGCACCCGTTCCCCAAGACCCCGTTCCGGCCAAGGCATTTGCGGGTCCCTGCGGGAGGAGAGTGCGGAGTTCCCAATGACCATCAGGGCGTTCGGTGGGTTCTTCCTGCACCAGCTTTGGGTCGAGGTGGACCAGACCAAGGGCTTCGATCAGCCAGCGAGGGTCGACTGGAATTGGGGACCAGCGAATGTTTTGGGCGTATTCCGCATGCCGGGCGAAGAGCAAAGTCCGCTGGAGTCCTTCTGGATAGCGGAGCCAGAAGAGTTCGGCATTGCTCCCGATATCGAGCCCTTCGCTCATCACGATCGGGACACTGGTGCGAATGCGGATCCGGTCCGGACGCTCGATCGCCAGGGTAGCGTTCAGTTTTGGAACCGAGGAGTTCGTATCGAGGACTTCGACAGTCGCCGAGGGGCTCTGCATTTTCGTCACCGCGTCGCTTCGGTTGACCGCCGTGATCAATTGTTCGAGGGCGGGTTTTTCGGCGAACAGGACGGGTGGGGTATGGACGCTTTTGAGCGTATCACGGCGATGGCATGTTGCGCCCCCGGCAAACCAGAGGATCGATACGGCGATGAGGAGTCCCTTCCAAGGTTCAGGCTTGGGGGATCGCGCGGGCGGGGATGCGATGCTGCGAGGCTCTCGTGGATTCATTCCGTTTCGCTGTAGAGCATCTCGATCAACCGCTGTTCGACCGCCGCGCTCTGAGCGGCGGAGAGATTCCGCGGCGACACTTCGATGTTCGTGCCATCGGCGACAACCTCCAGCAGCCATGTCGGCGAGTCTGTCGCTGGGGAATCGTGTACCGAAGGTGGATCGTGCGGAGGAGAGAAGTCCGCGGAGGGGGGTGATCCAAGCGTGACATGCTTTGCTGGCTGGACCCGCTGGAGCACTCGTCGGCGGAGAAGCAGCAGGGCAATTAAAAAACGAAGGTCGTCGTCGATCGGCCGCGAGTTCGTGGCGTCTGGGCTGGATCCTTTCAGCAGTTCGATAAGAACCGGATCGGGAGCCAGCTTCCACTTGCGGGAGGCTCCCCGCGGCATCCGACTTTTCCACCATCCTAAGGTTCCTTCCGGCGGTCCCTGCCAGCCCTGAGCCGAAATGTCGATCCGCTCGAGGACTCCTTCCTCATCGCTCTCGGTGACAACCGAGTAATACCATTCTCCAGGCCCCAGGGGGCGATCGAGGCGAGCGCATCGTCGGGTGCAGCGCCCCAGTTTGTATTCTCCCAGCACTCCCGCTTCGTCTCCTCGAAAAACGACCGATGCGTGGCATTCTCACAAGATGTCGATAGCAGAAAGGGGGCGGCCAAGACAAGCCTGACTGAGACTTAGGAACCGGCCTCGAAGAACCGGCTCCCCGTGCCTCCCTGGCCGATCGGGACGCGGACCGCGCGGGCACACCGAGGGCAGCGTCCCTCGTAGGCCGATTGCTGACGGTTGCGGTAGATACGGGTATAAATCCCGCAGCACTTAAAGTGAATCCCGAGAAAAGGCTCGGCCGCAGAAGCGGTTTTTTTGTCGCGGTCGTGCCCCTCGTGGCCACTGACCAAATCAAGATGGTTTCCGCTCATCCTCGGCTCGCTCCATCTCCTCCAGGATGATTCGCAAGGCCGCTCGTGCGCGGTTCAGGCGACTGCGGACCGTGCCGATCGATATTTGCAGGATTTCGGCAATGTCTTCATACGCTTGCTCTTCCATTTCCCGCAAGATGAGAATCGTGCGGTGATCGTCGGTCATCTGCTCGAGGGCGAGGCGGACCATCCGCACACGTTCTTCCTGAAGCATTCTCCCGTCCGGTCCATCCCCTTCGTCGATCGGTTCATCCCCGACCGTCTCGCGGACTTGGTCGAGGGAGCTGACTCCCTTCCTCCGTCGCAGCCGGCTGAGGGCACTATTGAAGGCGATGCGATAGAGCCATGTGAAGAACTGGCTGTTGTTTTGGAACGTGTCGAGCTTTAGAAAAGCGCGCACAAAGGCTTCTTGGACGACATCTTCCGCCTCATCGGCCGAACCCGTCACCTGGACCATGGCCGCGTAGAGCCGATCCTGGTAGCGAAGCACCAGCAACTCAAAAGCGCGGCGATCCCCCTCGCGCGCCGACAGGATGAGCTGCGAATCGTCCGACACGAAAACCCTAGCTGGCGACAAGGAGGAAAAAGCGGGGGGCGCAAAAAAGAAAAACGTCGAACTTTCATCAGCGAAAGTTCGACGTCCTCATTGTAAACCGTTTTTCCCACCGAGGCGATCGACGAACGGCGGCTTTAGGCGTTCGGACCGCCCGCCGACACCGCCGATTGAATCTGGATTCGCCGGGGCTGATGGGCCGTCGCCTTGGGGAGGCTCACATGGAGAACCCCTTCACTGAACGAGGCCGAGATCTTTTCGGCATCGACGTTGGAGGGCATCACGACCGTCCGCGAGAACGAGCCGCTGGAACGCTCGATCCGATGATACTGACGGTCCTTCTGCTCCTTGACACTTTGGCGAACCCCCGCAATCGTCAGCCGATCTTCATGCATCTCGACGCGGACTTCTTCGGCTTTGACGCCCGGCAGATCGACCGAGACTTCAAAGGCCCCCTCGGTTTCGGCAATATCGAGGCGGGGTGCAAACACGGCATCTGCTCCCCCATTTTCTCCCGTCTCGCCAAAAAAACGATCCATCATGTTTTCAAACTCATTCGCCACGCTGCCGAATGTTCGCAGAAAACGTGGATTCGACAAAATGACTCGGTTCATCGCTGCTGACCCTCCAAACATTGGAATCGTGGATACCAAAAAACCTGTGAACAGATTTCCGCTCATTTTTTCCTTCTCGCTGAGAGTGTCGATCTGACAGCCTCTGCGAGAATGTCAGGGGAAAGATGCAAGCAGCGTGCCAGAATCATGCCAGCAGCAGACAGCAGGCGCGGGCAGCAAGCCAAACAGCACGCCCAGACCGCTCGGCGTTGGCCGTGCGATTGCGTGGCCACTCGATTGCGGGGCTGGCATTTCAGAGGGGTAGCGACTTGGAGTCGACAGGCGACTGATCGAGGGCCCCAAACCGCTGGTCGGCGACGATTCGGTTGATCGCATTGAGCATCGCGAGGATTGTCGATTCGACGGTATCGGTGCTCGCCCCAACCCCCCGGTACAGCCGCCCGCGATACTCGACTTCGAGATTCACCTCACCGATCGCATCCTGACCGATAGTCGCGCTGCGAACGCGATAATCTTTGCACTCGAGCGAGACGCCGGTCAGTTTTTCGACCGCCCAAAAAGCGGCGTCGATCGGTCCATCCCCCTGCTCGACTTCGGCCGTGGTCACTTCCCCTGCCCGCTCGAGGGAGAGTCGCACACGTGGCTTGCCGCGAGTCGAGCTGGTCGCTTGAAAATCGACAAGCGACCAATCCTCGTCGTCACCGGCGCGGATTTGCTGCTGGATCAGCGCGACAATGTCGCCGTCGTAGATCTCTTTTTTCTTGTCGGCCAGTTCCTTAAATCGATCGAAGACCTCTTGCAGCTGTTCCCCAGTCAATTGGTATCCCAGGGCCCGCGCGCGATCGGCCAAGGCGGCTCTTCCGGAATGTTTGCCGAGCACCAAATCGGTCTTTGAAAAACCGACATCTTCGGGCGACATGATCTCATAAGTCCTACGCTCTTTGAGCATTCCGTCCTGATGGATCCCCGATTCGTGGGCAAATGCATTGCGCCCGACAATTGCTTTGTTCCGCTGGACGCTGAGGCCCGTCGTCTTGCTGACCAGGCGGCTGATGGGAACGAGGCGTTGGGTTTGGATCTTTGTCTGGCAGTGGAACAGATCCTGACGCGTCCGCATCGCCATCACGACCTCTTCGAGGGCTGCATTACCGGCCCGTTCGCCGATCCCGTTGATCGTGCATTCCACCTGCCCGGCCCCCGCAGCCACAGCCGCCAAGCTGTTGGCGACGGCCATCCCAAGATCGTCATGGCAGTGGATGCTGATCACCGCGCGATCGATATTCGGCACACGATTGCGGAGGAGGGTGATACGATCAAAGACCTCTGCCGGAGTCGCATATCCGACGGTATCGGGGATATTGATCGTGGTCGCGCCGGCATCGATCGCCGCCTCGACGACACGGCAAAGGAAATCATGTTCGGTGCGGCAGGCGTCTTCGGGGGAAAATTCGATGTCGTCGCAGTAGCTGGCCGCGCGCCGGACCCCCGCCACGGCCCGCGCGACAATTTCATCCGGGGTCATCCGCAATTTAAACTCGCGGTGGATCGCGCTGGTCGCCAGGAACACATGGATCCGTGCCTGCGGGGCATGTTTGAGCGCCTCCCAAGCGCGATCGATATCTTTGTCATTGCATCGCGCCAGACCACAGATCACGGCCCCGCGAACCGTTGTTGCGATTCGCTGGACCGCTTCGAAATCCCCAGGCGAAGCGATCGGAAATCCAGCTTCGATAATGTCCACCCCGAGGTCGACCAGCGCCTGCGCAATTTCCAGCTTTTCCGCCAGATTCATACTCCCGCCGGGAGACTGCTCGCCATCGCGAAGCGTGGTATCAAAAACCCGGATCGGACGACTGGGGGTCGAGGCTGGCTGTGCGGGGGAGGACGAAGACATTCGTAATGGCTCCTGCAATGATGCGATCGGTTCAAGACTGAGGGGTGGGAGCGGACTGGCGCGCCGCTGTCGCTGCGGCGGCGGCGGCCGCATCCGCCTCCAGCAGGATGCGGCAAGCATCTTGGGGAACCGAATGGACGACCAGCAAGTTATGGACGTTGTGGAGGACCGAATTCCCGGTCACGAAAACCAGCCGATCTCCAGGGGCAACCATCCCGGTACGACACCCCCAGCGGCAGATTTCGTCAAACAACTCGTCCCCATCATCCAACTGCGAGACGCGGAGGGGCTTGATGCCCCAAAACAATGACATCCGCTGGAGCGTCTCTTCATTATCGCTCGCTCCGATCGTGAGGGTATGGGAGCGCTGGTTGCTTTTCACCCACGCCGTCCCCCCGCTTCGCGTCGCAATGACAATCATCTTTGCATGAATCTGGTCGGCAATCGTCGCTGCTCCGTTGGCCACCGCAGCGGTGATCGGATGGACGCGATTCAGTTCCCGATGGGTTTCTTGCGGGATCGTGTCGATCAATTCCCGTTCGGTGTGGACCATAATCCGGTTCATCGTGTCGACCGCCTCGACCGGATATTCCCCGATCGCCGTCTCACCACTGAGCATGCACGCATCGGCCCCATCGAGAATCGCATTCGCCACGTCGCTCGCCTCAGCCCGCGTCGGACGACGATTGTGATGCATCGATTCGAGCATTTGCGTGGCGACGATCACCGGTTTGAATTTTTCCCGGCAGACGCGGATGATCCGCTTTTGCGCCACAGGGGTCTCGGCCACATCGATCTCGACTCCCAAATCCCCCCGCGCGACCATCACGCCGTCGGCTGCATCGACGATGCCCTCAAGCTGATCGAGTGCCTCACGTTTTTCGATCTTGGCAATCACCAGCGCCTTGCTGTCGTAGCTGGCCAGTAAATTCTTCAGCGAGCGGACATCTTCGGCCGTTCGCACAAAGCTGAGACTGATAAAGTCGATCCCTGCCTGCGCACCCCAAATCGCGTTGTCAACATCCGACCGTCGCATCGACGATAGGCTCAGGGCGACCCCCGGGAGATTGATTCCCTGCCGACTGCGAATCTCCCCACCGCTGGTGACGCGGCAGCGAGCCCAGTTTTTAGTCACTTCTTCAACCACCAAGGCCACGGTCCCATCGGCCAGCATCACTCGATTGCCAACGACGAGCTCGTCGATCAATTTCACATAGCTGCACGTCAGCTGGTCTTCTCGCTCGGCTGCCTCGCCACGAATGAAGGTCAGCTCCCGACCCACTTCGCAAAAGAGCGGATCGGTCAGTAGAGTTCCCAGCCGCAGCTTCGGTCCCGCCAAATCGAGCAGGACCCCGACCGGATACTTGACCTTGGCCGAGGCCTCGCGAATGTTCGCTAGAATCCGCTGATGGGACTCGCGATCCCCATGCGCACTATTGATGCGGAAGATGTCCGCACCATGCTCGATCAACGTCACCAACCGCTCGACAGTGTCGCACGCGGGCCCCACAGTGCAGACAATTTTTGTAAACGCTTCGCTGGAAGATGGTCGCGACATAGGCTCCGCCTTTCGTTATTTTCCGGTTGTTTACCGAGTGATTTGCAGATGTTGACCGGGCATTTTCACGGTTTTCCGGCGTATTCCCGTGAAATCGCGGTTGCCCCATGTGGGGAGTGAGAGTGACTGCCGCACAGCACAATTTACCCCAGCCCAATCGCTTCGGGGAATCCCAGCCTGGCAAGTTCCTCTCGATTAAACTACTGTCGCCAGTTCTCTTCGACTTCGTCGCCTTTGGACACTCATTGTTCATTATCCATGGATCGCCGCCATTTCCTCCTGCACTCAGGCGCCTCTCCCCTGCTCGTTCCGCTGCTCGCTCCGCAGGGGGACGGGGAACCGCAGCAGACGGAAAGATCGCCTCAAGAAAATTCCGCCGACAATCCTCCTGTCCCCCGGAGACGGATCGGTGCGATCGGCACGGGGGGACGCTGGCAGGCCCTCGCCGCAGGGCTCATGCACTTTGGCGATCTCGTCGCCCTTTGTGATGTCGACTCGATCCATCTCGAAAGCGCGCGCGAGATCGTTCTGAAGAACCAGTCGATCGCTCCGGAACTGTACCGTGATTACACCGCGCTCCTGGCACGCGAGGATATCGATGTGGTCGTAATCGCGACCCCTGACCACTGGCATGCAAAGATGTCGATCGAAGCGATGCGCGCGGGGAAAGATGTGTACTGTGAAAAACCGCTCACGCTGTCGATCGAAGAAGGGAATGCGATCATCCGTGTTCTCGAACAGACCGGGCGAACATTGCAGGTTGGGACGCAGCAGCGGAGCCAGTACGATCTGCGTTTTCTCACAGCGGTCGCCCTCTGCCGTGACGGTCGACTTGGAAAGATTACGAAGGTCACCGTGGGGCTCCCCGGGGCCCCGCACTGCGATTCGCTCCCGGAATTACCCCCGCCACCCCACCTCGACTGGGATCGTTGGCTCGGACCTGCGCCGTGGGCGCCGTATCGCTGTGCTCCCGATTCGGCGGCCCCTGCGAAATCGGCGGAATCTGCGAGCTCGGCGACTCGCCCCGCCACGCGCGGTCATTACCACTTTCGCTGGTGGTATGAATCGAGCGGAGGCAACATGACGAATTGGGGAGCACATCATGTGGATATCGCGCACTGGGGCCTGGGGAAAAGCGACACGTCTCCCCTTCGTATCACCCCGCGGCACGTTTCCCACCCCGTACCTCTGGATGGCCAGGGCAATCCGACCGACCCTTCGCGTTACAACACCGCGACCGAATTCCTTGTCGAGTGCGTATTCGCCGATGGGGTGCTGTTGGAAATCTCCACCACCGCCCCGCAGGGCATTCGGTTTGCGGGAGACCAGGGAGAGCTGTTTGTCAGCCGCAGCGAATTACGCGGGACCGCAGCCGATGCGCTGGCGGGCAAACCGCTCGATGCCGAGCTCCTCCGGGAGACGGCCAAGGGGACGCTCCCGCATGGTCCCCATGCTCATTTGAGAGATTTTTTCGCGGCCGCGGCCGCACATCGCCAGGGGATCAGCGACGTCTACTCGCACCACCGTGCGATGACCACCTGCCATCTCGCGAATCTCGCGCTGCGGCTCGGTCGCGAGCTCCGCTTTGATCCGGAATCGCAGCAGATCATCGGCGATCCAGAGGCCCTCGCGATGCAGCGACGCACCCCCCGTGATCCCTATTCGTTCGATGCGTAATGCCGTGCGGCACGGAGCCGCAAAACCTTGACAACCTCCTCCGCCCCGCATCTCGACGACCCATGCATACCGAGACCTCCGTCGCCCCCGATCCGACCCCAGTGGCCATCATCACCGGTGGTTCCGCTGGACTCGGTCTCGAAATCGCCCGCGTGTTCCTCGGCGCGGGGTATCGTGTCGCGATCATCGGCCGCAGCGAGCAGCGGTTGGCGGCGGCCGCGGAGCAACTCGGTCAGGAAATCTCTTCCGATCCGGACCGCCTCGACGCTTACGCTGGCGATCTTGCGATCCCCTCGACCGCCGCGGCGATCCTGCAAAGGGTCGTCGATCGCTGGGGACGGATCGATGTGCTCGTCAATAATATCGGGACCAGCGACCGTGGCAGCGTCGACCAGTTGACCGCAGAACGGCTGATGGAACTAGTTGGTGGGAATGTGATCCCGATGTTGCGGACAAGCCAAGCCGCTCTGCCCTATCTGGAACAGTCGCGGGGGTCGATTCTGAATATCGGCTCGCTTGCTGGCAAAGTCGGGGCACGCTATTTGGGGGCGTACCCCGCGGCCAAGCACGCGCTGGCGGGACTGACGCAGCAGATGCGGCTGGAATGGAAACCGCGCGGTGTCCACGTCGGGCTCCTGAGCCCCGGTCCGATTCGCCGCCCCGATGCAGGCGCGCGATACGAGCATCAATTGGGATCGCAGGGGTCGCTGCCACCCCAAGCGCGGCTTCCTGGGGGGGGAACACGAGTCCGCGGCCAAGACCCCGCCAAAGTCGCCGCGCGCGTGCTCCGCATGGCCCAGCGCCGCCAGATCGATGTGCTCGCTCCCCGCTACCTCCGACCGCTCGTCGCCATCGGGCACCTGTGGCCATGGTTTGGCGATTGGCTGCTGCTGAAGCTGACGAGTGTCAAACCACCGTCGTCAGCAAAATCCTAGCGGCGAAGGAGTGCGACCAGTGCGAGGATCTCCTCGCGGGTCAGTGTGTCGAGCAACCCCTCGGGCATCGGCGATCGGTTGGCCTGGAGCGATTGTTCGATCTGGTCGCGTTCAATCACCTCGGTCTTGCCACGCGCCGGATCGGTCTCAAGGGTCAATTGCGTTTGACTCACTCCGACGGTCCGCCCGACAACGATGCGGCCGTCGGTCAACAAGAAACCGGCACTGGCGTACTTGGGGTCCACTTGTCGCGACGGGTCGATCATCGATTCCAGCAGCGCCCGCGCATCGAATCGCTTGCCAACATCTGTCAGGTCGGGACCGACGGGCGTTCCCCGCTGGCCGAAACGATGGCATTTGAGACATGTGGCGGCGACGAGCATCTTTTCGCCACCTCGCGGGAATGCGCTTCCGGCTGCAACGCACTGATGTCATCAGCCAAGTCGTCGATGGTCCAGCGGCGCACCAAGGGGCGCGGCGTTTCTGCGGGAATCACCTCCTGCGGCCGAGGTTGATCGAGCAACGCCAGCGATTCGGCAAGGCTCGCGCGAATCGAATCGTCCCAAAGCTCAGTAAAGTCTCCGCGCAAATTCTGCCACGCCTTGCTGACCAAATGCCCCCCCGTCATGTCACGCCGGTGGTCGAGCCATGTGACGACGCGCTGGGCAGCATCGCGATCCCAGCCCCAGTCGACATGCGACAGTGTCTTGGCGTACTGGACCTGTTCCTCTTGTGTCGGCGCCGATTCAATCAAGCCAATCGACTGCGCGACAATGCTGGGCGACCGAAGCTTGACAAGCAATTCCTGCAGTAACCAATTCGCCGGAAAATGATCCTGCGGAAAAAGCGGTTCCAGCCGCTCGCGGAGACGCTGCTGCAGTGCGGCAGAGGGTAATCCGTGGCGGATCAAAGATAGCTGCAACGTGCGAAGGGGCAGCAGCCACTGGGCGGGTTCGGCTTGCGACCAAGGGATCTGCAGCCAGCGTTCGATCAAGAGCACCGCATCGTCTCCTTGGCCGACGCGTGCAAGGGCCAGCAGCGCAGTCTGGAACCCTAACGAACTTGGTTCGCCCTCGACGATCCGCTGCCGCCACGCCGCGAGCGGCTGCTTTTCGAGGGCAACACGGGCGGCAAAACGGACCCATGGATCGTCGCTTGCAAGCTGCGGCCAGAGAACATCGACCGCCGCCGGGTCGACCTGCCGCTGGTAGCTTTCGAGACGCTGCCGCAATGCTCGGGCTGCCTTTGCTTGGGCTGCCTCTGCTGCGGTGTCCGCGGTGGCGTGCACGGCGAGCGGTGCGGGCGCTGCGGCCGGAGCATGTGCATCGGCCGCCGCTCCCTCCGCCCCGGTCCAGGTGACGCGGTAGAGTCCCGACTGTGAGCCACGTCCCCCCGTGATAAAGTACATCGCCCCGTCGGGACCAAACGTCAGATCGCAGACATTCAGCGGCCCCCCTTCCAGGAACCACTGGGCAGAGGCCTGATAGGAGGCGCCTTGGGGCTGCAGATCGACAATGAGAATGCGTCCGAATTGCCAGTCGGCCATATAGAGCGCCTGGCGGAATCTTTCGGGCCACGAACTGGAGTCACCAAAGACGAGCCCCGTCGGCGATCCCAGTCCGGTGTCCAGCGTGGTGGGTAAACTGTCGGGAAACCACGCGGGCCATTTCCCCGAACCCCACCTCCAGCCATATTCGCCGCCAGCGACGACATGATTCAGCCGCGTCGGACGATACCACGGCAAACCGACATCCCATTCCATGTCGGCATCCCACGTGAACATTTCACCGTCTGCACTGAAGGCAACGTCGACTTGATTGCGAAATCCACCCGCGACCACTTCCCATGATTCTCCTTCCGGGTCGACTTTGACGATGTATCCAACGCGATCGTCGTGACCTGCGTCATGGCGGTAGGGGAGAAGCCAGTCGTTTTGCGGATTACGATAGGGTGAATTCTCACTCTTCGACGCCGGCATCACGACATCATTGCCAATGACAAAGTAAATCATCTTGTCGGGCCCCAAAGTGATTTGATTGGTGCCGTGCCCATAGCGGCTGTGGTATGGAAGCTCCTGCAGGAGCTCAGGGGCGGAGAATGTATCGCCCAGGTCCCGCATCCGGTAGAGCCCTTGGCTGTCCGTGGCACTGATATAGAGCGCGCTGTGGGCATAGAGCACGCCGCGAATGTGCCGCAGAGATTCGGTCTCTGGAATCCGTGCAAAGGTCGTGCCCGGTCCGTCCGAATCGATCGCGAGCCGCGCTAGACCCCGGTCATCCAAGCCGAGGATGATCCGTCCCTGCGGGTCAAAGGTCATACTGATCCACGAGCTCTCGTCGGCTTGCGCGGATCGGAGCAGCTCCACACGGAACCCGTCGCGGGTACGAATCGATTCCGGAGGGGTCGCGCGGCGTTCCTGGGCAGCGAGGGTTGTCGCGACAGACGCAGCGCCGATGCCGAGCACGAGCAGCACGAGCAAGCGACAGAGCTGGGGATTGAGCATGATGGTCCTCGCTGGAAGGGGCCTTCGAGAGTTTGCCGCCCTATTATCCACCGAGCAGCGACGGTTATCCACCGAGCAGCGACGGTTATCCACCGAGCAGCGACGATGGCTACAGCAGCGCCCCAATGTTCCCCCCCGTTGCCCTCGGGGGTCGGTCGCTCGATACTTGTCAGCGGTTCGGGGTCGAGGTCTCCCGATTGATACTGACATTGCACTGGACGAGCACATACCATGAGCGCCTTTCCCGACATTCCGGTGATCCGTTACGAAGGTCCCGGCAGCGACAATCCCCTCGCTTTTCGCTGGTACAACCCGGACGAAGTCGTTGCTGGCAAGACGATGAAAGAGCATTTGCGGTTTTCGATCGTCTACTGGCATACGTTTCGTGGCAATGGTTCCGATCCCTTTGGGGCGGCGACGATGCTCCGGCCTTGGGATGATGGCAGTGCGTCGGTGGCCAATGCCTGCCAAAGAGTTCGCGTCGCCTTTGAGCTCTTTGAAAAACTGCAGGTGCCCTACTATGCCTTCCATGACCGGGATGTCGCCCCCGAAGGTGCGACCCTTCGCCAGTCGAATGCGAATTTCGATGCGGTCGCCGCGGTGCTCCGTGAAGAGCAGCAGCGGACGGGGATCAAGCTGCTGTGGGGAACCGCCAACATGTTCAGCCACCCACGGTTTATGCATGGTGCGGCGACCAGTTGCAATGCGGATGTTTTTGCATACGCCGCGTCCCAAGTAAAAAAATGCCTCGAGGTGACCAAGGAGCTCGGGGGTGAAAATTATGTCTTTTGGGGTGGTCGAGAAGGATACCAGACCCTCTACAACACCGATCTCCGCCGAGAACTCGATCACTTGGCGAAATTCTTTCACATGGCGGTCGATTACGCGCGGAAAATAGGCTTTACCGGTCAATTTTTGATCGAACCCAAGCCGAAAGAACCGACGAAACATCAGTACGACAGCGACGCGGCGGCATGTTTGAATTTTCTTCGGGCCTATGACTTGCTCGCACATTTCAAACTGAATCTCGAGACCAACCATGCGACGCTTGCCGGGCACACGATGATGCACGAGCTCGATTACGCAGGTTCACAGGGAGCGCTTGGGAGCATCGATGCGAACACGGGGGACCTGCTGCTGGGGTGGGACACGGATCAATTCCCGACCGATTATTACCTCACGACGCAGACGATGTATTTCATCCTCAAGCATGGGGGGCTTGGGTCGGGGGGAGTGAATTTTGATGCGAAGGTTCGCCGCGAAAGTTTCGAGCCGATCGATCTATTTTATGCGCACATCGGCGGGATGGACGCATTTGCCAAGGGGCTCAAGATCGCGGCGAAGCTCCATGCGGATCAGACGCTCGAAGGCCCCCTTCGCCGACGTTACCGGAGCTGGGACGAGGGGATTGGTGCAGAGATCGAACGGGGGGAGGTCGGCTTTGCGGAGCTTGAGCGCTACATGCTCGAAAAGGGAGAGGCAGTAGCCAACGAGAGCGGCCGCCAGGAATGGCTCGAAAACGTCGTGAACCGCGCGCTCGATCGTTGTTAGCCGCGATTGTCAGGCCCTGACGCGGGAGAGGCATCTCGGTCAGCCGCTGGGCTACTGCGCCAGCCGCTGGAGAATTGCGGGGTGATTGGCGATCGGCAGAAAATCTTCTTCCTGAATTTGATCGCGAGCGCACGAGCAATCCATCGACATGCTCTGCTCGAACGCTTCGATCCCTTTGTCGAGCTGTTCGGCCCGTCGCTCTTGAGCGACAAGCTGACTGAGAACGACATGCAGGCGACTGAAAAAGAGCATTGCATGCTCATCATGGGGTTCCTGCTCCAGCGCACCGAAGAGCTCCTCTTCCCCTTTTTGAACCTCGCCGAGCTTGAGGAGCGCATAGGCGTAACGCTGGCGAAAAGTGACATCGTCCTTTTGGTCGGTGTTGTAGAGGATTGCCTTTCGGAATGCGTCTGCGGTGCGGGGATATTCTTTTCGTTTCAGCCACACACGCCCCTCACCCCAGTAGGCATTGCGGATATTGAGCTTCCAATTTCCGGACTTCGGAAATCGCTGTTCTGCTTCCAGCAGCGGCACGCGAGCCTGCGCATACAACCGCAGCGCCTCATCGGGATCGCTTTCCTCGTGGTAATTTGCCTGGTTCAGCAGTGCCGATCCGAGATAAACGAAGAAATTCTCTTCATTGGGATACTGTTCGAGAAGTTCCCGAAAGCTCTTTTCGGCCGCGCGGTAATGCGCGAGTTCCTCGGCCTGCAGACTTGCATCTTCGGTGTAAAGGAGACCTAACTCCAATCGCGCCCAACCATGGTATTTCTGATCGGCCGCGGCGAGCTGACCCTGTGCTGTTGCCCGATCGACAGCGGCCAAGCGGTAACGGAAAATGTTTCGCATCACTCCCTTTTCCTGTCGCGCCGCAGTCCGTACCCGGTATTACGACCCGCACGGGTCCGCCGTATTGTAAACTTGAAATGTGCCGCAATTCATGCCAGACTCGAATTTTCGTCGAGCTGTGGAAAGTGCAGCCATCGCGAGTTTTTCCCTTTCACTTGGTCGCCCCATGGGTTTTTCTTGGCCTACTTGCTTCGATCGTATCCTGAGGAGCATCCGCGTCCTGATCGAAGCGGTGCTCGTGACGGCGCTGCAGTTCGCTGCTGTTCTACTTGCCCCGCTTGATGCCCCGCTTGCGTCGGCCGAGGAAACGATCGCCCCTGCAGCCGCCGAGATCCAGTTTCTCAAAGAATTTTGTTTCCAGTGCCATGCGGGGGACGAGCCGCAGGCTGAGATTTCTCTGGAGATCCTTGCCCAGGCCGATTCGCCGCAGAAGAATCGTTCGCTCTGGACCCGCGTCCAGAATGTCGTTGCTCGCGGTGAGATGCCTCCGGCGGATGAACCCCAACCTTCCGCGTCGGAGGCGGAGTCTTTCATCGAGTCGGTCCGCCGCACGCGCGAGGCGTCCGATCGCAACGCCAAGCCCGACCCCGGACGCGTGACGATGCGGCGATTGAATCGCGCGGAATACCGGAACACGATCCGCGATTTGGTGGGCATCGATTTTGATCCGACCGAGGATTTTCCCTCGGACGATATCGGCTATGGCTTCGACAACATCGGCGATGTTCTGACCCTGGCCCCCGTCTTGATGGAACGCTACCTCGATGCCGCCGAGAAGATCATGTCGCGGGCGATCCTCCCGGAACCTCCCCCGGTTCCGAAGCGGCACCTCGACGCCCAGTACACCGAACCGGCGTCGGGGGAGGTTGCCAGCAAGTGGATCGAGAATGGATTCCGGCGTCTTGAATCGGACACGACCGATCCGCTCGGGCTCGGTCCGTTGCATACACCCTACAAATGGGAAGCGGACGGGGCATACACTTTTCGCACGCGGCTCTATGGCGTGGCCCCCGAGGGTCAAGAGGTCCACGTGGCGATCCTCCTCCACGGCCCGGGACTTTCCGACCCTTCGCCCGAGAGTGAGCTGGCGACGGTCGCTGGGAACATCCTTCGCCCGGCGCGGCTCCTGAAGACAGTGGTCATTCGGGGGCGGACGCCGGAGAGTACCGACGAGATCGAAGTTTCGATTCCCCCAGCGGTCGATCGACAGCGCGTGCTTGTCGGCCTCGTGCGACCGTCCGAGGGTCAAGGTCCGGTAAAAATCTATGTTCGCCACATGGCGCTCGAAGGTCCGCTCGACACGCGTCCCCCCAGCCAACGCGTGCTGCTGGCGGTCACTCCGGGTACCACCACCGAACAGCAGACTCGCGAAGTGCTTGCGAGGTTTCTCCGCCGTGCATACCGGCGCCCGGTCGAGGAGGGTGAACTGCAGCGATTGATCGCGCTGGCCAGTAGGGCTCAGGGAGCGGGAGAGAAATGGGAGGGGTCGATCCAGTTGGCGATGCAAGCGGCGCTCTGTTCGCCGAAATTTCTCTTCCGCGTGGAAACCGACGAACAACCCGAGAATCCCGCCGCGCGGCTCGTCGATCCGCTGCAGCTGGCAAGCCGACTGTCTTATTTCCTGTGGAGCTCGATGCCTGACGATCAGCTGCTCGATCTGGCCGCCCAAGGGAAGCTCCATGAGCGGCTGGATGAACAGGTGCTGCGAATGCTGGCCGATCCACGGAGCGATGCGCTGGTGGAGAATTTTGCGTTTCAGTGGCTGCAGATCAAACGGCTCGAATCGTTCGTTCCCGATGCACAGCGATTTCCGCAATTCGACCCCCCGCTCCGCGCTGCGATGCTGCGGGAAACCGAACTGTTCTTCGCATCGATCCTCCGCGAAGATCGCAGTGTGCTCGACCTCCTGCGGGCCGATTACACGTTCCTCAACCAGCGGCTGGCCCAGCACTATGGGATTCCATCCTCCGAAGGCCAACCGATCACGGGGGAAGAATTTCGCCGCGTCTCACTGGCCGGCAACTCCCTCCGCGGTGGTCTTCTCACCCAAGCCAGCATTCTCGCCGTGACCTCAAACCCGACACGGACCTCTCCGGTCAAGCGCGGGCGTTGGGTGCTGGAACAGATCCTCGGTGCCCCACCCCCGCCACCACCCCCGAATGTTCCCGAGCTTTCGGAGGAACCCGATGCGGTGACCGCTGCGTCGCTTCGCGAGCGGATGGAGATCCATCGCCGCAACCCTGCCTGTGCAAGCTGCCATACGAAGATGGACGCGATTGGTTTTGCCCTGGAAAACTATGATGCCGTTGGCGCCTATCGCGAGCAGGATGGTGAATTCGCCATCGATGCGCGGGGGGAATTTCCTGATGGCACGACCTTTACGGGGGCTGCGGAGCTCCGTCAGATTCTCCTGGGGCGAGAGGAAGATTTTCTCCGTGCGCTCACCGAAAAACTGTTAATCTATGCACTCGGCCGAGGGCTTGAGTATTATGACCGGCCGACGATCGATCGAATTGTGTCCAAGGCGAAGATCGAAGAAGCGAAGTTTTCAGTGCTTGTCAGGGAGATCGTCCGCAGCGATCCGTTTCTGCAGCGCCGCGGCACTCCTGCCGAAGCAAACCAGGGAGCAAGAGGAGCGGAATGACGATGAATGTTTCTTTCACGCCGATCCCACGACGGACGTTGTTGCGAGGATTGGGAGTTTCGCTAGCGCTGCCATGGCTCGAAGCGATGGGGCCCTTCCGTGCTTGGGCTGAAGAGGCTCCTGCTGCGAAGCCGAATCTTGTTCCCAACCGGATGGCTTTTCTCTATGTTCCCAACGGCGTCAATATGGCCGACTGGACCCCGGGGGAAGATGGTCAGGACTTTCATCTAACTCCGATTCTGCAGCCGCTGGAAAAGGTCAAGAGCAAGTTGCTGGTGCTGAGCGGACTGACGGCCGATGGAGCGCGAGCTTATAAAGATGGGGGTGGGGATCACGCGCGAGCGCTATCGGCTTTTCTCACGGGCGCGCGCCCCTACAAGACCGATGGACTCGATATTCGCAATGGCATTTCGGTCGACCAGGTCGCAGCAGCGCGGATCGGGGATCAGACGCGATTGCCATCGCTGGAAATCGGGACCGAACATGGAGCGATGGCGGGGAATTGCGATTCGGGTTACAGCTGCGTTTATTCCTCGACAATGTCCTGGCGATCCTCCACCCAGCCCCTCCCCAAAGAAGTCCATCCGAAGCTGGTTTTCGAGCGGCTTTTTGCGGCCGGACATGATCCCTCGCGCGGGCAGCGCGACGCACGGCGAAAGAGCATCCTCGACTTTGTCCAGGAAGATGCTCAATCGCTGGAGAATCGTCTTGCGCGACAGGACGTACGAAAACTGGATGAATACTTTTCATCGATTCGCGATCTTGAGCTACGGATCGAGCGGGCCGAAAAGCTTCCCCCCGTAGCCGTGCCGAATGATCCTCCGCCGACCGAGATTCCGGCGGTCTACGAAGAGCATCTTCGCTTGATGGCCGACCTCATGGTGCTCGCCTTCCAGGCCGACGTCACGCGTGTCTGCAGCTTTGTCCTGGCCAATGAGGGAAGCAACAAATCGTATGCCTTCATCGATGTACCCGAAGGACATCATGATCTTTCCCATCATGGGGGCGATGGTGGTAAGCAAGCCAAGCTCCGTACGATCAACCTGTTCCACGTCCGACAACTCGCCTATCTGCTCGAGCGTCTCGACCAGATTCAAGAAGGGGATGGGACGCTGCTCGATCATGCGATGATCGCCTATGGCAGTGGGATTCATGATGGCAATGCGCACAACCACGAGGATCTCCCGATTCTTTTGGCGGGCGGGGGCTGTGGAACGATCCACAGCGGGCGCCATCTTCGTTACCCGCGCGAGACACCGATCAGTAACCTCTGGCTGTCGATGCTCGACCGCGTCGAAGTCTCGCTCGAAAAACTTGGGGACAGCACCGGCGCGCTCCCCGATTTGACTTAGAGCCTCTCCCTGCAAGGCCCCTTCACCGATGCATCCGCAACTGACGCCGATCCGCCTGCTGGTGGTGACTGGGGTGACGCTGCTTGCGCTGGCGGTGCCGCGCGAAGTCTCCTCCCAGTCGCCCGCCGAAGTCTCCCTTGCTCCTCCCACACTGGCCCCAGAGCCGACGATCCAGCCCCTCATCTCGCGGATCGCTTTTGGCTCCTGCGCGACGCAGGATGAACCGCTGCCGATCCTCAACACGGTGCTGCAGTGGAACCCCCAACTGTTTATTTTTCTTGGCGACAATATCTACGGCGATACGCAGGATATGGAGGTTCTTGCGGGAAAGTATCGAAAACTGGGAGCGAAACCCGAATTCCGTGCGCTCCGCGCGGCGGTCCCCATCATCGCCACTTGGGATGACCATGATTACGGCGAGAATGATGCGGGGAAAGAGTATCCGCGGAAAAAGGAATCGAAAGAAATCTTCCTCCGCTTCTTCGAGGAACCGGCCGACAGTCCTCGCTGGCAGCACGAAGGGATTTACACCAGTTATCGTTTTCACGACCAGCGACTCGGGAAGACGCTGCAGATTCTCCTGCTCGACACGCGCACCTTCCGCGATCCTCCCCTTCGCGCCCCCCTGAGAGAGATCGTCACCAGCGAGGGTCGAGTCGTCG
>Ga0169931_10001269_pt1 | contig 41734 bp, 32 predicted proteins | sample Kivu_15m_20L_FD_129675 | JGI IMG/M metagenome (GOLD analysis project Ga0169931, IMG submission 129675) | Freshwater microbial communities from Lake Kivu, Western Province, Rwanda to study Microbial Dark Matter (Phase II) - Kivu_15m_20L... | ecosystem: Environmental > Aquatic > Freshwater > Lake... | reverse complement strand
TGGTTTTGAGAACGCCCCCCGGTTCTCAGAACCCGTACCGGTTCTCAAAACCCCCGTATGTCCTCAGAACCTGGGGTGGTTTTGAGAACGCCCCCCGGTTCTCAGAACCCGTACCGGTTCTCAGAACCCCCGTATGTCCTCAGAACCTGGGGTGGTTTTGAGAACGCCCCCCGGTTCCCAGAACCCGTATCGGTTCTCAAAACCCCCGTATGTCCTCAGAACCGGGGGTGGTTTTGAGAACGCCCCCCGGTTCTCAGAACCCGTACCGGTTCTCAGAACCCCCGTGTATCCTCAGAACTGGGGGGAGTTCTGAGAACTTACCCTAGTTCTCAGAACCCGTACCGGTTCTCAAACCCCCCGTGTATCCTCAGAACCGGGGGTGGTGCTGGAGGTTTTTACAGGTAGCCGTTCATCATGACCGGGATCATTGGAAGGCAGGAGGTGCAGGGGGTACCTTTCCCGAAACGCAGGGGTTGCATACTTGGGCATTCTTTCTATTCATTTGGATCGCGGCCCGGGCATCGGGGCAGGACGCCCGTGATATCGTGCGCCGCGCGGAAGCCCGCACCCGGGGCGACGCCTCCGCCGCACAGTTGACCATCACCACGGTGCGTCCATCCTGGACACGGGAGATGCGGGTCAAGGCCTGGACGCAGGGCAGGGATGTCACCCTCATCCTCGTCACCGCCCCCGCCAAGGACAAGGGCATCGTCTTTCTCCGTCGGGGGCGCGAGGTATGGAACTGGATCCCCGCCATCGAGCGCAACATCAAGCTCCCGCCTTCGATGATGGGGCAGTCGTGGATTGGCACCGACTTCACCAACGACGACCTCGTCAAGGAGGCGTCCATCGTCGACGACTACGAGCACCGGCTGGAAGGGGAGGACAGCGTCGGGGGAAGGCGCTGCCACCGCATCCGCCTCACGCCAAAGCCCGAGGCATCGGTCGTCTGGGGGCGGCTGGTCATGTGGGTGGACCAGCGCGACCTGCTGATGTTGCGCACCGAGTACTACGACGAGGCGGGCGGGCTCGCCAACACCCTCCTGGCCTCCGACGTACGGATGCTGGGCGGGCGGCTGCTGCCCGGTCGCGTCGAGATGGTGCCTGCCGACAAGAAGGGGCACCGCACTGTGATGACCTATCAGGACCTCGTCTTCGACCCACCGCTCCCGCCTTGGTTCTTCACCACACAGCAGATGTCGAGGGTGCAATGATACTCTGGCTCACCTGGCGGAACCTTTGGCGAAACCCGCGCCGCACCGTCATCACAGCGGCCTCGGTGGTGTTCGCCGTCGTCCTCGCGGTCTTCATGCAGTCGTTGCAGCAAGGTACGTTCGACCGTCTCGTGCGCAACGTCGTGGGCTTCCATTCGGGATACGCCCAGGTGCATGCGCGCGGCTACTGGGATGAGCCGGTGATCGACAACGCGTTCCCGGCGAACGACAGCCTGTCGGCCGCCATCCGCGCCGTAGCGGGCGTGCGGGGCCTCGTGCCGCGGATCGAATGCTACGCCCTCGCCTTGGCCGGGGCGCTCACCCGCGGTTGCCGCGTGACCGGCATCTTGCCGGCCGCTGAGGATGCCATGACGCGGCTCGCCTCGCGCGTGGTGCGTTGCAGCTACCTGCGGGACGGCTCCCCGTCCGTACTCCTGGCGGCAGGCCCCGCCATGCGGCTCGGCATCGACGTGGGGGATACGCTGGTGCTGCTGGGTCAGGGCTACCACGGCGGCATCGCCGCGGGTCGCTATCCGGTCGCCGGCATCGCCGCCTTCCGGGCCCCGCAACTCGACGCCGCGATGGTCTACCTCACGCTGGAGGGGGCACGCACATTCCTGGGGGCCGACGGACTCCTCACCTCCCTCGCCGTCGACATCGGGGATCCCGCCCGGCTCGGGTCGATCATGGCGGCCCTCGCGCCGGTCGTCGACGATCGCTACGAGCTCATGACATGGCAGGAGATGATGCCCGAGATCGACCAGCACATCCGTTCCGACGCGATCGGCTTCTACATCTGGACGGGTGTGCTGTACCTGATCATCGCCTTCGGCATCTTCAGCACCTTGCTGATGATGACGGCGGAACGTAGACAGGAGTTCGGCATGCTGGTGGCCATCGGCATGCGCCGGGGGCGCGTCGCAGCGATGCTGGTCGCGGAATCGCTGCTCATATCGCTCACGGGGGTCCTGGCGGGCATGGCGCTCTCGGTGCCGCTGGTGCTCTATGTCGAGCGGCATCCCATCCGCTTCGGCGGTGAGGGCGCCCGCGCCTTCGAGCAGTGGGGCTTCGAGCCTCTGATGCCGACCTCGGCCGACCCCGCCATCTTCCTGCGGCAGTCGGCCATCGTGCTGGCGATCGCGGTGGTGACGGGATCGTATCCCGCCTGGAAGGCCATGCGCATCGACCCGGTGACCGACATGCGGCGATGAGGTCGCGCGGAAATGAATACAAATCAAAGGGATGCTGCTAGGGTCGCGTGGCGGAACATCTGGCGGAACCGTTCTCGGAGTCTGGTGATCGTCGCATCCGTGGGCATCGGCCTCTGGGCCGGCATCTTCCTCATCGCCTTCTACAACGGCATGATCCGTCAGCGGATCCGCAGCGCCATCGACAGGGAGGTCTCGCACCTGCAGGTCCACCACCCGCGTTTCTCCGACGATCACGACCTGCGCTACCACCTCGGCGATGCGGGCGCCATCCTGGGGAGGCTGCGCAGCGACCCCGGGGTGTTGGTGGCCGCCCCCCGCATCGTGGCCCACGGCATGGTGTCGACCGCGGCGGGCAGTGCCGGCGTCGTCATCAACGGGGTGGACCCGGCCCTGGAGGCGCGCCTCACCCTGCTGTCCGCGAAGGTGGCCGAGGGTGCCTACTTCACGGCCGGGGGGCGGCAGGAGGTGATCGTGGGGCTGCGCCTCGCCCGCAAGCTCCGGCTGGCCCTCCACCGCAAGCTCGTGCTCACGGTGAGCGACCGGCAGGGCAGCCTCTCCAGCGCCGCCTTCCGCGTCGCCGGCATCTACCGCACCCCCAACACGCCCTACGACGAGGCCAACCTCTTCATCCGCCTTCCCGATGCCGCCGCGCTCTGCGCCATGGCCGACTCGGTCAACGAGCTGGCCGTGCTGTTGCACCGCGACGAGGCCGCCGACAGCCTCGCCGCAGTCCTCTCCGCCGCCTTCCCGACGGCCGAGGTCAAGGCCTGGAAGGACCTCGCCCCCGAGATGCAGGTGCTGGTGGCCACCACCGGCAGCATGCTCTACGTCTTCATGGGGGTCATCCTCCTGGCCCTCGGCTTCGGCATCGTCAACACCATGCTGATGGCGGTGCTGGAGCGCACCCGCGAGATCGGCATGCTGCTGGCGCTGGGGATGTCGCGCCCCCGCGTCTTCGGGATGGTACTCCTCGAGACCTTCCTGCTTGTGATGGCAGGCTGCCCCGCCGGCATCGCCGCAGCCCTTGCGACCGTCGCCCTCACCGGCAGGCAGGGCATCGACTTCTCCGTCTTCTCCCGCGCGCTCGAGAGTTTCGGATGGGAGACGCGCGTCCATCCGCAGCTGGCATCGGGCGACCTGAGGCGCATCGTCCTGCTGGTGATCCTCACGGCCCTCGTGGCGGCACTCCTGCCCGCCCGAAGGGCGTTCCGGCTCCGTCCCGCCGATGCCATGCGAAAATGAACCCTCAACACCGGAATATGGAGACCGTCATCGACGCCCACGACCTGGTACGGACCTACGACGCCGACACAGTGCCCGTCCACGCGCTCGACCACGTACACCTGCATATCGCCCGTGGCGAGTTCGTAGCCCTCCGCGGCCCGTCGGGCTCGGGCAAGACGACCCTGCTGAACATGATCGGCGGGCTCGACAGGCCCGACGCCAGCCATGTCCTCATCGACGGCGCCAACATCACCGCCATGCGCGACCGCGAACTCATCGAGTTCCGGCTACGGCACATCGGCTTCGTATTCCAGGCCTACAACCTCATCCCCGTCCTCACCGCCCGCGAGAACATCGAGTTCATCCTGCTCCTGCAACAGCGCCCGGCCGCGGAACGCCGATCTCGCGTGGCGGAACTCCTGGCGCAGGTGGGGCTGTCCGACAAGGCCGGCAAAAGGCCCGCCGAACTCTCCGGTGGGCAGCAGCAACGCATCGCCGTGGCCAGGGCCCTGGCCGCCAAGCCCCGCTTCGTGCTGGCCGACGAACCCACCGCCAACCTCGACACGGCCGCCGCCGGCAACCTGCTCGACATCATGTCCCGCCTCAACCGCGAAGAGGGCATGACCTTCATATTCTCCACCCACGACCCCCGCGTCATAGAACGCGCCCGACGCGTCATCACCCTGGAGGACGGCCGCGTGGTCGCCGACGAGGTCAGGAACCCTGACAGATGCGAAAACTGACAAATGCCTTCGCAACAGGCCTGCTCGCCGCTGTCCTGCAGGCGCAGGAACCGCGACCCCCGATCTTCGAAGCGAAGGGGTATGTCAAGGACCTTCCCGGCCTGACAGCCTACGGCGCCTTCGACTCGTCGGTCGCCTCCAACCTGGTACATATTCGCATCGACCTCAAAGCCCGCCTCACACATCGGTTCCAGGCACGGGCAGGTATGCGCATCCGACTCTTCACGGGCCCCCTCGTCCGCAACACCCCGGGCTTCGCCGACGCCGTGGCAGAGATGCCCGGCTGGCGGGGACTGTCAGGCATCTGGCTCGACAAGGCCGGTGCCGTCGGTCATACGGCCTTCGACCGGCTCAACCTGCAATACGCCTTCCGGGGCTGGGACCTCACCCTCGGCCGACAACGCATCAACTGGGGCGTCCACAACGTCTGGAACCCGAACGACATCTTCAACGCCTACAACTTCCTCGACTTCGACTACGAAGAGCGTCCCGGCTCTGATGCCGTCAGGCTGCAGCGCCAACTGCCCGGCGATGCCGGCTTCGAGCTGGCCTGGGTCCCGGGACGCGACCGCCACCGGCATGTCGCGGCCGTCCGCTACCATCTGAACCGGAAGGGATATGACCTCCAGGGGCTCGCGGGCATCTTCCGGGACGACCTCGTCGCCGGCATCGGCTGGGCCGGAGGCATCGGCCAGAACGGCTTCAAGGGCGAGGCCTCCTATTTCCACGCCCGACGGCATTGGACCGACACCATCGGCACGCTCACGACGAGCCTGATGGCCGACCGCACCCTCAAGGGCGAATGGTACCTGTCGGCAGGCTTCCTGTACAACAGCCGTCCCACGGGCCTGCTGGGCGGTGGGGCAATCTCCCCGACGCTCACGGCGAAGTCGCTTTTCCCGTTCCGGTATTCCGGCCTGGTCAGCTGTTCGAGATCCCTCGCCACGGTGCATACGGTTTCATTGTCTGTCGTGGCCGCCAGCGCCGACGCCACCCTGCTCCTGCTGCCCTCGTATGCCTGGAACGTCTCTGACGCGTTCGACCTGGACGCTGTCGTGCAGTCCTTCCTCTCTGATGCCGGCGGACGCTGGAGGCTGCAGGCTTTGCAATTCTTTCTGAGGGGCCGATGGAGTTTCTGACGCCTGCCGGCTCCGCGGATTTCAGTACATTGTCCGGAAATATCACGGCATGACGGTGGAAGGCAGGGTCGCGGTCGTCACGGGTGCGGGACAGGGCATCGGCCTGGAGATCGCCCGTCAGCTGATGCGACGGGGTTGTGCCGTGGTGCTCAACGATGCCGACGTCGCCCTCTGCGAAGCGGCCGTCCGGAACCTGTTGTCGGAGGGCGGGCGTTGTACGGCCGTGCCCGGCGATGCCGCCGACGCCGTCGTGGTGGAGCGGATGGTCGGCACGGCCGTCGACACCTTCGGCAGCCTCGACATCGCCGTCGCCAACGCCGGCATCACGCTGTTCGGCGACTTCGGCAGCTACCCCGCCGCCGACCTGCGCCGCGTGCTCGACGTCAACATCGGCGGCACCTTCCTCCTGGCGCAGGCCGCCTCCAACCGCATGCGCGAGCAGGGCAGCGGCGGGTCGCTGCTCCTCACGGGCTCCGTCGTCGGGCATCAGGCGCACAAGGGCCTGGCGGCCTATGCCATGACGAAGGCCGCCGTCGAGATGCTCTCCAAGAACCTCGTCGTCGAACTGTCGCAGTACGGCATCAACGTCAACTGCATCGCGCCTGGCGCCACCCTCACCGAGCGCACGCAGCAGGATGCAGGCTACGAGTCGGTCTGGTCGCGCATCACCCCCATGGGCCGTCCCGCCACGGTGCAGGACATCGCCCATGCCGCCGTCTTCCTCGTCTCGCAGGAGGCCCGACACATCACCGGACAGTCGCTCATCATCGACGGCGGATGGACCTCCGTCAGCACCAATCCCTACTGATCATGCCATACTCGATCGACAGGGTGGGCGACACCCTCAGCTTCCTGGGCGAAGGGCCCGTATGGGACGAGCGGACCTCGACGATCCTCTGGGTCGACATCCTCGCCGGCCATGTCCATGCACTCGAAACCGCCACGGGACGGCATGCACGGCTCGACCTCGGAGAAGCCGTGGGCGTGGTGGCCCTTTGTCCCGACGGGCGACTCGTCGCCGGCCTCAAGGACGGCTTCGCCTTCGTCGACCGCCGGACGGGCCGGATGGAGCGCATCCACAACCCCGAGGCACACCTGCCGGGCAACCGCTTCAACGACGGCAAATGCGACCCTTCCGGCCGCTTCTGGGCGGGCACCATGCCCCTCACGGAGGACAGGCCCACCGGCAGCCTCTATGTGATGGGGACGGACAGGCACGCGCACCGCATGGTCACCGCCGTGACCATCTCCAACGGACTGGCGTGGAGCCATGACAGGAGATACCTGTACTACATCGACACGCCCACGATGCTCGTCGCCCGCTTCGACTACGACGACGCCACGGGCTCCCTCGGCGAACGCCGCACCGCCTTCCGTATCCCTCGCGAGGATGGCTATCCCGACGGCATGACCATCGACGCCGAAGGCATGCTGTGGGTGGCCCACTGGGGCGGCTGGCAGCTCACCCGCTGGGATCCCGTGACCGGTGCAAAACTCGACGCCATCCGGCTGCCCGTCGCCAACGTCACTTCCTGCACCTTCGGTGGCGAAGGGTTTGCCGACCTCTACGTGACCTCCGCCCGCAAGGGACTCTCCGAAGCGCAGCTCGCCGCACAGCCGCTGGCGGGCGCCCTCTTCGTCATCCGCGGTACGGGGAGCAAGGGACAGCCCGCTCACCGGTTTCTCGGATAGATGGCCCCTGCGATATTCTCCACCTCCAACGCTCCCTTGATGTCAAGAATGCCATTCGCAGCCCTTTGTGTGCTCACCCTCCTGCAGCATGCCACGGCCCAGTCCACCCATGTCTTCCGAGAGGGCCTCGCTTCCGGAAGGGCACATAACTACGGGCGTGAGGCCGTTGTCAGCGACACGTTGCTCGATGCCCTGTCGCGGCCGGGCTTCACCCCCGCGCCGGGTGCCGTCTGGTACGACCGGGGCGGCGTCGTCAAGCGATGGGTGGCCGTGCCGGGCGACAGCACGGGCCGCTTCCGGCACGAGGCGATGGCCAACGGCTACCTGTGGCTGACCTACGAGAGTCCGAAGGCCGCTGCGGCCCTGCTGACCGTCAGCGGCAACGCCATGGTGTACGTCAACGGCGAACCCCGCGCTGGCGACCCCTACGCCGCCGGCTGGCTACGGCTGCCCGTGGCCCTGCGCAAAGGCCGCAACACCTTCCTCGTACGTACCGGCTTCAACGGGCGCTTCTCCGGCGTGCAGGCCACGCTGTCGTTCGGCGGGCCCGCCGTCCGTCTCGATGCTGCGGATGCGACCCTGCCCTTCCTGGTGCCTGGCTCGTCGACCGACAGCCTACTCGCCGGTATCGTATGCCTCAACACGAAGGGCAGGGCCCTGTCGGGCCTCCGCATCGAAGCCCGCACGGGCGACAGGTCCATCACCACGGCCCTGCCCGACGTGCCCGCCCTCAGCGTCCGGAAGCTCCCCGTACGGCTGCCCCTGCCGCAGGATGTAGGGGCGGGACCTGTCGCCTACCGGATCGTCCTGACGCAGGCGTCCGACGTCCTCGACACGCTTTCGATATCCATCCCACGGGTCTCTGCCGAGGCGCATGCCGCCCATACCTTCGTCAGCGGCATCGACGGGTCGGTGCAGTACTACGCCGTGGCGCCCCAGCAGGGCGGGCCGCGGCCGGGTGCCTCGCTGTACCTGAGCGTACACGGCGCCGGCGTCGAAGCCATCGGCCAGGCGCGGGCCTACGTCCCCAAGGCCGAGGGCACCCTCGTGGCTCCCACCAACCGGAGGCCGCGCGGCTTCAACTGGGAGGACTGGGGCCGGCTGGACGCCCTCGAAGTGCTCGACATCGCCCTGCGCACCTACCGGCCCGACCCGCAGCGGATATACCTGACGGGCCACAGCATGGGCGGCCACGGGACCTGGTTCCTCGGGGCCACCTACGCCGGAAGGTGGGCCGCCATCGCGCCCTGCGCCGGCTACCCCGTGCTGCAGGCCTATGGCTCGGCCGACGGCAGGATCCCCACCGAGGCGGCCAACCCCGCCCACCGGATGCTGCTACGCGCCAGCAATCCCAGCAACGTCCTCGAACTCGCCCGCAACTACCGCTCGGCAGGCGTCTACGTCTTCCATGGCGACGACGACCGTACCGTACCCGTCGACTTCGCCCGTCAGATGCGTGGCGTGCTCGCCGGATTCCACCCCGACTTCGCCTATTGCGAATACCCCGGCGGGTCGCACTGGTTCGGCAACGAGAGCGTCGACTGGCCACCGCTCTTCGCATTCCTCCAAAGCCATCGCAACCGGGACGACGATGCCATCCAGGAACTCGACTTCACCAGCGCCGCCCCCGCCATCTCCGCCGACCACCGGTGGGTGCGGCTCCTGCAGCAGGAGCACACCCTCGCCTACAGCCGCGTCAGGCTCCGTCGCGACACGGCCCGGCGCACCATCCGGGGCACCACCGAGAACCTCACGGCCCTGGCCATCGACCCCGGCCCCTTCCGGCCCGGACAGCCGCTGACGCTGGAAGTCGACGGTTCCCGTGTGTCCGTCACCGTTGGTAAGGCCGGGACGCCCATCGTCCTCCGCAGGTCCGGGGGCGTCTGGCGCGAGGGCCTGCCGCCCGGTGATGGCGAGAAGGGCCTGCAGCGCGGCGCCGGCCTGAAGGACGCCTTCCGGCAGCGGTTCCTGCTCGTCTACGGCACGAGGGGTGATGCGGAGGAGAACGCATGGGCCGCCGCCAAGGCCCGCTACGACGCCGAGACCTGGTACTACCGGGGCAACGGCGCCGTCGACGTGATCCCCGACACGCAATACGACAGCGTACGCCATGCAGGGCGCGGCGTCATCCTCTACGGTAACGCACACACGAACAGCGCCTATGCACCGCTGATGCGCGGCTGCCCGGTGTACCTGGGGAGGGGGCGCGCCGCCGTCGGTGACAAGGCGTGGTCGGGCGACGACATCGGCGCCTGCTTCGCATGGCCCGGGCGCGACGACGCCGGGTCGGCCGTCGCCGTCATCGGCGGGACGGGGGCCGCCGGCATGCGCGCAGCCGAATCCAACCAGTATTTCGCCGGCGGCAGCGGCTTCCCCGACATCCTCGTCTTCCGGTCCTCGATGCTGACGGTCGGTCCGGAGGCACTACTCGCGGCCGGGTACTACGGCAACGATTGGACCCTGGGCGATGATGTCAGCTGCCACTGAGCGGGGATGCTCCACCCCCCGGGGGCGGCCCTTCAGCCCTTCCGGCGGCTCCGCTGCATGTATTCCGCGATAGACCGCTCGCCGCTGTCGTCGCTCGATGCAAGGGCGTCGATGATGCGCCCCTGCTCCGCTGCGGAGCGGTTCTGGCTGAGTTTCTCCTTCGCCTGGAGTTCGGTGACGCGCACCTCGAAGGCGACGATGCCGTTGAGCATCTTGTGCCGGTACGCTTCCGGCAGCCCTTCCCATTGCTGCCGGTAGTCGGCCTCGTAGGTGCCGATCATCGCGTCGACGACCTGCAGGGCCTGTTCCGGCTGCGTGAGCAGTCGGCCCTTCCCGTAGGCGTGCACCGAGACGTAGTTCCAGGTGGGCACGTTGGTCTGATGGTCGTAATGGCGGGTGGAGATATAGGCATGCGGTTCGCTGAAGATGACGAGGACGCGGCCGGCTTCGAGGTCCCTCCACTGGTCGTTGGCCTTCGCAACATGGGATTTGAGCCGGATCGCTTCGTCCTGCAGGGAGATGGCGAAGGGGAGGTGCGTCGCCACCGGCAGGCCGTCCCTTGCGGTGACGAGGGTCGCAAAACTGTAGCGCCTCATGAAGGCGATCACCGCTTCCCTGTCGGTGGCCCGGTTGACGTTGGGGATGTACATGGCTGTTCCTGTGTCGGTACGAGTGTCGGGCTGACGGCGCTTTGTGATCGGCGAAGCGGCACTCAGAGCCGGAAGAAGATGCCCTTGCGGTAGAGGAAGAGGCACATGCCCCATTCGAGGCCGAAGATCAGCAGTGCGGTGACGATGTGCTGTGCCGCTTCGGGGATGGAGGCCATAGACATCAGTCCGTTGCTGACGGCGCCGGCATAACCGTTGAACCACCGTGCGCCGACGATCTCGAAGAAGAGGTAGATGAAGATGGAGTTCATGCCGATGACCTTGAGGAAGCCGATGCCGCGGCGGTGTCCGCGTCTGTCGACCCATTCCCGGGCGGCCGCCAGCGCCAGCAGGCACCATCCCAGGGAGGCCAGCGTGAAGGAGCTGGTGGCGATGCGTTTGATGATGGGGGTGACGTCGGCGAGGTCGAGCCAGAAGCCGGCGACGAGGCTGCCCGCGCCCCAGAGGACGAGGGGGGCCACGGAGTCCGTCCTGCGCAGCAGGTATTGTCCGGCCATTGCGCCAGCGATGGTGTGCACGGCGGTGGGGATGCCGTTGACGGCCACCCAGCCGCCGCCGTTGACCTTGCCCATGAGCAGCAGGTCGACATAGTTGCCGAAGTTGTGCTGGTCGGTGAAGGGCTGGTCGAAGCCCGGCACGTCGGTGAAGCGGTACATGGCCTCGGTGAGGAGCAGGAGTCCCGCACAGAAGGCCGCCTGCGCGGCGAAGCGCCATTCGATGACGAGCCAGGCCAGCAGGGTCGTGAAGGCCAGCTGGGTGAGTACGTTCCACAGCTCGAAGGAGAGTCCCGTCTTCCGAACGGCGTAGTTGAGGACGCCCCAGAAGAACAGCCAGCCCGAGCGCTTGAGGGTCTTGAGGCCCGTCTGCGCCCGGCTGACGCCCTGTTGGGCCTGTCGGTGGAGCGACAGTGCCATCGCCGTGCCGGCGATGAACATGAAGCCCGGCTGGACGAGGTCCCAGAAGCGCAGGCCGTTCCAGGGGTGGTGGAAGAACTGCTCCACGAGGCCTGCGGCGAGGGTGCCATGGGCCAGCGGCTCCAGCGCCTCGTAGAGGCCGGCCGCCTCGAGGGCCAGCAGGACCATGATGGCGCCTCGCAGGGCGTCGAGCGAGAGGAGGCGTTGGGAGGTGTCGAGGGGCATGGCGCCGGCTTTCGTTCGGGGAGATGGGTTCCTGACGGTTCCAATATCCGAAAAACCGCAGAGCCTGCCACCGCCTGGGCGTGACCGCATTTAATTTTTTTGTTTCTCCCGGACGACGGATATTCGCAGCATGACATCGGCGATCAACCTGTGGTGGTGGCATTCGAACTCCTGAGGGGTCCGTTCTGTCATGCCATGCGTCGATATGAAGAGGCCCCGTCCCGGACGGGGCCTTTGCATTTGCCGGACAACGAAATGAAGACATGAAGAAGATGGCGATACGCACGACGGTGCGGCGCATGCTCGCCGACATCCACACGCCCGTGGGCATCTACCTGCGTCTACGCGACAGGTTCCGCGACACCGTACTCCTGGAGGGGGCCGACGGCCATGCGGCCGACAACAGCTGGTCCTTCATCTGCGTCAACGCCGTCGCCGGCGCCGAGGTGCGCTCCTTCGACACCATCGAGGTCAAGATGCCCGGCGCCAAGCCCGAGACCATCGACATACCCGACGGCCGCCGGGTGCCCGACATCCTCTGGTCCTTCCTGCAGCGTTTCTCCCCGGAAGGCGACGCCCGGGAGGCCGCCTTCGCCCAGTCGTTCTACGGGTACACCAGCTACGATGCGGTGCGCTTCTCCGAGCCGTCGCGCCTGGGGGCCCGGCGTGAGGCCCCGATCCCGCTGATGCGCTACCGGCTCTACCAGTACGTCATCGCCATCCATCATTTCCGCGACGAGCTCTTCCTTTGCGAGAACCATATCGAGGGACTGCCCTCCGAGGCCGACCGGCTGCTGTCCATCATCCGCAGCCGCGACGTGCCGCAGTACCCCTTCGCAACCGCCGGTGCCGAGACCTCCGACATGGACGACGACCGCTTCCTGGCGATCGTCGGGAAGGGCATCGCCCACTGCCGCCGCGGCGATGTCTTCCAGGTCGTCCTCAGCCGCAGCTTCCGCCAGGGTTTCACCGGCGACGAGTTCAACGTCTACCGCGCCCTCCGCAGCATCAACCCATCGCCCTATCTTTTCTATTTCGACTACGGCGACTACCGGCTCATGGGCTCCTCCCCCGAAAGCCAGCTCATCATCCGCGACGGACGGGCGACCGTCCATCCCATCGCCGGCACCTTCCGGCGCACCGGCGACGACGACACCGACCGCCGTGAGGCCGACCGGCTGCTGCAGGACCCCAAGGAGAACGCCGAACACGTGATGCTGGTCGACCTGGCCCGCAACGACCTCAGCCGCCATTGCACCGGCGTGGACGTCGTCAGCTACCGCCAGGTGCACTACTATTCGCATGTCATCCACCTCGTCAGCGAGGTCTCCGGCGTCGTGGCGCCCGGCAGCAACCCCTTCGACCTGCTGGCGAAGACCTTCCCCGCCGGCACCCTCAGCGGTGCACCCAAGGTCAGGGCCATGGAGGTGATCGACGACTGCGAGCCCACCCCGCGCGCCTGGTACGGCGGAGCCATCGGATCCGTCGGCCTCGACGGCAGCTGCAACCACGCCATCCTCATCCGCAGCCTCCTCAGCCGCGGCAACACACTCACCTACCGCGCCGGCGCCGGCATCGTGGCCGCCAGCGACCCCGCCAGCGAACTCCATGAGGTGCATCACAAGCTGGGCGCCCTGCGCAAGGCCATCGCAGCGGCCGTAGAGGTCTGACGCACCCAGGCACCTGACGACGCAAAACGGAACCGTGGAACGCATCCTCGTCTTCGACAACTACGACTCCTTCACCTACAACCTGGTGCAGCTCGCCGAGCGCATCACGGGCCGCCGCGTCGACGTCCGCCGTAACGACGAGGTCGGCATCGAAGAGGCGGCCGCCTACGACGGCATCATCCTCTCGCCCGGGCCCGGCATCCCCGCCGAGGCGGGCCAGCTGCTGCCGCTCATCCGCGCCCTCGCACACCGGAAGCCCCTCTTCGGCGTATGCCTTGGCCACCAGGCCATCGCCGAGGCCTTCGGCGCCCGCCTCGCCAACCTGCCCGACGTCTTCCACGGCGTCGCCACCCCGGTGCGGCTGTCGGATGGCCTGCGGCCCTCCCCGTACGGGAACGACTGGCATGGCGGGCTGCCGGGCGAATTCACTGTCGGGCGCTACCACAGCTGGGTCGTCGAGGCGGAGGAACTGCCCGACAGCCTCGAGGTCACCGCCCGCGACGCCGCCGGCCGCATCATGGCCCTGCGGCACCGCAGCCACGACGTCCAGGGCGTGCAGTTCCACCCCGAGAGCATCCTCACGCCCGACGGCGAACGGATGCTGCGCAACTGGCTGTGCCGCAACGGCGCCTGAAAACCCAACGGCTATGAACATGCGAACATATCTCGACATCCTGCTGGCGCACGGCACCCTGGGAAGGGTGCAGGCCCGCGAAGCCCTCGCCGCCGTCGGGCGGGGCGAATGCAACGAACACCAGGTGACGGCCTTCATGTCGGTATACCTCATGCGCAGCATCGCCATCGAGGAGCTCGAGGGCTTCCGAGACGCGCTCCTCGACCTCTGCGTGCCGGCCGACCTCGGCACCACCGACCTGGTGGACGTCGTCGGCACCGGCGGCGACGGGAAGGACACCTTCAACATCTCCACCCTCGCCTGCTTCGTCGTGGCCGGCGCCGGCCAGCGCGTCGCCAAGCACGGCAACTACGGCGCCAGCTCCGTCAGCGGCGCCTCCAACGTCATGGAACGGCTCGGCTACCGCTTCAAGTCCGACGCCGCCGCGCTGCGCCGCGAACTCGCCGAAGCCGGCATCTGCTTCCTCCATGCCCCCCTCTTCCACCCGGCCCTCAAGAACGTGGGCCCCATCCGCCGCAACCTGGGCATGCGCACGTTCTTCAACATGCTCGGCCCGCTGGTGAACCCGGCCCGCCCCGACTTCTCCCTCATCGGCGTCTACAGCCTCGAGATGGCCCGCATCTACACCTACCTGCTGCAGCGCGACGGGCGGCCCTTCACCGTCATCCACGGGCTCGACGGGTACGACGAGGCCTCGCTCACCAACGACACCAAGGTCGTCCGACGCGACGGCGAGGAGGTGCTGTCGCCCGAATACCTCGGCAGGCGCCGCGTCTTCGCCGCCGACCTCGCCAGCGGCGGGTCGCCCGAAGCGGCCGCCACCCGCTTCCGCGACATCCTCGAAGGGCGCGGCAGCTGGGCGCAGAACGCCGTCGTCATGGCCAACGCCGCCCTCGCCCTTCACGGCACCGGCCGCTACGCCGACTACCCCTCCGCCTACGCCGCCGCCGTCGATAGCCTCGACACAGGCAGGGCCCTGCGCTGCCTCCAGACCCTCCTGTCCCTCCAATGACCCCCACGGACATGCCACCCCCTGCCAGCGCCACACCCCCGGCCGACATCCTCGCCCGCATCGTCGCCCACAAGCGCGCCATGCTGCCCGCCCGCCGCCAACTGCTGCCCCCCGCCCACCTGGAGGCCATGCCCGGCTTCACACGGCAGCCCCTCTCCCTGGCAGACGCGCTCCGCCAGGGCAGGGGCTCCGGCGTCATCGCCGAGTTCAAACGCCGCTCCCCCTCCAAAGGCACCCTCAACGACCGCGCCGACCCCGCCGCCGTGGCCGCCGGCTACGCCCGCCACGGCGCCTCGGCCGTCTCGGTGCTCACCGACGAGGTCTTCTTCGGCGGCACGGCAGAAGACCTGATGGCCGTCCGCGCCGCCGTCGACATCCCCGTCCTGCGCAAGGACTTCGTCGTCGACGAGTACCAGATCCTCGAGGCCCGCGCCCTCGGCGCCGACCTGGTGCTCCTCATCGCCGCATGCCTCAGCCCCGGCGAGGTACGCCGCCTCGCCGCCTTCGCCAACACCCTCGGCATGGAGGCCGTCCTCGAACTCCACGACGAGGCCGAGGTGCGACACCTCTGCGACGAGGTGGCGATCGTCGGCATCAACAACCGCGACCTGCGGACCTTCCAGGTCGACGTCGACCGCAGCCTGCGGATGGCCGACACCATTCCGGCCGGCAAGCCCCTCGTCGCCGAAAGCGGCATCGACAGCGCCGAGCAGCTCCGCCGCTTCCGCACCCACGGCTTCCACGGATTCCTCATCGGCGAACGGTTCATGCGGACGGACGACCCCGCAGCCGCATACCGCGACTTCATGTCCGCCATCGACCCCAACCCCTTGCCATGCGCATGAAGGTCTGCGGCATGACGCGGCTGGACCAGATCCGCCGGCTCGACGCGATGGGTGTCGAGTTCGCCGGCCTCATCTTCTACCCCCGCTCGCCCCGGTACGTGGGGAAGTCGGACCTCGACGCCGACAGCCTGCGCCGGGAACGCCTGCGGGTGAACCGCGTCGGCGTCTTTGTCGACGCCCCACTGGAGGAACTCCTCCGCACCGTCGACCAATGGCGCCTCCACATGGTGCAACTGCACGGCGACGAGTCGCCCCGCTACTGCGAGAAGGTCAGCAGCCACGTCACCACCATCAAGGCCTTCCGCGTGGCCCCGGACGACGACCTGTCCTGGAAGACACACCCCTTCCGCGAAGCCGTCGACATGTACCTCTTCGACGCCGTCGGCGTCAGCTACGGCGGCAACGGCACGCGCTTCGACTGGCGCACACTCGACGGCCGCAGCTTCGGCAAGCCCTGGTTCCTGAGCGGCGGCATCGGCCCCGACGACGCCACCCGCATCCGCGACTTCGCCGCCGGCCGCAGGGAGCTCTTCGCCATCGACCTCAACAGCCGCTTCGAGACGTCCCCCGGCGTCAAGGACATGTCGGCCCTCGAACGCTTCCGCCACGACCTCGCCGCACAGTCACCCGGACCCGCCCCCACCCCCGACGCATGACACCCCGCAATCCCGACAACACATGACACAGACATACCAGCGCCCCGACGACAGGGGGTATTTCGGCCGCTACGGCGGCGCCTTCATCCCCGAGATGCTGCACCGCAACGTGGCGGAGCTGCAGTCGAAGTACCTCGACATCATCGCCGAGCCGGCCTTCCGTGCCGAGTTCGACGCGCTGCTGCGCGACTACGTCGGGCGGCCCACGCCCCTCTTCCATGCCCGGCGGCTCGGCGAGGCCCTCGGCGCCCGCATATGGCTGAAGCGGGAGGACCTCTGCCATACCGGCGCCCACAAGATCAACAACACCATCGGCCAGGTGCTCCTGGCGGAACGCCTCGGCCGCCGACGCATCATCGCCGAGACGGGCGCCGGACAGCACGGCGTCGCCACCGCCACCGTCTGCGCCCTCAAGGGCCTCGAATGCATCGTCTACATGGGCGAGAAGGACATTGCCCGGCAGGCCCCCAACGTCGCCCGCATGCGCATGCTCGGCGCCCGCGTGGTGCCCGCCACCAGCGGCAGCCGCACCCTCAAGGACGCCACCAACGAGGCCATCCGCGACTGGATCAACCACCCCGACGACACCCACTACATCATCGGCAGCGTCGTCGGCCCGCATCCCTACCCCGACATGGTCGCACGCTTCCAGAGCGTCATCAGCCAGGAGACGCGCACACAGCTCCTGGCCGCCACCGGCTCCGAACGCCCCAGCCACGTCGTCGCCTGCGTGGGCGGCGGCAGCAACGCGGCCGGCGCCTTCTACCATTTCCTCGACGAGCCCACCGTCGGCATCGTGGCCGTCGAGGCCGCCGGCATGGGCGTCGACAGCGGCCACAGCGCCGCCACCACCCGCCTCGGCAGGCCCGGCATCCTCCACGGCAGCATGAGCCTCCTCATGCAGACCGACGACGGACAGGTCGTCGAACCCCACAGCATCTCCGCCGGGCTCGACTACCCCGGCATCGGCCCCCTACACGCCCACCTCTTCGAATCCGGCAGGGCGCGCTTCCTCAGCGCCACCGACGACGAGGCCCTCGCCGCCGCCTTCGAACTCGCCCGCCTCGAAGGCATCATCCCCGCCCTCGAGACGGCCCACGCCCTCGCCGTCCTCCCCCGCCTCGGCCTGCAGCCCGGCGACGAGGTCGTCGTCTGCCTCAGCGGTCGCGGCGACAAGGACCTGGCCACCTACATGCAGGCCATGGAAGCGGGCATGGACATCCCCAAAACCGTCACCCCATGAGCCGTCTGCAGCAATGCTTCGCCCGTAAGCGCACCCGCGTGCTCAACGTCTACTGCACCGCCGGCTTCCCCCACCTCGACGATACCCTCGGCATCCTCCGCGCCCTCGAGGCCCATGGTGCCGACATCGTCGAGCTCGGCATGCCCTACAGCGACCCGCTGGCCGACGGCCCCGTCATCCAGCAGAGCAACGCCGCGGCCCTCGCCAACGGCATGTCCATCCCGCTGCTCTTCGAGCAGCTCGAAGCCCTGCGCCCCGCCGTCACCCTGCCCGTCGTGCTCATGGGATACCTCAACCCCGTCCTCCAGTACGGCTTCGACGCCTTCTGCGCGCGCGCAGCCGCCGTCGGCGTCGACGGGCTCATCCTGCCCGACCTGCCCGAATACGAGTTCGAACACCACTACGGCCCCGTCATCCGCCGCCACGGGCTCGACTTCAGCTTCCTCGTCACCCCGGAGACCTCCGAGGCGCGCATACGCCGCCTCGACGCCCTCAGCACCGGCTTCCTGTACGCCGTCTCCGCCTCGTCCACCACCGGTGGCGACAAGGACATGCCGCAGGTCGCCGACTACCTCGCCCGGCTCCGCGGCTACGCGCTCCGCAACCCCGTGCTGGTGGGCTTCGGCATCCGCGACCGCGAGGGATTCCTCGCCGCCTGCCGGCAGGCCGAAGGCGCCATCATCGGCAGCGCCTACATCCGCGCCCTCGAAGCCGGCGGCAACGTCGACGATGCCACCCGGCGCTTCCTCCAAGGCATCCTCACCTGACCCACACCCATGGCAACAGAGACCGCCATCATCCGCTATAACGCCGGCAACATCCGCTCCGTCCTCCTCGCCCTCGAACGCATCGGCGCCCCGGCCGTCGTCACCGACGACCCCGACCGCATCCGCGCGGCCGGCCACGTCGTCTTCCCCGGCGTCGGTGAAGCCTCCTCCGCCATGCGCCACCTCCGCGAACGCGGCCTCGACGAGGTCATCCGCTCCCTCCGACAGCCATTCCTCGGCATCTGCCTCGGCATGCAGCTCATGTGCCGGCACTCCGAAGAGAACGACACCGGATGCCTCGGCATCTTCGACGAGGCGGTGCGACGCTTCCAGCCGGCCGGCCGGCCGCTCAAGGTCCCCCAGATGGGGTGGAACCGCATCACCTCGCTGCAAGGGCCCCTCTTCCACGGCATCGCCGAGGGCACGCACGTGTACTTCGTCCACAGCTACCACGCAACCACGGGGCCCGACACCCGCGCCGTCACCGACTATATCCTGCCCTTCAGCGCAGCCCTCGGCCGCGACAACTTCTTCGGCGTGCAGTTCCATCCCGAGAAGAGCGCAACCGCCGGCGAACGGATACTCCGCAACTTCCTCGAACTTTGACACCGATGGAGGTCATCCCCGCCATGGACATCATCGAGGGCCGCTGCGTCAGGCTCACCGAAGGCGACTACGCCCGACAGACGACCTATGCCGGGGATCCGCTCAGCGTGGCGAGCGACTTCCAGGCGGCGGGACTGCGCCGCCTCCACCTCGTCGACCTCGACGGCGCCCGCCTCGGCAGCCCCGCCAACCTGGCCGTCCTGCAACGCATCGCTGCCGGGACCGACCTTCGGATCGACTTCGGCGGCGGCATCCGTACCGACGACGACCTCCGCCGCGTCTTCGACGCGGGAGCCGCCCAGGCCACCGTCGGCAGCATCGCCATCCGCGACCCCGCCCGCCTCGAAAGCTGGCTGGCCAAACACGGCCCCCAACGCTTCCTGCTCGGCGCCGACGTCCGCGACGGCCATATCGCCATCTCCGGCTGGCTGGAACAGACCCGAGTCGGCATCCTCGAGTTCATCGCGGCATGGTCCGCCCGGGGCGTGACGGAGATCTTCTGTACCGACGTCGGCTGCGACGGCACCCTCCAGGGACCCGCCCTCGACCTCTACCGCCGGATCCTCGCCGCACAGCCCGGGCTCCGCCTCATCGCATCGGGCGGCGTCGCCCAACTGTCCGACCTGACGGACCTGCAAGAGGCCGGTTGCGCCGGCGCCATCGTCGGCAAGGCCATCTACGAAGGGCACATCCCCCTCGCAGCACTCTCCCGCCTCAACCCTCCCGCCCAACCCCCATGCTGACCAAGCGCATCATACCCTGCCTCGATGTCAAGGACGGACGTACCGTCAAAGGCACCCATTTCGTCAACCTCCGCGATGCCGGCGACCCCGTCGAACTGGGCGCCCGCTACGCCGCGGAAGGGGCCGACGAACTCGTCTTCCTCGACATCACCGCAACCCATGAGAAACGCCGTACCCTCGGCGAACTGGTCGACCGCATCGCCCGGCAGGTCAACATCCCCTTCACCGTCGGCGGCGGCATCTCATCGGTGGATGATGTCAGGCAACTCCTGCAACTCGGTGCCGACAAGGTGTCGGTCAACAGCGCCGCCTTCCGCCGGCCCGCCCTCATCCGCGAACTCGCCGCCGAGTTCGGCAGCCAGTGCATCGTCGTCGCCATCGACGTCAAGCGCGCCGCCGACGGACAGTGGTACGTCCACCTCGACGGCGGCCGTACCCCCACCCCGGCCGGCGCCGAAGCATGGGCCATCGAAGCCGTCAGACAGGGCGCCGGCGAACTGCTCCTCACCTCCATGGACCACGACGGCGCCAAACAGGGCTTCGCCGTCGACATCACCCGGCAACTGGCCCGCTCCCTCCCCGTACCCGTCATCGCCTCCGGCGGCGGCGGTCAGCCCGAACACTTCCTCGAGATCCTTCGCGAAGGAGCCGACGCAGCCCTCGCCGCAAGCGTCTTCCACTTCCGAGAGATCGCCATCCCCCAACTCAAGGACCTCCTCCACGCCCAAGGCATCGCCGTCAGGCGCTGACAACACCCCGGAAACCCCACCCGACAGCCGACAAACCGACACCCGTGGACATCGACTTCGCCAAACACCCCGAAGGCCTCGCGCCCGCCATCGTCCAGGACGACACCACCCTGCGCGTCCTCATGCTGGGCTACATGAACCGCCAGGCCCTCGACAACACCCTCTCCACCGGACGCGTCACCTTCTGGAGCCGGTCGCGCAACCGCCTCTGGACCAAGGGCGAGGAGAGCGGCAACGTCCTCGAACTCCGCTCCATCGCCATCGACTGCGACCACGACACCCTCCTCGTCAAGGCACATCCCACAGGCCCCGTCTGCCATACCGGGGCCGACACCTGCTGGACCGAACGCAACCACCCGGCCGGCTTCCTGCCCTACCTCGAAGACATCATCCGCCTCCGCCGGAACAGCGGCGACCCCCAGTCCTACGTCAACACCCTCTTCACCCGCGGGATGCCCAAGATCGCCCAGAAGGTCGGGGAGGAAGCCGTCGAACTGGTCATCGAAGCCCTCCGCGACGAACCCGACAAATTCCTCGGCGAGGCCGCCGACCTCCTCTTCCATTATTTGGTTTTGCTTAACGCCAAAGGATATACATTGCAAGACATAACATCGGTCCTCGAAAAAAGACACGCACCATGAGACAGATCCTCGCCCTGCTGCTCGCCGCGCCCGCCCTCCTCTACGGACAGTCCGGGCAGGAGTTCCAGATCAAAGGCGTCGTACGCGGTCTCCCCGACAACACCGTCATCGAACTCCGCGAGCAGGACCCGCAGGTCGCCACGCCCGTCGCCACCGCCAAGACCCAGCGCGGCGCCTTCCTCCTCAAAGGGCAACTGCCGGCTTCCAACCTCTATTCCATCACCTACCCCGGCACGGAGGAGAGATGCTTCGTCTTCCTCGAGCCCGGCGTCATGACACTCAGCGCCCATAAGGACAGCCTCTCCGCCGGCGTCCTCAAAGGATCCGCCGCTCACGATGCGTTCGCCGACTTCTCCCGCACCTTCACGCCCTTCTTCGGAAAACTCAGCCAACTGTCCCAGCAGATCAACAACGGCGCCGACAAGGACGGCGCCCTGCGCCGCCAGTACGACGCCACCCTCGCAGCGACGCAGACCAGTGTCGACGAGTTCATCGGGAAGAACTCGTCCTCCGTCGTCTCCCCCTTCGTCATCCTCGTGGTATCGCAGTTCGCACAGGAAGACCAGGCACTCCTCGAAAAACGCTTCGAGATGCTCAGCCCCACGGCCCGGGAGAGCCTGTACGGAAAGATGGTCGCCAAGTCCGTTGCCGACGCCAAGGTCGGCGCCATCGGATCCCTGGCCATCGACTTCTCCCAGAACGACCCCGACGGGAAACCAGTCAAACTCTCCTCCTTCCGCGGCAAATACGTGCTGGTCGACTTCTGGGCCAGCTGGTGCGGGCCCTGCCGTAACGAAAACCCCAACGTCGTCGAGGCCTACCAGAAATACAAGGCGAAGAACTTCACCGTCCTCGGCGTCTCCCTCGACCGCGCACGCGACCCCTGGCTCAAAGCCATCAAGGACGACAAGCTCGACTGGTCACATGTCAGCGACCTCAAGTTCTGGAACAACGAAGTGGCTCAGACCTACCGCGTCTCCAGCATCCCCCAGAACCTGCTCATCGACCCCGATGGCAAGATCGTGGCCAAGAACCTCCGCGGCCCGGAACTGCACGAGCGTCTCGGCCAACTCCTCAAATGACCGACTGCCCTCTCCTCGCCTGGCGATCCAAACACACCTGACCGCCATCCAGGTATCGCCCTTTGATGGTCCACCTGCCGGCATGCCGGCAGGTGGACCATATCCCATACCCCGGTAAGGGGTTGACCATGCGGGCATGCTCCCAGACTCCCCCCACCCTCCAAGGGTACCCCCACCCTCCAAGGGTGTGGGGTGCAGCCTATTCTTGGAAAAAATTCAAAAAACGGAGCGATCCGGGTCCGATGCTTTAAGATTTCAAAGGATTTCGTGGATATCCTGCACTTCTTTCAGGATTTTACCGGAAGTGAACGGATATTCTTCATCGAATGTTAATACTTTGTCAAGAAGGCATTGCATTTATCACGGTATTTTTGCAAAAATCCTGAACTTATGCGGTCAGTACGGTACATCACATCCTTAATCCTGGCCATCTGCGGTGCGTTGGCCGTGGAGGCACAGGTCACCACGAGTACGCTCAGCGGGCAGGTCAAGTCCGGCTCCGGCGAGATCCTGTCCGGCGCTTCGGTCAAGATCACCCACCAGCCGACGGGCACCACGGTAACGGCCTCGACGGCGGCCAACGGCCGCTTCGTCGTCACCAACCTCCAGCCCGGCGGCCCCTACACCGTGGTGGTCACGTACCTGGGATACCAGACGATCACCCGCAACGACATCTATCTCGACCTGGGTGAGACGGCACGGGATGAATTCTCGATGGCGAGCACCACCCAGGAGTTGAAGGAGGTCGTGGTGACGGGTGCCCGCGCCAAGCAGTTCGTGAACGGCGGCGTCGGCAGCAACATCACTACCGAGCGGATGGCCAACCTTCCCACGGTGGGTCGGAACCTGACCGACTTCATCCGTCTGACCCCCCAGGCCAAGACGACCTTCGGCGGCGGCATCTCCATCGCCGGCCAGAACAACCGGTACAACCAGATCATGTTCGACGGCGCCGTGAACAACGACGTCTTCGGCCTCTCCGAGTCGGGCACCAACGGCGGCCAGACCGGCTCCTCGCCCATCAGCATCGACGCCATCGAATCGTTCCAGGTGGGCGTATCCCCCTACGACGTGTCCCTCGGCAACTTCACCGGCGGCACGGTCAACGCCATCACCAAGAGCGGTACCAACACCCTGAAGGGTTCGGCCTACTTCATCAACCGCAACCAGGGCTTCGCCGGTGAAACGCCCATAGGACCCAAGGCCTCGGCGATCCGCCTGCCCGACTTCCAGGCCAACACCATCGGCCTCACCGTCGGCGGACCCATCATCAAGAACAAACTCTTCTACTTCGTCAGCGCAGAGGTCCAGCGCGACGAGCGGCCCCAGCCCTTCACCGCCTCGGCCTTTCGCAACCCGCCCGGCCAGGCCGCCATGCAGGATTCGGTGGCACTCATCGTCGCCAAGCTCAAACAGCTCGGCTACGACCCCGGCAGCTATACCGAAGTGCCCGACCTGCTGAACAGCGACAAACTCGCCGCCAAGCTCACCTGGAACGTCAACGAGAAGCACCGCGTCAACCTGTCGTACCGGTACACCAACTCCGAGCGTTCCCTCACCTCGGCCGGCACGACCACGCAGATCCGCTTCTTCAACGGCGGCTACCTGTTCCCCAGCACCACCCACTCGGCCTCCGGAGAGCTGATGAGCCGCTTCACCAACAAGATCTCCAACAAGCTGCTGCTCACCTTCACCAACGTGGTGGACGATCGCGACCCGCTCGGCAAGGACTTCCCCCGCGTGCTGCTCAACTCGATCAACGGCACCAGCTACGTCTTCGGCACCGAGAACTTCTCGACCGGCAACCAGCTCAAGCAGCGTAACCTAGCCATCTTCGACGAGTTCCGCTACAACCTCGGCGACCACCAGCTCAAGGCAGGCATCGACGCCGAATACAGCCAGTCCTACAACCTCTTCATCCGCGACAACTACGGCACCTACACCTACAATTTCGTCAACCACTGGCTGCAGGACCTCCGGCCCTTCAACTACACCCGGTCCTTCTCCCTGCGCGACAAGGTCACCGGCGATGGTAGCATTGCCGCCGCCGAGTTCAACAGCGTCAGGGCCGCCGTCTTCGCCGGCGACCAGTGGCAGGTGAGCGACAAGTTCGAACTCAACTACGGCGTGCGCGTCGACTATTTCGACTTCCTGACCACGCCCAACGGCGACCCCTACTTCAACAACACCGCCCTACCCGTCCTCAACAGTTTCTGGGACATGAAGGGCGCCCGCTCCGGCCAGAAGCCCGACGCCCAGTTCCACATCGCCCCGCGCGTCGGCTTCATCTACGAACCCGAGAAGGGCTTCAAGGTCCGCGGCGGTGCCGGCATCTTCACCGGTCGCCTCCCGCTGGTATGGCCCGGCGGCGCGTTCAACAACACCGGCATCAACATCGGCGGCGTCAACGCGAACAACCCCAACATCACCTTCCGTGCCGACCCCTTCAACCAGTACCAGCCTGCCGACCTGGGCGTGACGGTGGCCACCCCCTCCGGTCAGATCGACCTCATGGCGAAGGACCTCAAGCTGCCCAAGGTGCTGAAGACCTCCTTCGGCTTCGACCGCACCCTCGGCAAGGGCTGGAAGGTGTCGAGCGACTTCCTCTATCAGCACCACCTCAACGAGGTCGTCTACCTCAACGCCTTCTCGACGCCCCGTGCGAAGAACGACCTGGGCCAGGACGTCTACCTGCCCATCACCGGCACGACCGTGGGCCCGTATTCGCGCCTCGACTTCGACCCGAACACCGCCGGCGTCCAGAACCCCTACGCCACCGGCATCTTCGTGGTGGCCAACGGCACCGGGAAGAAGGGCTTCTCGTACAACTGGACCTTCTCTGTCGACAAGTCGACGCAGGATGGCTGGAATTTCAACGCCACCTATGGCTGGGGTGACTCCTACACCCTCTTCGACGGCACCAGCTCCCAGAACAATTCCCAGTGGAGGTTCGTCGAGTCGAAGAACGGCCGCAACAACATCCAGCGCAGCCGCTCCGACTTCGCCCAGCTGCACCGCATCAACGCCTACGTGTCCAAGAAGGTCAACTACCTTGGCAAGTTCCTCGGCACCACCTTCACCCTGTTCTACAACGGACAGTCGGGCACGCCCTACTCCTACGTCTACAGCCGCAGCATGATCTTCGACCAGAACGGCGGCAACGCCGAGACGACCGACCTGATCTACGTGCCGAAGGACCTGGCCGACTGGTCGCGCTTCGCCGAGAGTTACACCTCCGGCGGGGCTACCGTCAGCGTCGCCCAGCAGTGGGAGCGCCTCGATGCCTACATCAGCGCCGACAAGTTCCTGAACCGTCGCCGCGGCCAGTTCGTCCAGCGCAACGGTGCCATCCTGCCCTTCAGCCATGTCGTCGACATGCGCATCCAGCAGGACCTCAACCTCGGCCGCGGGAAGAACAGCCACAAGGTCTCCGTGATATTCGACATGTTCAACTTCACCAACTTCCTGAACCGCGAGTGGGGCCGCGTCTATGTCACCCCCGGCGTCGACTCCTACTCCATCATCAACATGGAGGGCTACCGGGTCAACACGGCCACCAACACGCTCACGCCGCGCTTCACCTACCGCAACATGAACAACAAGACCGCCGCCGACATCCTCGATATCCGCGGCTCCAACTACCTCTCCACCCGTTGGAGGGGACAGTTCACCGTCCGCTACTCCTTCTAAGCGTCCGGTTTACCAGATCCGAAACATCACGAAGGCCGCCCATACCCGGGCGGCCTTCTTATTTGCCGCGTGTCCCTCAGCCCATCGCGGGTTACCTTTGCAAAAATCAACACCGCATGCCCGACAGCATCGCACAGGCCATCGACGACATCCGCAACGGACGCATGCTCATCGTCGTGGACGACGAGGACCGGGAGAACGAGGGCGACTTCATCATCGCCGCCCGCCATGCCACGCCCGAAGTGATCAACTTCATGAGCAAGCATGGCCGCGGCCTCATCTGCGCCGCCCTCCCCGAGGAGCGCTGCGAGGAACTCGGCCTCGAGCTCATGGTCAACAACAACACGGCCCTCCACGAGACGGCCTTCACCGTATCCGTCGACCTGCTGGGACATGGCTGTACGTCGGGGATATCGGCCCACGACCGCGCCAGGACCGTCCAGGCCCTCATCGACCCTGCGACGAAACCCGCCGACCTCGGCCGGCCCGGACATATCTTCCCCCTGCGCTCCAAGCGTGGCGGCGTCCTGCGCCGCTCCGGACATACCGAGGCGGCCACCGACCTGCCCCGCCTCGCCGGCCTCGAGCCGGCCGGCGTGCTCGTCGAGATCATGAACGAAGATGGCAGCATGGCCCGGCTCCCCGAACTCGAACAGCTGGCCCAGCGCTTCGACATGCGCATCGTCACCATCAAGGACCTCATCGAATACCGCCTGCAGACCGATTGCCTCATCGAGGAGATGGTGAGTGTCGACATGCCCACCCGCTACGGCCATTTCCGCCTCATGGTCTTCCGCGAACGCCACAGCCCGTCCGGACAGGAGCATATGGCCCTCGTCAAAGGCAGCTGGGCAAAGGATGAGCCCGTCCTCGTCCGCGTCCACTCGTCCTGCTTCACCGGCGACATCCTGGGGTCGTTGCGCTGCGACTGCGGCGACCAGCTGCAGGCCGCCATGTCGCTCGTCGAACGCGAAGGCAAGGGCGTCGTCCTCTACATGAACCAGGAAGGCAGGGGCATCGGACTCGTCAACAAGCTCAGGGCCTATCGCCTGCAGGAACAGGGCATGGACACCGTCGAGGCCAACCTGCACCTGGGATTCCCGATGGACCGGCGCGACTACGGCCTCGGGGCCCAGATCCTCCGCTATCTGGGCGTCTCCAAGATCCGGCTCGTCAGCAACAACCCGCGCAAGCGCGCCGGCCTCAGCGGCTACGGCCTGGAGATCGTCGAGAGCGTGCCCATCCACACCCCGCCCAACCCCCACAATATCCGTTATCTCGAGACCAAGCGCGACAAGATGGGGCACGACCTCTGAGGGCTCCCGTCCCGCCGTTGCAAGGGTCGGCTAAGGGGCCTCGGCACGCCGGCATGGGTGTCACTGGCGCTTGCCGAAGAGCCTGTCGAATTCGGTGCGGAAGGTGAGGTTGCCCCCGGTGCGGTCCCGCCTCCCGCTCGACGACATCGCATCGAAGCTGCTGCGGAAGAAGAAGGAGGTGCGAAAGCGACCGTCGGGCGTGATACGGTACTCGACGTTGACGTCGGGGAGGAAGAGGAAGCTCTGGTTGTTGCCGACGAAGCGTGAGTTGGTGGTGAAGTTGAAGTCGCTTCCGAAGGTGATTACGAGCTTGTCGTTCATCATCGACTTGATGAACTGGAGGCTCACGTTCTCGCGGAAGGCGCTGGCGGTGGCGCCGCTGCCGCTGCCTCCGAGGCCCGAGTTCATGCGCTGGTAGTTGAAGTTGACGTCGACGTCGGACCCGAACAGCCGGTAGAAGAAGTTCTGCACGCTGTTGGTGAGGATGCCGCTGATGACGCCGGAGATGGTGCTATTGAAGAGGCCCTGGTTCATGCTGCTGGCGACGACGGCCGCCTGCGGGGCGAAGCTCTTGAAGACGATCAGGTAGGTGGCCTGCTTGCTCACTTCGAGGGCGTCGCGGTTGATGGCCTTGATCTTGGTGTCGACGGTCGGGTTGTTGCGCACCACGCTGGAGGCGGGCAGGGCGATCTGGAAGGCGGGGTTGGGCTGGCTGAGGGTTCCGGTAAGCCGGCAGTAGACGTTCACGTCGCTGCTCTCGCGCAGCACATCCTGGCTGACGCCGGAGATGGTCGACGCGCTGGGGTCGGAGAAGAGCGTGCTCATGCGCACCTTCTCGGCGAAATAGGTGGCGTTGATGTTGATCTCGGCGTCGTAGGGGTCGCCTGTCCAGCTGATATAGCTTCCCGAGCCCCGTTCGAGGGTGAAGGGTTTCTTGAAGATGTCCTGGAAGTTGAAGCTGTAGCTGCCGCTTTCGATGGTGTAGCGGCCGTTCATGCTGGTCGGCTCGTTGGTGCCGGTGTGGATCTTGAGGTTGCCGTTGCCGATGGCCGAGATCACGTCGCCGCTGAGTTCGTCGAGCACGACGTCGACGCGGAGCAGCGTGTTGGCCTTGATGTCGAGGTCGATGCCGAGGTTGCCAGAGGGGGTGGTCACCGCGCCCAGGTCCATCTCGCGCCCGTACTCCCTCCATACGATGTAGTCGACCTCGGCCCGTTCCTTGTCGGTGCCTGTGGTGAGGACCACGATGCGGGAGCTGTCGGTCACCTCCCCCTGCATCTGGAGACGCATGTCGGCCTCGGGTCCGGTGAACCGGAAGTTGACGCGTCCGGTGGCGGTGCCGTAGAAGAGGTCGTTGTCCCTCTTCTCCGTGTTGAGCAGCCGGAGCTTGCGCGAGCTGGCGCTGATGTCGAAGTGCAGGTCGCGGAAGAAGCGGTGTGATAGTTGTCCCTTCACGAGGCCTTCATTGCCGGACATGTCGCGCAGGCGGATCTCGCCGAGGTCGATCAGGTCGGGGCGGAAGCTCAGGGTGGCGTCCGGCAGCCGGTAACGGCATTTCGTGTAGTCGACGAGCACTTCGGCATCCTTGAGCCGTACCTTCCCGGTGATGTCGGGTTCCGAGAGGGGGCCGGAGACCCTGAGCGAGCCGGTGCCCGAGCCGGAGATGTCGGAGAAGACGATGTCGAGGTAGGTGCTTAGCAGGCCGAGGCGAACGCTTCCGATGTCGATCTCGGTGTCGATGGCACCCTGCCCTGAGTCGGGCACCACGACGTTCCCGCGGACGTCGAAAGCGTAGCCCTCGTTGGCCGAGTTGAGGAAGAAGGTGGCCTTGCGCAGGCGGTGGTTCCAGTTCCCGTTGAGGGAGATGATGCCGATGGAATCGCCTTCGAAGCGGGTCTGTTCTGTTTGGGCGTTGAGGTAGACGTTGAGTTGGCCGTAGGGGTCTTCGATGGTGATCTCCCCGCTGGTGAGCCCTTCGATGCGGGGGTCGTTGATGACATAGGGGAGGAGGTCGCCCAGGTTGACCTTCTGCATCGTCACGAGGATGTCGTTGGTCTTGCCGGCCGTGGATCTGAGGGACGATATCTGCAAGGCCTGCTGGCCGTTGACGAGCCGGATGTCGTTGGCCCCGATATAGGAGCGGGAGATGGTGAGTTCGCCGTCGCGTTCGATGCGCCAGGTCTTGTCGTTGAGGACGACCGCGGAGGGTTCGAAGAGGACCTTGACGCCGTCGGGGAGGTGTTGGACGGCGAGAGAAAGGCTGGCGGAGCTCATCCCGGGGCCCGCGGTCGTGTTGAGCCGGAGGCGGGACAGGTTGTCGGAGGCCGTCACTTCCAGGGCGGTGCCGGGGATCTGGAGGCTGTCGTTGATGGTGATGAGCCGGCTTTGTGCCGACAGGCGGAGGCTGTCGCCGTCGCCCACGGCCCGGAGGTCGAAGGCCTCGACCTCTACGGCGCCCAGGGTGATGTCGGGGATGGTGGCCCGCAGGGTGAAGCGGTTGCGGGCGGGCGACAGTTCGCCTTCGAGGCGGCTGTTGTCGAGTCCGGCGATGCGCATGCCGAGGAGGGGCAGGAAGCGGTCGACTTCGCCGAGGACGACGGAATAGCGGATATCCTGTCCGGGCGCGCCGGCCGCCGGGGCTTTGAAGTAGTTGGGGTAGTATCTGCTGAGGAATGTCGTGAAGGCACCCGGCATGTCGCTCAGCAGGAACCGCCCGTCCATGTTGACCCGCAGGTCGCGGTTCCCCCCTGCGACATGCCGCCCGGTGCTGTCGAGGTCGGCCCTGAGGGCGAAGTCCTCGAAGGTGTAGGTCTTTTCGGGCGTTCTGACGAAAAGGCTGTGGAGTTCGACATCACCGCGGAGCGAGTCGATGCCCTGTCCCTGGAGGTGCACTCCGAAGCCGCCGGTGAACGAGAGGGGGCGGGCGGCGAGTCCGGTGCCCATGAGGTCGAAATGGGTGACGTCGCCTTCGAGGCGATAGGCCGGATCTGGCCCGTCGACGTCGAGGGCGCCGCGGAAGATGGCTTCCAGGTTCGGGTCGTTGATATCGCCGGTCACCGACAGTCGCCCGTCCGTGAGGCCGCCCTTGAGGTTCAGGCGGCGGTAGTCGTAGCCGCGGTATTGCAGCGAGGCGTTGCGGACCTCGGCCTGCGCCGCTGCCCGGCTGTCCACGCCGCTGCCCTGGATGTCTGCCGACAACCGGAGTTCGCCCATGTCGTCGACCTGCAGGAACCGGCCGAGCAGGAAGCCGTCGGTCTCGATACGGCCGCGGTAGGTGGCGGCGGCGCCGGCGGGCAGGCGGATGGCCATGTCGACCTTGGCCGCCCCGAGGGCGGTGGTGGCGAGGCCCTTGACGCGGAAGTCGGAGAAGCCGCCTTCGTAGGTGCCGGCGATGTCGAGGGTCGACAGGGCCGCCAGGTCGGGCGATCTGATGTCCGCAAGGGCCGGGACGAAGGAGAGGGCGTCGCGGTAGGTCGTGTGCAGGCGACGGCCGAGGAAGCTGACGCGCGTCCGGTCGAAGTCGGGCAGCCCCTGCAGGCGGATGTCCCCTTCGAGGCGGGTGTCGAGTCCGTAGCGGGCGGTGAAGCCCGTGGCGGTGAGGTCTTCGACGGTGCCGCTGACGCGTCCGTCGATGCGGAAGTCGCGGTCCACCCCCTTGAGGCCCGGCGCGAAGCAGGCGAGGTCGGAGAGCCGGAGGGTACTGTTGCGGAACCCGCCTTCGAGGCGCACGCGCCGCTCGAAGTCCGACATGTCCTCCGTGAAGTCGTCGTAACGCATCACGAAGCGTTCGCGCAACGAGCTGTGGGGGGTGCGGATCTCGAGGTTGTCGAAGGCCATGGCCGACGGGTCCAGCTTGAGGTCGGCCGTGAAGTAGAGGATCTCGAGGCCGCTGCGTTCATTGGTGCTCAGCCGGAAGTGGCCCGAGACGGTATCGCGGAGCCATCCCAGGTCGGTGATCTCGGCGTGGATGTCCTGGAAGTCGAGGTGCCGGTTGTCGAAGTAGGGGAGGACGGCACGCTCCCGGGCGGGGTCCCGTTCGAGGCGCATGTCGTCGCGGAAGCGGCCGTTGGAGAGGCGCACCGTATGGGCGAGGACATCCCACCCGTCGGGATTCCACCGGAGGGTGCCGGGAGGGCTGGCAGGCAGGGAGGCCCTGGGCTTTTCCGGCCGGGGCGGCCTGAGCCCGGGGTAGTCGTCGATGGCGAAGTAGGGCTCCTTGAGGTCCAGCTCATGGATGAAGACGCGTTTGCCGACCAGGTCGATCTCGTCGGCGTCCAGGTCGAAATGCCGGACGGCGACGGTGGTGTTGCGCCCGGCCCAGGCATCCGCCTCGGTGAAGCGCAGCCGGTTCACTTCGACGCGTTGCAGCAGGAGGGGCCGGGGTTTCCGCGTCGTATCCCGCGGCCTTGGGGAGGCGAAGGCGTCGACGAGGAACTGATAGTTCCAGACGGAATCCCGTCGGGCGGTCCGGACCTGTATGTCGTCCAGCCCGATGTAACGGAGGTCGGTCTCGTCGCGCAGGAAGAACCAGTCGGTGACGCGCAGGTTGAGGGCGCCGGCATAGAGCAGGGTGTCCCTGCCGAGGTCGCGCACCAGCAGGCCTTCGAGGGAGAGGCGGTTGAAGAGGGAGATGCCCACCTGGTCGACCCTGACCTCGGTGCCGAGCCGCTCGCTGAGGCGCCGGGCGGCCGATTTCACCAGCCGGTTCTGCACATACGACGTGCTGACCGCCAGGGTGGCGAGCACCATGAGCAGCAGGATACAGGACAGGACCCAGGCCGAGATCCTCAGCAGTTTGCGCACGGGCGGTTGATTGCTCCCAAAGGTACGTCTGCAGGCGCATTGGCGACGAGTTAAAGTCTTGCCATGGGGCCGATGACGGTTTGCGGCCCAAGCGGTTCGGGATGGCTTTCGCGCCGCCATTCGCGGCAGGCTCAATGCTCCGCTCCCCTGACGATCTCGTACCGGAGTTCCACCAGTCCGTTCGTATAACCCTTCACATCCTTCAGCCAGAGCTTCTGCTCGATCCCTCCCGTCTGGAAGAACGGGATGCCCGCTCCCAGCACGATGGGGATGACGGCCATGCGGATCTCGTCGGCCAGGCCCTGTCGGAGGAAATCATGGACCAGCGTGGGGCCGCCCACCACCCAGATGTTCCGGTATCCCGACTGCCGCAGCCTGTCCATGAGCCGGTGCAGGTCGCCCGAATGGTATTGGATGTTTTCGCGGAAGAAAGGGTGGCTGCGATGGGTCGTCACAAAGGTGGGTGTGTCGCCATAGGGCCAGCCATGGGCGGCGGAGAGCTCGACGGCATGTTCATAGGTCCTGGCCCCCATGACGTAGCAATCGACCGCACCGTGGGATCGCGAGAGTTCTTCGCTGTCAGTCCCTGACTCGAAGTGCGACTGGGTTTCGAACCAGGCAACGCTGTTGTCGGGCTTCGCGATCATGCCGTCGAGGCTTGACACCATGTGTATCGTTACCCTTGTCGGCATCATGGGAATGTCAGGACGTGAAGGCCCGTGCTTCAATACGCTTCCGCATGGTCGTCGCCCCGCGCGTCGGCCACGGCTTCGAAGGCAAGCCTCCTCCGTCCTTTCCTGTCGATGCGGATGACCTCCGTGCGCCCGATCTGTCCGCGCTTTGCGATCGTGTAGCCCATGGTCTGGAGTTCCCTGGAGAGGGCTTCCGGGAAGGCGGCTTCGACGGCGATGACGTCGGGCTGCCATTGGTGGTGGAATTTGGGCCTGTCGACGGCATCCTTGGTGCCGAGGCCGAAATCGAGGATGTTGACGAGAGTCTGCAGCACCGACGTGGGGATGGTCGTGCCGCCCGGTGTGCCCACCACGAGGAAGGGCTTGCCGTCCTTGAGCACGATCGTGGGTGTCATCGAGCTGAGCATGCGCTTGCCGGGGGCGATGGCGTTGGCTTCGGTGCCGAGGGCGCCGTACATGTTGGGCACGCCCGGTTTGACGCTGAAGTCGTCCATCTCGTTGTTCAGGAGGAAGCCGGCCCCGCCGATGACGGTGTGCGAGCCGTAGCCGCCGTTGAGGGTGGTGGTGACGGCCACGGCGTTGCCCCAGCGGTCGGCCACGGAGAGATGGGTCGTCTCCTCGCTCTCGGATCCGATGCGGCCGGCGGTGGTTGACCTGCTGTTTCCGGCAACACCGGGTCGGTAGTCGGCCATTCGTATGGCGAGGTAGTCGGCACTGACGAGGGTCTTGACGGGCACTTTGACGAAGTCGGTGTCGCCGAGGAACTCCGCCCTGTCGGCATAGGCCCTTCGTTCCGTCTCTGTGATGAGTTGCACCGATGCGGGCGTTTGGAAGCCCATGCCCTTGAGGTCGTATTTCTCGAGCATCCCGAGGCATTGCTGGATGATCAGTCCCCCGCTGCTGGGGAGGGGCATGCTGACGATGCGGTAGCCGCGGTAGTCGAACTCCACCGCCTTCCGCTCACTCGCCGTGTAGGCCTTGAGGTCGTCGAGGCTGATGAGCCCCTTTCCCCGCTGCATCTCCTCCACGATGAGGCGGGCCGTCTCGCCTTCGTAGAATCCCTTCATGCCCTGTTCGCGGATGCGTCGGAGGGTGGCCGCCAGTTCGGGCTGCACCAGCGTGTCGCCCGCCTTCCAGGGCGTGGCTTTCACCAAAGCGGTGGGCCGGGTGCTGTATTTCAGGAAGGCGCTGCGGTGGCTGTTGAGGGAGGATGCCTCCGCGGCGGTCACGGCGAAGCCCTTCTCGGCGAGCGCTATGGCGGGGTCTATGAGTTGCGTGAAGGGCAGGCGGGCGTGCTTGTGCGATGCGAAGAGTCCGGCCACGGTGCCGGGCACGCCTCCGGCGAGGTGGCCGTTCTGGCTGAGCGAGGTGTTGGGGTTGCCGGCGCTGTCGAGGTACATGTCGCGGTGCGCCCTTCCGGGCGCCTTCTCGCGGTAGTCGATCGCCAGATGCCGGCCTTCGGCCATGTGCGCCACGAGGAAGCCCCCGCCGCCGAGGTTGCCGGCCCCCGGGTAGACCACGGCCAGGGCCAGCTGCACGGCGATGGCTGCGTCCACGGCGTTGCCGCCCTTTTTCAGGACCTCCAGCCCCGCGCGCGAGGAGAGGGGGTGTGCCGATGCCACGGCGCCCCGGCTGCCGGCCGCGTGTTTCCGGATGGCGTAACGGAAGGGGGTCTCCTGTGCGGACAGCGAGGTCTGAAGGCAAAGGGCCAGCGATGCGGTCGCGACCCAGGCGGGCATGTTGACGTGGCGGGTTCCCATCGTGTAAAAATACGGCAAAGGCCCCATCGGCGGCCCGGCGGCGCTTGTCCCCATCTTTCGCTACTTTCACGGCACACCCAAGTCCGTCCGCCATGCCCCGCTTCCTGACATCGCTCGCCGTGCTGACCTGCCTGGCTGCGGCCGCCCCGGCGCAGCCGGTCCTCCGGTCGCCCGACGATTTCCTCGGCCATCCCCTCGGCTCGCGGTACACCCGCCACCACCAGGTCGTCGACTACGTCCGGCATGCGGCTTCCGCGCGGCCGGGGCAGGTCGTCCTGCGGGAGTACGGCATCACCCCCGAGGGCCGTCCCCTCCTCCTGGCCTTCGTCTCGTCGCCCGAGAACATCCGCGACCTCGAGGGCATCCGCCAGGACAACCTCCGGCTCGCCGGGCTGCTGTCCGACGGGCGGCCGCCGGCCGACAGGCCCCTCGTCGTCTGGCTCAGCTACAACGTCCACGGCAACGAGCCCTCTTCCTCCGAGGCGGCCCTGCGGACCCTCCACCGCCTCCTCGACGGGTCCGACGCGCGGTCGGCCGAATGGCTCCGGAAGGCCGTCGTCGTGATCGATCCCTGCATCAACCCCGACGGACGCGACCGCTACGTGAACTGGCAGAACGGCGTCTCGGGCGTCCGTCCCGATGCCGACCCCCAGACGCGCGAGCATCGCGAGCCTTGGCCCGGCGGGCGTGTCAACCACTATTACTTCGACCTGAACCGCGACTGGGCCTGGCAGTCGCAGCCCGAGACCCGGCAGCGCATGAAGGCCTACCTCGAATGGATGCCACAGGTCCATGTCGACTTCCACGAACAGAGCCCCTCCTCACCCTACTACTTCGCTCCCGCAGCCGAGCCCTACCATGAGGTCATCACCCCTTGGCAGCGCGAGTTCCAGCGACTGATCGGCAGGAACAACGCCTCCTATTTCGACAGGGAAGGGTGGCTCTTCTTCACCCGCGAGCGCTTCGACCTGCTCTACCCTTCCTACGGCGACACCTACCCGATGTACAACGGCGCCATCGGCATGACCTACGAACAGGGCGGCGGCCCCCGCGGCGGCCGTGCGGTGGCGCTGCCCGACGGCGACACCCTCACCCTGCTCGACCGGCTCACCCATCATGTCGCCACCGGACTGTCGACCATCGAGACCTCCGTCCGCGAGGCCGACCGCCTCCGCGAGGCCTACCGCCGGTTCTTCACCGAGGCGGTCGCAGCGCCCGCCCCCGGCGTCACGCGCCACTACCTGGTGCGTCGTCAAGGTACCGCCCCCGGCAACCTGCAGCGCCTCATCCATCTCCTCCAGCGCAACGGCATCCGCCACGGCCGGGCCCTGGCCTCCGGCAGCGGGAAGGGCTTCCGATACGGCAGCGGACGCGACGAGACCTTCGACTTCGAGGCGGGCGACATCGTCATCCCGGTGCAGCAGCCGCGGGGTACCCTGCTCAAAGTGCTCATGGAGCCGCAGGCGAAACTCAGCGATTCCGCCACCTACGACATCACCGCATGGGCCCTGCCCTACGCCATGGGCCTCGACGCCTTCGCCGTGCGCGACAAACAGGCCCCGCAATGGACGGACGCCGATGCGCCGCAGACCGCCAAGGCGTTCCAACCCGTCGACGACGCCACGGCCTATGCCATCCCATGGACCGACATGGGCAGCGTGGCCGTCCTCTCCCGCCTGCTGCAGTCGGGCCTCCGCGTCCGCTTCGCCCAGGCGCCCTTCCGCGTCGAGGGAAAGGCCTTCGCCAGGGGTACCCTGCTGGTCACGCGAGCCGCCAACCGCAGCTCCGGTCGCGAGCTCGGCGAACGCATCGCCGCCGCACTCCGTCCGGTCGGCACATGGCCCCATGAGGTCGTGCCCGTCCGCACGGCACTCGTGGAGGAGGGCCACGACCTCGGCAGCGGCGACATCCGCCCCCTCAAGGCCCCTCGCATCGCCCTGCTGGCCGGCGAGGGCGTCGTCGCCAACGGCTTCGGCGAGATATGGCACTGGCTCGACCAGGAGGTCGGCTACCCCGCCTCCGTCATCCAGGTGCAGGACCTGCCCTCCGTGAAGCTGGAGGGCTTCGACGTCATCGTGCTCCCCGACGGCAACTACCGCATGCTCTCCGACCGGTCCGTCACCGAAGCGCTGCGCGACTGGGTGCGCAAGGGCGGCCGACTCGTCGCCCTCGAGAACGCCGCCGCGCAGCTCGCCGGCCTCGACTGGGGCCTGAAGGCCCGGCGCGACGAGGCCGCCCGCGTGAAGGCAGAGGCCGACTCGCTGCGCCGCTACGCCGACAGGGAGCGCGATGCCCTGCGCAACGCCATCCCCGGCGCCATCTACCGCCTCACGCTGGACGACACGCACCCCCTCGCCTTCGGCTATGGAAGCACCTATTTCACCCTTCGGCAGGATGCCGGCATCTACGAACCCTTCCGCTCGGGCGGATGGAACGTGGGCACCCTGGGCCGCGATGGACATGTGAGCGGCTTCGCCGGCACCCAGGTCCGCGAACGGCTGAAGGACGGGGTACTGATCGGGGCCATGCCCATGGGTGCGGGACAAGTCGTATTTTTTGCTGACGATCCCGTCTTCCGGGGCTTCTGGGAGAACGGCAAGCTGATGCTTGCCAATGCCCTCTTCCTTGTCGGACAGTGAACCCACCACCGCACCACCCCTCAGTCATGAAACGGACCCCAATGCCCGCCCAACGCCGGTCGCCCCGCCGGGGCCTGCTCCTCCTCCTCGCGGCGATATCCGCCTGCTCCACCCTCTCGGCACAGGCACCCCGTCCGCTCGCCAGCTCCGAGATCGCCCACCGGCTGCAACGCCTCCAGGTGCTCGGCTCCGTCCTCTACGTGGCCGCCCACCCCGACGACGAGAACACGCGGCTGCTCGCCTACCTCGCGCGCGACAGGCAGTTCCGCGCCGGTTACCTGGCGATGACACGAGGCGACGGCGGCCAGAACCTCATCGGCGACGAACAGGGCGTCGAACTCGGCCTCATCCGCACACAGGAGCTCCTGGCGGCCCGCCGCATCGACGGCGCCGAACAATACTTCACGCGGGCCTTCGACTTCGGCTTCTGCAAAAGCACCGAGGAGGCCCTGCAGACCTGGGGACGCGAGAAGGTGCTGGCCGACGCCGTCTGGGTCATCCGCCGGTTCCAGCCCGATGTCATCGTCACCCGCTTCCCCGAGGACGCCCGCGCCGGCCACGGCCACCACTCGGCCTCGGCCGTCATCGCCCGCGAAGCCTTCCTCGCAGCGGCCGACCCCGCCCGCTTCCCCGAGCAGTTCCAGCACGGCGTCAGGCCCTGGCAGGCCAAGCGGCTGCTGTGGAACACCTTCAACTTCGGCGGGGCCAACACGACAGCGGAGAACCAGTTCCGCCTCGACGTCGGCGGCTTCCTGCCCCTCCTGGGCCGCAGCCTCGGCGAGATCTCGGCAGAAAGCCGCAGCCAGCACCGCAGCCAGGGCTTCGGCTCGGCATCGTCCCGCGGCAGCCAGACCGAATTTTTCATCCCCGTCATGGGCGAGGCACCTGCCAAGGACCTGCTCGACGGCGTCGCCACCGGCTGGCAACGCCTCGAAGGCGGAACGGCCATCGCCGCCAAGGTGGACGCCCTCGTCCGCAACTTCTCCTATACCGACCCCTCCGCCTCCGTCCCCGCCCTGGTCGCCCTCCACCGCGACATCACCGCCCTCCCGCCCTCCGTCTGGCGCGACCAGAAACGCAACGAGGTCGCAGAGATCATCGAGGCCGCCGCAGGCCTCCACCTGGAGGCCGCCACCGCCGAACCCTATGCCGTGCTCGACGACAGCCTCACCGTCACCCTCACCGCCATCCTCCGCTCGCCCATCCCCGCCCGGTGGCTCAAGGCCTCCGTCGACGGACACGACACGGCCGTCGCCCGGCCCCTGCCTTTCAACCGCAACTCCATCCTCCCCCTCCGATTCCACATCTCTCCCGACAAGCCCGTCTCACAGCCCTACTGGCTCGTCGACGAGATGGACAAAGGCGCCTTCAACGTAAAGGACCAGCAGCTGATCGGTCGCCCCGAAGGACCGCCCGCCTTCACCGTGGCCTTCGATATCGACATCGCCGGCACGACCCTCCGCTTCGAGAAGCCCGTCGTCCAGAAGACCACCGACCCCGTCAAGGGCGAACGCTTCCAGCCCATCACCGTCGTCCCACCCGTCAGCGTCAACACCACCCCCGGCGTCATGCTCTTCCGCAAGGGGGAGCGACGGGTGCGCGACTTCACCCTCACTGCCACGGCCTACACCCGCATCCCCGCCTCCGAGGCACGGCTCGACTACCGCTACGGCAGCACCGCCCAGACGGTACGCGATACCGCCTTCCGCTTCAACCGCGGCCAGTCGCGCGACTACCCCCTGCCCGTCGACAACGCCTCCATGGAAGGCCGGGCGAAAGACCGCCTCCTCGCCGGCGTCGAGTTCCGCAACGCCCATACCGACCAGGGCAACCGGCTCGCCCTCGCCCAGATACAATACGACCACATACCCGCGGTGCGTTACTTCTACCCCGACGGGCTCACCGTCCTCAACATCCCCGTCGCCACCGCCGGCCGTCGGGTCGGCTATATCCGGGGGGCGGGCGACAAGGTGCCGGAAGCCCTGCTCGAACTCGGCTACGACGTCAGCTTCCTCGGCGAAAACGACATGGACATCCGCACCCTCCGCAGCTTCGACGCCATCGTCACCGGCGTGAGGGCCTATAACGTCCATGAATGGCTCAACGCCCGCCACGAGACGCTGATGGAATACGTCAGGGGCGGCGGCAACCTCGTCGTGCAGTACAACACCAACAGCTTCGCCGGGCCCATCCGCTCCCGCATCGGCCCCTTCGACTTCTCCATCTCCCGCAACCGCACGACCGACGAGAACGCCGACGTCAGGTTCCTCGCCCCAGACGACCCCGTCCTCAACCGCCCCAACCGCATCACCCGGGACGACTTCGAAGGCTGGGTGCAGGAACGCGGCATCTACTTCGCGGCCATGCCCTCCGCCGGCTTCCGCCCCATCCTCGGCATGCGCGACCCCGGCGAGGCGGAGGACCAGACCGGCAGCCTCGTCGTGGCCGACTACGGCAAGGGACGCTTCCTCTACACCGGCCTCGTCTTCTTCCGCCAACTCCCGGCCGGCGTGCCCGGCGCCTACCGGCTCCTCGCCAACCTCGTCTCCAACCCCAACGCCTCCGTCAATGCCGCCAAAGCGAGGTAGACAGGGCCGTAGCGCCGGCTTCGGACTCGTGGTGGGCGTCGGCGTCGGACTCCTCGTCGGCCTCGTCTTCAAAAAGATGGCCATCGGACTCCTGCTGGCCATCGCCATCGCCTACATGCTCTATTCGTACGACAAAGCCTGACACCATGGCGGACGACCCCGAACAGCCCCCCGTCTTCCGCACCTGGCGCAGCTGGTACCTGCTGGTCACCGGCTTCCTCCTGCTCCAGATCCTCCTCTTCACCCTCCTCACCCGATCCTGCGCATGAGGACCGCCGATTGGATCGTGCTCATCCTGACGCTCGCCGGCATCATCCTCTACGGCATCGCCCGCTCCCGCCGGTCCAAGGACATCGAAGGATACTTCCTCAGCAACCGTGAGATGCCCTGGTACATCGTGCTCCTCAGCATCATGGGCACCCAGGCCAGCGCCATCACCTTCCTGTCGGCACCCGGACAAGCCTATACGGACGGCATGCGGTTCGTCCAGTACTACTTCGGACTGCCCCTCGCCATGGTCGTCCTCTGCATCGGTTTCGTGCCCATCTACCACAGGCTGCGCCTCTTCACCGCCTACGAATTCCTCGAGACACGCTTCGACCGCAAGACGCGCATCCTCACCAGCACCATCTTCCTCGTCTCCCGAGCCCTGTCGACCGGCATCAGCATCTACGCCCCCAGCATCATCCTCTCCTCGCTGCTGGGCTGGGACATATACCTCACCAACATCGTCATGGGGGGACTGCTGATCGCCTACACCGTCAATGGCGGTGCCAGGGCCGTCGCCTACACGCAGCAGCTGATCCTGGCCGTCGTCTTCGCCGGGATGTTCCTCGCCGCCTTCCAGGCCGTGCGGCTGCTGCCCGACGGCATCGGCTTCCCCGAGGCGATGCGCATCAGCGGTCACCTGGGCCGACTCAACGTCATCACCACCGGCATCAGGGACGGTGGCTTCGACTGGACCGACCGCTACAACCTCCTCAGTGGGACCATCGGCGGCTTCTTCCTCGCACTCTCCTATTTCGGGACCGACCAGAGCCAGGTGGGCCGCTACCTTACGGCCAGATCCCTGCGCGAAAGCCGCATGGGCCTGATCATGAACGGCCTCGTCAAAGTGCCCATGCAGTTCCTCATCCTCATGGTCGGCACGATGGTCTTCGCCTTCTACCAGTTCCACGACGCTCCGCTGCACTTCAACCGGGTGGCCGAGGAGCAGGTGCGCGCCACTTCCTACCGCGATTCCGTGGACATGCTGAAGGCGACGCATGCCCGTCTGCAAGCCGAGAAACGCACGCTGGTGAGGGACCTCGGCGCCTCGGCGGGCGAACTGGGCACGGCGGTCCGCGACAGCAAGGTCGAAGCCCTCGCCCGGATACAGCGGGAGGACGATGCGCTGAGGGGCCGTATGAAGGGATACATCAAGGCATCCGGTGCATCCGAAGCCAATGACACCAACTATATCTTCCTCAGGTTCGTGCTCGACCACCTGCCCGCCGGTCTGGTAGGATTGCTCATCGCCGTCATCTTCCTCTCCGCCTGGGGCAGCATCGCCGCCGCCCTCAACTCGCTCGCCTCCTCCACCATCGTCGACATCCACCGGACGTTCGCCAGGCCCGGCACCGACGACGCGAAAGAATTGCGCATCTCGAAGCGGTACACCCTGATGTGGGGCGTCTTCTGCATACTCGTCGCCGAACTCGCCACCGACATGGGCAGCCTCATCGAGGCCGTCAACATCCTCGGCTCCTGGTTCTACGGCGTCATGCTGGGGATCTTCCTCGTGGCCTTCTACCTGAAGCAGGTCGGCGGTGATGCGGTCTTCCGCGCCGCCATCCTCGGCGAGGCCGTCGTCATCCTACTCTATGCCTATACCGACATGGCCTGGCTATGGCTCAACGCCATCGGCGCCGTCGCCGTCGTGGCCGCAGCCCTCGTGATCCAGCCCCTGCTCGCCCGGCGGGCCCGATGAAGGCGCCCGGGACCCGCAAAGCCCCTGTGGGCTGATCCGGCGAATGGGGGGGAAGTGCCTCGGGCGGGTGTCGAATGCTGACACAAAGGTCAGCATCCCGACCCTCCCGGCG
>Ga0169931_10001267_pt1 | contig 41770 bp, 32 predicted proteins | sample Kivu_15m_20L_FD_129675 | JGI IMG/M metagenome (GOLD analysis project Ga0169931, IMG submission 129675) | Freshwater microbial communities from Lake Kivu, Western Province, Rwanda to study Microbial Dark Matter (Phase II) - Kivu_15m_20L... | ecosystem: Environmental > Aquatic > Freshwater > Lake... | reverse complement strand
CCGAGACAACCGGCCGTGGCAGGACACCACCCAAAAAGTGGTCGCCGCGACTTGACAAACAACACAGTTACTCACCCGCCCGCGAAGCGCGGGCACCCTCTCCCGCAAGGGGAGAGGGCAAAACCAAAACGCGCGCCGGAGGCGGGAAGAACCCGCTCTCGCCCTCGAACACTTCGCGCAGGGCGCGCACTGCGCTCACGAACCGGCGGTAGTGGTCCGGCCCCCACTCGGTTTCGGCGAGCAGTTCGCGCGCGGTCGCGCCGGTGTCCGCACCGAACCGGCCGCCCGCGTCGTGGAAGTCTTGGCACACTACCACGTCCGGCGCGAACGCCGCGATTCGCCGCGCGAACGCCTCCGGGCGCTCGATCGGAAGCGTCGGCGTCACGCACACGCCGACCGCGATCCCCGCGTCCTTCAGTTGTTGCAGCGCGTCCCACCGCTTTTCGAGCGGCGGCGCTTTCGGCTCGAATTGCACGCGAACGGCTTCCGAATCGGTCGGGATCGACATATTCACGCGGAGCGATTTGAACTGCTTCAGCACGTCCGCGTCGCGCGCGACGAGCGGCCCGCGCGTTTGAATCACGAGCCGCGGGTGGTGCGGTGCGAGCACTTCGAGGATGCCGCGCGAGAGCATCAGCCCGCGCTCCACCGGCTGATACGGATCGGTCACGCTCGACATGTACACCGGCGCGCCCGCGACCTTGTGCGCGTGTTTCGCCGCGAGTTCGGTCGCGTTCTTCTTGGCGGTGATCCACCGGCCCCACTCGTCCGGCGGCTTCCGGTTCTGCGGCAGAAACGCCGCGTAACAATAACTGCATCCAAATGTACACCCCACATACGGGTTGCATGTCCACTCGAACCCGCCGCGGCGGATGAACCCGGTGGCCGGCGAGAAGATCGAGCGCGATTCGATCAGTTCCATGCGTCGAGACTCCGCGGGAGAGGTGGGGACGGGAGTATACTACGGAATGTGAACGCACGTCAACTCCCGGCACGCGGGCACGGAAGGGAGAGACGCGGCCCACGCGCCGCGGGTTCGCGCGAATCGGCGCATTCGGCGCGCCGTTGGGGTGCCACCGGAATGAGGCAAGCGCGGGCGGACCGCGTATTCGCACCTTGACCGACAATGAACGCACGTATACAATCCACTCAACCGGCGCGAACCGCGCGTTCGGCCACGGGGCGTTCGTGCGCACCCGCGAACCGCACCGCGACCGAACGCGCGCCGAAATCCTGAGGGGGGTATAGCGCGCTGGAGTTGGCCACCTTTGGCCACCTTTGGCCACCTTTGGCCACTTTTGGCCGAAACATAAGGATTTCGAGGTGTTTTCTAAGTTGGCCAGTTGGCCTTCTTGGGTGGCCATCTTGGCCCAAAGTTGGCCCTCTTAGCCCCCGTGGCCAACTTGGAACTGCTACCGATGCGCACCACACCCGCGCCGCAGTCGCACCGAACCGACGCCTACTTCCCACGGCACACCCCGCGCCGTTCGTATACCGACTGTCCGCCCTCCCACCCGCGAGAACCTTCGTCATGCGGCCGATGATCGACGCGCACCTCGACCTCGCGCTAAACGCCCTCAACTACAACCGCGACCTGTTCCTGCCGGTGCCGGAACTGCGCGAAGTGGAAAAGGACTTCACCGACATCAAGGGCCGCGGGAAGAACACGCTCACGTTCCCCGAACTGAAGCGGTGTCGCGTGGGCGTGTGCGTGGCGACGCTGCTCGCGCGCAGCGGGCCGGACGCGGCGCAGCGCTGGGGTTTCAAGCGCGGCGACATCGACTACGCGACGCAACAGATCGCCTACTCGCACGCCTTCGGCTCGCTCGGCTACTACCGGCTGCTCGAAGCGCAAGGGCACCTGAAATTCATCACGACGCGCGGCGAACTGACCGCGCACTGGGAGAAGTGGCTCGCGGACCCGAACACGCCGCTCGGCATCATCCTCAGTATGGAAGGCGCGGACCCGATCGTAACGCCGGAGCAAGTCGAGCACTGGTTTTCGCTCGGGCTGCGCGCGGTCGGTCCGGCGCACTACGGCCGCGGGCAGTACGCGTACGGCACTGCGGTCGATGGCCCGCTCTCCGAGGGCGGCGTGAAGCTGCTGAAAGAGTTCATGCGCGTCGGCATGATTCTCGACGTGACGCACCTGTCGGACGAATCGTTCTGGCACGCGATGAGCGTGTACGACGGCCCGATGCTGGCGAGTCACCACAACCTGCGCTCACTCGTGCCGGGCGACCGGCAACTCACCGACGAGCAGGTGAAGGAGCTAATCAAGCGCGGCGCGGTGATCGGCTCCGCGTTCGACGCGTGGATGATGTACCCGAATTGGATTCGCGGGAAGACGCAGCCGGAGGTGGTGGGCCTCGAAGCGATCATCGACCACATGGACCGCGTGTGCCAGTTCGCCGGGAACGCGAAGCACGTCGCGCTGGGCACGGACCTCGACGGCGGCTTCGGCACCGAGCAGACGCCCCGCGACTTGGACACGATCACCGACGTTCACAAACTCGAAGAGATGCTGTCGCGCCGCGGGTACAGCCCCGCGGACATCGACGGCATCTTCTACGGCAACTGGCTGCGGTTCTTTGGCGAAGCGCTGCCGAAGTGACGCGGTCAAGCCCGCCCGCAAGGGCGGGTGCGGTGCGAACAAGCTCCTCGGACCGCGTGACCCTCGCCCCGCGCGAGCGGGGAGAGGGTGGCCGAGTCTTCGAGGCCGGGTGAGGGGCGCGCAAGGAATAAGAGGGCGACGCGAAGAACGGGCGCGCGTTTCACTTCGCGCAAAGCACCAATAGTTGTTTCGCGCCCCTCACCCGCTCGCTTCGCTCGCGGCCCTCTCCCCGCTGGCGCGGGGCGAGGGCGATTCGCACACAGCTTGCGTGATTGAGAGCGCCACCTTTCGCCCTTGCGGGCGAGGTTCGCCAAGGCGCATTACTTCCCGCTGAGTTTCTCGAGCGCCAACTCGGGTTGCCAGAGCGAGAGGAACGTGGGCATGCGGGCGCGTTCGAGGCCGGGCAGACTCGGGAGCAACCCCGCGCCCTGAAGGGGGACGTTCGCCGTGACCGCGTAGATCGAGCGCGCCGGGTCGTTGCCGCGCCGGTACATCACCGCGCCCGGGCGGCAGTCGGTCGCGCACCCGCTCAACTGCGCCGCGAGGGCGAGCGCGTCGTCGAGGTCGCCGACCGCGTCCGCAAGCCCCTTCGCCTGCGCCTGCCTGCCGGTGAAGATGCGGCCGTCGTAGCACGTCGCGTCGGTCGCCGCGGGGCGCGACCGTTTCACGTCGGTCACGAGCGCGTCTTGCATCTCGGTCGCCATCGCTTGCAGTAGCGCCTTTTCTTCTTCGGTGAGCGCGCGGGACGACGTGCCGATGTCGGTGAACTTCCCGGCCTTCACGCCCTGCGGAATCACGTTCACGAGTTGCATCGTGTCGCGCAGGTTGTAGAGGTTCAGGAGAACGCCGAGGCCACCGGTTACGGTCGCCGGACCCGCGACGATCTGGTCGGCCCCGCTCGCGAGCAGGTACGCGCCGCCGCACGCCGCCTCTTGCAGGCACGCAACCACGGGCACCTTCTTGCGCTCTTTGAACTTGTCGAGATCGCGGCGCATCTGGGTGCACGCCGCGACGCCACCACCGGGACTGTTCACGCGCAGCACGACGGCCCGAATGCACGGATCGCACGCCACGGTTTCGAGTTTCTCGCGAAACAGCGCCATCGGGTTCTCGCCCACCGAGAGCGGCCCGACGAACGGCGTGTTCATCAGCAGGCCGTCCACGTCGATGATGGCGATGCGCGGCGCGCCGCCCTGCACCAAGACCGGCTTCACGTGGCCCGCGGTGGTGCTCACGGGCGGAAGGTCGAGCTGCGTTTCCACTTTCGTCTTGAGCACGAAGCGGTCGCTCTTGCAGCCGGCGACCAGCGGGACCAACAAAAGAGCGACGAGTGCGCCGCGCATGGTTCTGCTCCGGGTGCGGGAAGTTGCCCGTGTAACCCCGTTTATCGGCATTCCGCCACTTGCCGATTCAGCACGAATCCGGCACAACACGCGTACCCGCTCCAACCCGCCCGAACCGTGCGGCCGGTGCCCGCGCGCGCCCGTTTTTCGCTTTCCAGTTATGTGCAGAAATGCCATAGCTCTCCATACTGCCCAAATTGCCGCACTGCCCGGCAGTTCCGATAATACCTTTTGAGGCGGAACCGCTCGGCGGTTCAACCAGTTGCGCCGGGGCGGTCCCGGAAGCCCGACGTTCCCTTGGACATGGAGGTCCGGACCAAGAGATGTGTGATGGAACCGCGCGACCTGTTCGTTCTCTCCCCCGCCGGTTCGGCCGACCCGTCGCTCGCGATCGCAGCGTGTCGAGCCGGTGCCGCCGGTACTCTGGACCTCGAATTCGCTTCGGTTGAACGCGCCACCCTTGCCCTCGCTCGCCTCGCCCGGTTCGCGCCCGCGTTCGGCGTGCTGCTGCGCGCCACCGACGCGCCGCTGTTCGCCCTCTTCGCCAAGCACAAGCCCGCGAAGGTGATCCTCGCCGGTCCGGATTCGGCCGAGGTTGCGGCCCGCACGAAGGAACTGCGGGCCGCGGGCGTCGAAGTGTACCGCGAAGGCGTCGGCGTCGCCGAAGCGCTGAGCGCCATGAAAGCCGGTGCCAACGGCGTGATCCTAAAAGGCATGGAAGCCGGCGGGCGCGTCGGCGCGGACCCCGCGTTCATCCTCGTTCAGAAGTGGCAGCAGTACGCGGAGAAGAACGGCGTAGCCGTTCCGTTCTGGGTGCGCGGCGGCACCGGAGCGTTCACAAGTGCCGCGTGCGTCGCCGGCGGCGCGACGGGCGTCGTCCTCGATTCGCAAGTGTTGCTCGCGCGCGAATCGCCGCTCAGCGACGCGATTCGCAAGCGCCTCAGCGGGTTGGACGGCAGCGAAGCGCTCGTGTTCGGCACGCGCCTCGGCGAAGGCTACCGCTTCTACGCGCGCCCCGATTCGCAAGCGGCGCAAGAGCTCGCGAAAGAAGACGAGCGCCTGCAAGCCGCGGACCTGCCCGCGGAAGCGAAACTCACCGCGTGGCGGGCGTTCGTGAGCACCCGCGTCGCGGGCGAGCCGACCGCCGGTGCGTGGCTCATCGGGCAAGACGTAGCCGCCGCGCCCGGCCTCGCGGCGAAGGGCGTCACAACTGCCGGCATCGTGCAATACGTCTGCGAGCGCACGGCGGCGCACCTCGCATCGGCGAAGAAGCTCAAGCACCTCGCGGAAGGCGCACCGCTCGCGCTGTCGCACGGCACGCGGTTCCCGATTCTGCAAGGGCCGATGACCCGCGTCAGCGACACGGCCGCGTTCGCGCACAGCGTGGCGGACGGTGGCGCGCTGCCGTTCCTCGCGCTCGCGCTCCTGCGCAAAGCGGAAACCGAAAAGCTCCTCGCGGAGACGAAGCAGAAACTCGGCGCGAAGCCGTGGGGCGTTGGGATTCTCGGCTTCGTGCCGAACGAGATTCGCAGCGAACAACTCGAAGCGATTCGCGTTCACAAACCGCCGTTCGCGATCATCGCCGGCGGGCGACCGGACCAAGCGAAGGAACTCGAAACGCAGGGTATCCCGACGTACCTGCACGTGCCGTCGCCGGGCCTCCTGAAGATGTTCCTGAAGGACGGCGCGAAGCGGTTCATCTTCGAGGGCCAAGAGTGCGGCGGGCACATCGGCCCGCGCACCAGCTTCGCCCTCTGGGACGCGATGGTCGAAGTGCTGCTCGAGCACATCGGCGCGAAGCCCGCGGGCGAACTGCACGTGGTGTTCGCGGGCGGCGTTCACGACACGCGGTCGGCGCAGATGGTCGCGGCGCTCAGCGCGCCGCTCGCCGAGAAGGGCGTGAAGGTGGGCGTGCTGCTCGGCACCGGGTACCTGTTCACGAAAGAAGCGGTCGCGGGCGGCGCGATCACGGAGCGGTTCCAAAAGGAAGCGCTCGCGTGCGGCGACACGGTGCTACTCGAAACCGGCCCCGGGCACGCGATCCGCTGCATTCCGACGCCCTACGCGGACGTGTTCGAGTCCGAGAAGCGGAAACTGCGCGCCGAAGGCAAATCGCCACTGGAAGTGGGCATCGCCCTCGAGCGCATGAACCTCGGCCGGCTGCGCGTCGCCAGCAAGGGTGTTGACCGCGCGACGGGTGCGCACAACGGGAACGGCAGCGGCCTAACGAACGTGCCCGGCGACGAGCAGTTCGCGCGCGGCATGTACATGATCGGGCAAGTGGCCGCGTTGCGCGACCGCGTGACGACGATTGCAGAGTTGCATACATCCGTATCCGCACAACCGGCAGATTCGGATTCGGAAATCCGCGCGGTTTCTCACACCGAACCGGACGCGCCGCCCCCGTGCGACATCGCCATCGTCGGGCTGTCGTGCTTCTACCCCGGCTCCACGAACCTCACGCAGTACTGGGAAAACGTTCTCAACAAGACGAACGCGGTCATCGAGATCCCGCCCACGCACTGGGACTGGCGACCCTACTACGACCCGGACCCGCGCGCCCGCGACAAGATGGTGTCGAAGTGGGGCGGGTTCATGTCGGACATCGTCTTCGACCCGCTGAAGTACGGCATCACGCCCAAGAGCATTCCGAACATCGAGCCGCTGCAACTGCTGCTGCTCGAAGCGGTGAACCAAGCCCTCGCGGACGCCAGCTACTTGGAGCGGCAGTTCAACCGCGAGCGCACGTGCGCGATTCTGGGCGTCGGCGGCGGCGGGATGCCGCTGAGCGTCGCCTACGGGTTCCGCGCGTGTATGCCGCTGATGGAATCGATCCCCGGCATGCCGATCAAGTCGGACGAGATCATCAAACTCGGCGAGGGCATTCTGCCCGAGTGGACCGAAGACTCGTTCCCCGGCATCTTGCTGAACGTGGCCGCGGGGCGCGTGTCGAACCGGTTCAACCTCGGCGGGCCGAACATGGCGATCGACGCCGCGTGCGGGTCGTCGCTCGCAGCGCTCTACGCCGGTGTGCGCGAACTGCAAGACGGCACCAGCGACGTCGCCATTGTGATGGGCGGCGACGCCGTGCAGACGCCTTACGCTTACGTCGCGTTCTCGAAGACGCACGCACTCAGCCCGCGCGGCCGGTGCCGCCCGTTCGACGCCGAAGCCGACGGCATCGCGCTCGCCGAAGGCGTCGGCGTCGCGGTGCTGAAGCGGTTGGCTGATGCGGAGCGCGACGGCGACCGGATTTACTCCGTGATTCGCGGCGTCGGCGCGTCGAGCGACGGCCGCGACAAGGGCCTCACCGCGCCGCGCGCGGAGGGTCAGCTTCGCGCGCTGCACCGCGCGTACGGGCAGGCACGCGTCAACCCGGCGAACGTGGCGCTCGTGGAGGCGCACGGCACCGGCACCGTGGTCGGCGACCAAACCGAAGCGCGCGCGATCGGCCAACTGTTCCGCGACGCCGGGGCCGACGCGCAATCGTGCGCCATCGGCTCGGTGAAGTCTATGATCGGGCACAGCAAGTGCGCGGCGGGCCTCGCGGGTCTCATCAAGACCGCGTTCGCCCTGTACCACAAGATTCTGCCGCCGACGCTCGCCGAAACGCCGAACCCGAAGGCGAACCTCGACGGCGGGCCGCTGTACCTGAACACCGAACCGCGGCCGTGGGTTCACGGGAAGGCGCACCCGCGGACCGCGGGCGTGAGCGCGTTCGGCTTCGGCGGCACGAACTTCCACACGGTGCTCGAAGAGTACACCGGCGACTACCTCGGCCGGCCGCAGAGCGGGCTTCGCAGTTGGCCCGCGGAACTGTTCGTGTTCCGCCGCACGGACAAAGCCGCCATTACCGGTGCGGTCACGAAGGTTCACGCCGCGCTCGCCGCGGGCGCGCAACCCACGCTCGCCGATCTCGCCGCGAGCGTGTGGAACAGCAGCAAGACCGCCGCGGCGACCGCGCCGACGCTCGCGGTGGTCGCAACGTCGCTTGCAGACCTCAAGGACAAACTGAGCGCGGCGCTCGAAGCGCTGCCGAAGGCGAGCGACGCGCACACCGATCCGCGCGGCATCTACTTCGCGCTGAAGCCCACCGCGGCGAAGGTGGCGCTGCTGTTCCCGGGTCAAGGGTCGCAGTACCCGGACATGCTCGCGCAGACTGCGATGGCGTTCGCGGAGGTGCGCGAAGTCATCGACCGCGCCGAACACACGCTCGGCACTTCGCTGGAGAAGCCGCTCGGCCGGTTGATCTACCCGCCGTCGCCGTTCACGCCGGAACAAGAGGCGGCGAACCGCAAGGCGCTGCAGCGCACCGAAGCGGCTCAAGTGAGCATCGGGGCGACGAGTCTCGGCACGTTCCGCTTGCTGCAAGCTCTCGGCATCGAGGGCGACTACTTCGCGGGTCATAGCTACGGCGAGTTCGTCGCGCTCGCCGCGGCCGGCGCGCTCGGCGAAGACGACCTGATCCGCCTCTCGTTCGCGCGCGGCAAAGCGATTCGCGAAGCCGCCGTCACCGCGCCGGGCGGGATGATCGCTGCGGACGCGACCGCCGCCGCAATTGAACCGCACCTGAAGGGCATCGCGGACGTGTGGATCGCGAACCACAACTCGCCGACGCAAACCGTGATCGCCGGCACCGAAGCCGGCGTGAAGGCGGCGAGCGAGAAATTGCAGGCGAACGGCATTCGCTCGCAGCGCATCGCGGTGGCGTGCGGGTTCCACTCGCCGCTGATCGCCGGTGCGAAACCGGCGCTCGCAGAAGCGCTCTCGAAGGCGCGGTTCGCGCCCCCGCAGAAGCCGGTGTACTCGAACACGACCGCCGTGCCGCACCCCGCGGACGGGACGGCCATCGCCGCGCAACTCGCCGAACACCTCGTCTCGCCGGTGCGCTTCGCCGACGAAGTGCGCGCGATGTACGATGCAGGCGCGCGCGTCTTCATCGAAGTCGGCCCGCACGCGGTGCTCACCGGCCTCACCGGGCAGATTCTGAACGGCTCGCCGCACGTCGCGGTGGCGACCGATTCGAAGTCGCGCCCGGGTCTGGTTCAGCTCGCGCACGCAGTCGGCCAACTGCTGACGGCGGGCGTTCCGGCGAACCTCGACCGCCTGTTCGCGGGCCGCGGGGTGCAGCCGTTCGAGTTGGCGAAGTTGAGCGCCGAGACCGGCAAGCCGAAGCCGCCCGCGACCGCGTGGGTGGTGAACGGCGTGCGCAGCCGCCCCATCAACGGCCCCGAACCGCGGCTGTTGGGTCAGGCGCTGCCCGAAGGCGCGAAGGCGAAAGAGCCGGTCGCCCCGGCGCAGCCCGCGCCCGCTCCGAAGTCCGCTCCCGTTCCCGTTCCGACCACCGCCCCCGCCGCCCATCCCGCTGCCGCCCCGGTTGCCGTCGCGAAGCCCGCACCGGCAACGGTTGTTCCTTCCACGACATCCCAGCCCGCACGGCCGCCGATGCACACATACACAACGCCCGCGCCTTCGCTGAACGGAAACGGACACGCCCACGCGCCTGCCGCACAGCCCGCGCCCGAAGGGGCCGCGGCCGTGATGATGCGGTTCCAAGAGGTGATGGCCCGGTTCGTCGATACGCAAAAGAGCGTCATGCTCGCGTACCTCGGCGCGCCGCAACCCACCGGCCACACAGCGCCGCTCGCGCCGGTAACGGTCGCGCAACCCACGCCGCTTCCGGTCCCGACTCCGGTGAACCGCATCGCGGAAGTCGCGCGCCCGCCGGCCCCCGTTCCGGTCGCGCAAGCGGTCGCCGCGCCGGTGGTAAAGGCCGAAAACAACGGCAAACACGCGCCCGCTCCGAAGACCGTGCCGGCTCCCGCGCCGGCACCGGTCGTCGAAGCGAAGAAGGCCGATGCGCCGAAGCCCGCGGCACTCGACCGCGAGTCGCTACTCACCAAGTTGCTCGACCTCGTGAGCGACCGCACCGGGTACCCAAAGGAAGCGCTCAGCATCGACCTCGACCTCGAAGCCGACCTCGGTGTCGATTCGATCAAGCGCGTCGAAGTGCTCGGTGCGCTCGCCGAGACCATCGAAGCCGGCAGCGACGGCAAGCAGCCGAATTTGGAGATGGAAAAGCTCTCCGCGATCAAGACGCTGCGCGGCATCGCGGATTACGTGATGGGCGCGCTCGCGGAGGTCGCCGGCCCGGCCCCGGTCGCCGCCGAGAAGCCCGCGGCCGCGCCGAGCGCGAACGGCAAGCACGCCCCGAGCACCAACGGCGACTTCCACCCCGGCGCGCGGCAGGGCGACGTGCAGCGCCTCGTGGTGCGCCTCATTGATGCGCCGCTGCCGATCCGCCCGACGCTCGCGCCGCCGTCCGGCACGGTCGTCATCACGAACGACAACCTCGGGGCCGCGCAGGAACTCGCCGACCGGCTCGCGGAACTGGACGTGAAGACCGCGCTCGTGAACCACGGCACCGGGGGCGACTTCGCCGCGGACCTCACCGACCCGGCGGCCGTGGCCGAACTGGTGGCGAAGCTCCGCGACAAGTGCGGGCCGATTTCCGGCCTCGTTCACCTGCTCCCGCTCGCCGACGCACCCGCCGGTGAAGCGCCGGAAGCGCGGATGCGGCGCGAGGTGAAGTCGCTGTACCTGCTGTCCCGCGCGCTGGAAACCGACATCCGCGAAGCGGGCAAGAGCGGCCCCGCGGTGCTGCTCGCGGTCACGGCGATGGGCGGCACGATGGGCTTCGGCGGCGAACTCCCGAACGACTTCTTCGCCGGGCACGGCGGCATCGCCGGGTTCACCAAGTGCCTCGGGTTCGAGTGGCCGGAAGCGACCGTGCGGGTCGTGGACGTGAACCGCGAGTCGAGCGCGCCGCGCATCGTGGAACAACTGATGGGCGAACTCGGCGACCCGGACGGCCCGTTCGAAGTGGGCCGCACCGGTGAGCGTCGGGTGACGTGGCAGGTCGATCCCGGCCCGCTCGCGAAGGACCGCGCCGCGGTAACGCTCGACGCGAGCAGCACGGTGCTCGTCACCGGCGGCGCGCGCGGCGTCACGGCGAAGGTCGCGCTCGAACTCGCCTCGCGGTACAAGTGCAAACTGGTGCTGGTCGGCAGTTCGCCGCTGCCCGCGGCCGAGAGCGCCGACACCGCGCACCTCACTTCGCACGCGGAAATCAAAGCGGCGCTGCTGAAGCGCGAACCGGGCGCGAAGCCGGCCGTCGTGGAAGCCGCGTTCAAGCGACTCCTGAAAGACCGCGAGATTCGCGCGAACCTCGACGCGATCCGCGCCGCGGGCGGTACCGTGGAGTACCGCGCGGTGGACGTGCGCGACCAAGCCGCGTTCGGCGCGCTCCTCGACGAGTTGAACGCGAAGGGCGGCATCGCGGGCGTGATTCACGGAGCGGGCGTGATCGAAGACAAGCTCCTGCGCGACAAGACCCCTGAATCGTTCGACCGTGTGTTCGGCACGAAGGTGGACAGCGCGCTGACACTCGCGCGCAAGCTGGACCCGGCGAAGCTGAAGTTCTTCTCGCTGTTCGCGTCCATCACGAGCCGCTACGGGAACCGCGGGCAGTCCGACTATGCCGCGGCGAACGAGGTGCTGAGCAAGCTCGCGTGCGACCTCGACCGCCGCTGGCCGGGCCGCGTAGTGTCGGTCGCGTGGGGGCCGTGGGCCGAGGTGGGCATGGTGGCCGACCTCGAAAAGCACCTCGTCGCGCGCGGCTTGAAGCTGATCGAACCGGGCGTGGGCGCGAACTTCGCGGTGGACGAAGTGATCTTCGGCGCGAAGGGCGAGCCGGAGGTGGTGGTCGCGGGCGGCACCGAGACCGCGCCGAAGCCCAAGCGCGCGGCCGAAAGCGTCGCGTAACCGCTCTTCGCTCGCCAACGCCGCACAGGGCTTCCGCCCTGTGCTAAGTACGGCGACCCTGCTTCGCAGGGTGCTACATCCGCAGACCTCTTCCGCCCCGGAGGGGCCGGCTTACAGAGCACAGGGCGGAAGCCCTGTGCGCCCTGCGAAACACTATGCCAGTTTCTCTTCTCGAACCGGCCCCCTTAGCCGCCGCGACCGCGTGGGACACGCGGCTCGTGCTGCTCTCCGCCTCGGACCGCGCCGCGCTCGCCGAAGCCGCGCGCGACCTCGCGGCGCGTGCCGATGCGCAACCGCTCGCGCACCTCGGCGCGCAGAACGCTGCCCAAGAGCACACCGGGGTGCGGCTCGCGGTCGTGGCCTCGTCCGAAGCCGACCTGCGCGCGAAGCTGACGCGCGCCGCGGAGCGCCTCGCGGACCCGAAGACCAAGCAGGTCCGCGACTCCAACGGCATCTACTACTTCTCCGAACCGCTCGGCGCACAAGGCACGGTCGCGCTCCTGTTTCCCGGCGAAGGCGCGCAGTACCTGAACATGCTCGCGGACCTGTGCGCAGCGTTCCCCGAAGTCGAAGACACGTTCGCGTGGTGCGACCGGCTCGCGGCCGAGGCGGGTAGGCCCGAAGCGTCGCTGCGCCGCGTGCTGCACCTGCCGCCCGGTGCGAGTGAGGCCGAGCGCGCCGCGGCCGAAGGCGAGTTGCGCGGCCTCGGGCCGTCCATCTTCGGCGTGCTGCTCGCGGACCAAGCCATCTACCGCCTGCTCACGAACCTCCGGGTGCCGGTGTCGGCCATTGCGGGGCACAGCGCGGGCGAACTCGGCGCGCTGCTCGCGAGCGGCGCGATGGACTCGCACGAGGTGTTCGGCGGGCGGCTCGTGGAAATCATGGAGGTGATGCAGAGCCAAGAGGCCGGGGCCGGCGGGCCGGACGTGGCGCTGCTCGCGGTCGGCGCGGGCAAGGAAACCGTGGACGAAATCGCCGCGACCGTCGCGGGCGGCGCGGTGGTGGTGGCGATGGACAACTGCCCGCACCAGTGTGTCGCGGTCGGCCCCACGCACCTCGTCGCGGCAGTCGAAACGGCGCTGGCGGAGCGCGGCACAATCGCGGAGCGGCTGCCGTTCAACCGGCCCTATCACACGCCGCTATTCGAACCGTACATGGGCGCGTTCCGCGACCTGTTCGTGAGTGTTCCGTTCCAACCGCCGCACACGCCGGTGTACTGCTGTAGCACGGGCGCGCCGTTCCCCACCGACCCGGACGCGACGCGCGAGTTGTGCGTGAACCAGTGGGTGCGCCCGGTCGGCTTCACGGGCATGATCCGCCGCATGCACGACGACGGCGTGCGACTGTTCGTGGAGTGCGGGCCGCGCGGGAACCTGTCGGCGTTCGTGGAAGACATTCTCCGCGGGCGACCGTTCGCGGCGCTCCCCGCGAACCTGCCGCGCAAGAGCGGCCCCACGCAGATCAACCACATGGTCGCGCAACTGTTCGCCCACGGTGTCGATGTGAACGCCGCGCACCTGTACGCGCAACCTACCCCCCCCGGTCCCCCCTCCCTGAAGGGAAGGGGGGAGACAGAGTTCATCGAATCGCATCGCTCGCACGAAGCGCGAGATTCTTTCTCCCCCCTTCCCTTCAGGGAGGGGGGACCGGGGGGGGTAGGTGAAGCTGTCACCGCCTACCTCGACGTGATGGAGCAGTTCCTCGACGCGCAGCGCGAGGTGCTCACCGCGTTCTTTGCCGGGCACCCGCCCGCGACCGAACTCGCACCCTTCTTCGCCGAAGGTGCCGCACCCGAAGCGCGACCGGAAGCGCCGTTCTGCCTCATGCAGACGGTCACGCACCATGTGCCCGGGCAAGAGATCGTGTTCCGCCGCGTGCTGGACGAGCGCGAAGACTTGTACGCGGACGACCACACCCTCGGCGGGCGCGGCGTCAGCCGCACCGACCCCGCGCAGAACGGCCTGCCCGTGCTGCCAATGACGTTCAGCCTCGAAGCGATGAGCGAAGCCGCGAGCGCGCTCGTACCGGGGAAGGTCGTCACCGCGATCCGCAACGTGCGGCTGTTCCGCTGGCTCCCGTTCGACCCCGAACCTACCACGCTCGAAGTGCGGGCGCACGTGTCGCGCGTCGATGCCGAAACCGGTGTCGTGGAAGTGACCGCGAACGTGCGCGACCTCGGCAACTCGTTCCTCGCCGACGGCGCGAACAAGCCCGCGTGCGAAGCGACGGTGTTCCTCGCCGACGCCTACCCCGAAGCGCCGGCGGCCCGTGCGTTCGACCTCACCGACGAACTGCCGTGCGTGTCCACCGTGCAAGACCTGCGGAACAACATGTTCCACGGGCCGCTGTTCCAGATGATCCGCTCGCTGATCCGCGCGGGGCGCGAGGGCATCGAGGGCACGCTGGAAGTGCAGTCGCGCGAGGGCTGGTTCCGCTCGAACCCAGACCCGCGATTCGCCATCGACCCGGTGCTCACCGACGCCGCGATGCACATTCTCGGCGCGTGGCACTTGGAGCAACCGGATTGGTCCGGCCGCATTCTGTTGCCCATCGGCGTCACGGCGGTCGAGTTCTTCGGCCCGCCACCGCCGGTCGGGGCGCACGTGCTGGTGCGCGGGCACAACGAACACGAGGACGCGCGCCAGTGCCGGCACGGCCTCGAAGTGTTCGACACCGCGGGGCGCGTGGCGCTGCGGCTCACCGGAGCCGGGTACTGGCGGTTCTACCTGCCGTTCGACGAGGTGAACTTCTTCGGTCCGAAGGATCAGTACTTCCTCAGCGCGCGCGTGCCCGCGGCCGAACCGGTCGCCGGAGCGCGGTGCTACTTCCTCGAACCGCCGCAAGACCTCCAACAGCCGGTGCTCCGCGCGTCCGGCGTCCGCGTGACCATGACGCGCCGCGAGATCGCCGAGTACACCGCGTGGACCGGCACCGAGGCCGAGCGCAACGACTGGTTCTTCACGCGGCTCGTGGCGAAGGACGCGGTGCGCTCCGCGTACAACGCGGTTCACGGCGGGGGCACGTTCCCGTCCGACATCGAGGCGCACGTGTCCGCCGGTCGGCTGGTGTGCGAGCACCGCGGCGGTGAGGGCGCGCCGTTCCCCACGGTTCGCGTGACGCACACCGGCGGAAAGGTAGCCGCGGTGGCGGCGTTCGCGGAGCAACTCGGCATCGGCCTCGCGGTGCTACCGAAGAACGCTTCGCCCGACGACGAACGATCCGCGCGCGACACGGCAGCACGGGCCGCGCTCGCGGACGCACTCGGTGTGCCCGCCGAAGCCTGCACGGTGGAAGCGCGTTCCGCGGACGGCGCGGTGGTGAGCGCGAACGGTTCGCGGTACCGGGTGGCGGTGGCGGTTCACAAGGGCGCGGTGATCGCGACTACCGTTTGCGAGGGCGCGTGATGCGAACCGAAGCGGAGCTGCTCGCAGACCTCGCCGAAGTAGTGCGGCACACCTTCTCCGACCGCGACTTCCCCGACACCGTGGACGCGCGCACGCGCGTGCTCGCGGATTTGGGCTTAGCCTCGATCGAAATCGTGGTGCTCGCGGAGCGGCTGGAAGCGCACTTCGGCCGCCGCTTGGCGTTCGGCACCTTCCTCAAGGAACTGCGCGCGACCGGCGCGGACGACATCGAACTCGGCCAACTCGTCGCCTTCCTACAACAGCAGTTGGGGTGACGCGGTCACGGATTGGGCATCTTCTTGGCACGAGCTTCCTTCGCTCGCTTTTCCGCCGTTTCGAGGTGTTCGACACTGCGTTTCAACAGGTTGGTACGCCCGGAGCGTTCGGCATCCGCGCCAGTGCGATCGACATACTCCAGTGGGAAGCCAGCCGCGAGCGCGGCGACAACCGCATCGCCCGACAGCGCGTCGGCGTAGGCCGCAGCGAGAACAGCGTCTTTGGGTGCGCCGCCCCGGACCACATCGACGAGCAGGCGAAGCGTCTCGACCGAGTTGGCTTGATGGCAGTCGCGCAACTCTTGTGGAACGACCAGAACCCGTTTACCAAGCCCTCCACCTGCGTCGTGAACCGAGAACTTTGGGCCGTTGTCGTACACCGCACGGCGCACCTGCACCTGTTGCGCCGCGCTCAGCGGTTCGGCCGCAGTTGTGCTGCTCATTTGTAGTACCACGATAAATGCCGCACTGGCTCCGAGGGCACGCGACACGGCGAACTCCCTGTTTAGGTTTTGGGACGAACCTCCGTTGTCTATTCGTTGCGCAGGCGTCAATTCCCCGTTGAAGGCGGAGTAGGTGGAGTCATGAGTGGGGGATTCATCATCGGCGTTTTTTGCAGCGGCTTGATGTAGTCGTTGAAGAACTTGTAGTAACCCGCAGCGTGCTCGGTCCCCTTCACGAGCTTCCAGTAGGTGGCGAAATCGACCTTATCAAAGAGCTTGAACTTATCGACCAGTTCGACTTTCAGTTTTTTCCCTGTGAAGTAGTCACCGACACCTACCGCGTTCACGAGTGCGTGGTGGAGCAGAGCGTTGTTGAACTCGATCCTCTCGTACTCTTCAACAAATCGATCAGCGGACCAGCCCTCGTCGATGGCCCGTTTGGTCGCGTCGCGGAACGCTTTCGTTTGAACTGCGTTATGCAACTCAAACAAGATAGACGCGACCAAGTCTTCCATCGGGCGTATGGCGTTGACCTTCGGATCGAGTTGAACCTCGCGGGCGTCCATGTCCCATTGCGCGTACCAGCCGAAGACGAGAGCTTTGACACGAATCGGCCCACCCGCAGCCTTCTCCGCGTCCTCGAGCAACTTCGTGCCACCCGGCATCCCTTTGACGAGTGCAAAGGCTTCGTCGAGCCGGCGCTGGAACGCGGCGTTGTTGTCTGCCGGCCGAACCGGAGCAGGGCGCGGTGCCGCATCTGCGCCTTGGAGTTCTGTCTTTCCGTCGGGGTGAGTCAAACGAACGATCTTGGCGAACATGTCGCCTTCTCGAAACACGCCACCGATGTAGCTGTACATCGTCCCATTCACCAACTTCATTTCACCGTTCTTTAGGCCGTGCTGTTGTGCGAGACGCGCAGCCGCATCGACCGGACGCGGGGGAGGTGCGATTGCCGGATCGTTCACGACCGCCGAAGGAGTGACTACGCTCTCCCATGCCTCGATCCACGAGTACACGGCCGCAGCCAAGTCAAGCGTAATTCGCACGCTCGTCGGTGTATTGATCGCACCGACAGGCGCACTGAAACCGAGGCTGTAGATTCCCTCTGGAACATTTGTGAATTGGAAAGCCCCGAACTCATCGGTCAGCGCCTCGTGAACGCCATCAACGGCTGTCAGCACGACCGCGATCCCAGATGCTCTGTTCTCGCCCGCGTCGGACTAGCCGTCGCCATCGGAATCGAACCAGACGATACCACTCACACTCGCAGATTGCAGTTCGAGTGTTGGTTCGCTGAGGAGTTCTGCCGAAAGGTTGAGAAGAGTCTCACCGACCACGAGTTGTGTTGGTGCCTCGACAGAGACCCGGTAGCCCGTGGGCACCGTCCACTCGACCGAGTAGGCTCCAACTGGCACGTCAATAAAATCAAACTGACCAGCGCTGTTCGTGACGGCAACGAGTGACGCACCGGATTCGGGGGTCAACCGCAGTTGCACACCGGCCACGGTTTCCGCCACTGGTCCGGTATCAGTGGCGCGAGTCACCCAGACTTCACCTTGAACAACCGCCGGGGTGGTGCGATCTTCCATCGCCTCCACGCTCAATCGCGCACGCAGATTGGCGCTCCCGAGAGGTGCGCGAGAGAACCAATCACGGAGTGTTTGAAGGCGCTCGCGTAGTGAGACGGACATTCAAAGCACCCTCCACAACCAAGTGCGCCGACTCAACAACCACACAGTATTGCAGGCGCTCGCAGATGTCAATGCCGTAGGTGTTTGAAAGTGCGTTATCGCTCCGCGACCGGCGCGGACGACATCGAACTGGGCCAACTCGTCACCTTTCTGCAACAGCAGTTGGGGTGACGAGCGCGGTGGCCAACTCGGGGCGAGTTGGCCAGTTGGCCATCTCGCTTTCGCTCTAGAATTCCTAGAGTCCGAGGCGAGTTGGCCACATCCACACGCGCTACCCCCCTCCGGCACATTTCGGGCACTTTTGGCGACGTTTCGAGTTCGCGCCACTCAACGAACGGCCCTGTCCCGGATCGCCATTCGCGCCGCCAGAGATATAGTATACACGCGATCAAATTAGATCAAGGGCGGGTTCGGCTTTCGTGACCGGTTTGCAGCGCGACCCGCGCTCACACGTCGGGTTCAAAAAAGAGAACCGAGCCACGCGACGCCCGAGCCATAGGGCAACGAACGGCCCTACGCCGGCACGCGGCGCTACTCGCCTCAATACTATACGCGCGATCAAATCAGATCAACTGAAGTGGTGTCCGCTTCCAGATCGTCGCGGTAGTCGGTCGGGACTTCGACCACCGGGCACCGAACCGGTGACTCGGGTTCAGGGTTCCATCTCGGCCGTGTGTTGCGACCGCTTCGCCACAGTTCTTCTCCGAAGGGCGACGCGCAGCGTAAGCGCCCTTCGGTCGTGCGGCAGCAACAATCCCCGCGGCGCGAATTAGGCGTGCGCGACTGCGGCGGTCGGCACGGGCGCGGGTTGCGCCGGCGCGGCGACCGGGGCCTTCGCCGCGGCCTTCTCGTCGCCGAACACCCACCAGCTCAGGGCCAGCGCGCCGACCGTACACACGGACAGCACCGCCCACGAGCACAGCCCCGACGCCACCACGATTTCCAACAGGCTCAGACCTTGCGGATTGTACACGGTTCGGCCCTCGCGCCACCGAGTGTTTGGTTGGGACCCGCGGCCGGTGGCGCGCCCGCGGTCCCGTTGTGAAAATTCCGTCAGTTCGTTGCGCTCGCGCACTTCGCACAGGTGCGCACGTACGGGAGCGCTTGGAGCCGCGCCTTCGCAATCGCTTTCCCGCACGCCTCGCACGTTCCGAAGGTGCCCGCGGCCAACCGCTCGAGCGCGGCTTGGGCCTCGGCGAGAATGTGCGCCTCGTTGCCCAACAGGGTGCGGGCCACTTCTTCTTCGCTCTCGCGCACGGCGCGGTCGGCCTCGTGGGCCGGGGCGTCCGTGCTCCCGAGTGCGGCCCCCCTCAGGGCCGCTTCCTCTTCGAGTTCGGTCGCGGTCCCGCTGAGGCGGACGACCAGTTTCGTGAGGGCCAGCCGATAGCCGGCGCGCTCGCGGGCGGGTATCGTTCGGTTCACGGTTGGCCTCCCACGCGCTCGCGACGCTCGTCGCCCCGCGTCATAGCCTATTTATGGATCGAAATATCTTCTTTGTCAAGGCTACAAGCGTTCACTACGCATTGGCAATTGCGCAAAGCCTTACAATTTGCTGGATTGCGCCCGCAAGAAGTGATCGATGAGAACCAAAGCGACCATCGCTTCGCCCATCGGAACGAACCGCGGCAGCAGGCACGGGTCGTGCCGGCCCTTTACGAGAAGTTCCGTCGGTTGGCCGTCGCGGGTGACGGTGCGCTGCGCGCGCGGAATGCTGCTCGTGGGTTTGATCGCGACGCGACACACAACCGGCATTCCGCTAGAAATGCCGCCGAGCATCCCGCCGTGCCGGTTCGATTCGGTGCTCAGCGGCGCGGTCGGCGCGAACACGTCGTTGCACGCGCTGCCGCGCATGTGCGCCACCGCGAACCCGGCCCCGTACTCGAACGCCGTCACCGCCGGCAGCGAGAGGAGCGCCTTCGCCAAGTCCGCTTTGAGCTTGTCGAAGACCGGTTCGCCGAGGCCCGCGGGAACGCCGGTCGCCACCAGTTCGCACACGCCGCCGATGGAGTCGCGGTCTTTGCGCACGGCGTCGATCAGTTCGATCATCGCCGCGGCCTTGTCCGGCACCGGGCAGCGAACCGGCGTCGCTTCGACTTGTTCGAGCGTCACGCTCGCCGGGTCCGGCACGTCCGCGATCACGTCGCCGACTTGCTTCACGTACGCGAGCACGCGGATACCGTGGCGCGCGAGCAACTTCTTCGCCACCGCACCGGCCGCGACGCGCGAAACCGTTTCGCGGGCGCTGCTGCGACCGCCGCCGCGGTAGTCGCGAAAACCGTACTTGGCGTCGAAGGTGTAGTCCGCGTGCCCGGGCCGGTACTTGTCTTTGATGTCGCCGTAGTCGCCGCTGCGCTGATCGCCGTTGCGGAACAGAATGCCGATGGGCGTGCCGTCGGTGCGGCCCTCGAACACGCCGGACCAGATTTCGGGCAGGTCTTCTTCGTCGCGCTGCGTGGTGAGTTTGCTCTGCCCGGGTCGGCGGCGGCGCAGGTCCGGGAGCAGGTCCTCGACAGAAAGCTCCAGCCCCGCGGGGCACCCGTCGATGACGCACAGATAGCCGGGGCCGTGCGAAACGCCCGCGGTGGTGACGCGAAACAGGGTGCCGAACGTGTTGCCTGCCATGCGATTCAGTATAGCGGGCGCGGCAGTTGGGATGGAGCGCCGCGCGCCGCCGCGGTAGAGTTGGGGCACATCGGATTCCCGGAGGCCACTCGATGCGACTCGCGCTCGCCGGATTGGTGCTGTCCACGTTCGCGCTTACCGCCGCGCAACCGCCCAAGCCGGTGGAACCGCGGTACGGGGTGAAGCACCGCGACAAGGCCTACCCGCAGGCCACCCCGAAGGCCGCGCTGAAGTCGGCACTCGACGCGATCGACGACGCCGACATTCCGTACCTCGTCGCCCACATCATGGACCCGAAGTTCGTAGACGGTGCCGTCGCCGACCGGCAGAAGGAACTGATTCCCGCTGTGGAAGGCGAACTCGCGCAACTGCGCGACTTCCAGCGCGCGAACCCGGACAAATTCGCCCCCGAAAACCGCGTGCCGCTCGACCCGGCGCTCTTCCGCGCGTCGGCGGCGGAAAAGGCTCGGGACCGCGCGTTCAAACAACTCGTGCGCGACGTGACGGCGAAGCTCGTAGAAGACGCGGAAACGCTCAAAGCGCTGCGCCGCCTGTACCGCGAGGGCACCTTCACCGAAGGCGACCCGGCCAGCGTCTCGCACCCGGACATCAAGAACCGGGCGCTGTTCTTCAAGAAACTCGGCGACCGTTGGGTGCTCGAAAACCGCCAAGTCGAGGAACCGAAGAAGGAGCCGTAGGAGTGGATAGTGGCCAGTGAACAGTGGGCAGTAGTGGTGCATTTCTCTTTACTGCCCACTGCCCACTTTCCATTGCGAACGCACCATGATCGACCTCCGCAGCGACACGGTGACGAAGCCCACCCCGGGCATGCTCGCGGCCATGAGCGCCGCGGCCGTCGGGGACGACGTGTACGGCGAAGACCCGACCGTGAACGCGCTCGAGGAGCGCGTCGCGGCCATGTTCGGACACGGGGCCGGGCTGTTCGTCCCCACCGGCACGATGGCGAACCAGATCGCGGTGCGCGTCCACTGCCACCCGCAAGACGAAATCCTGCTCGAAACGACGAGCCACATCTGCCTCTGGGAAGCCGGCGGGCCGGCGGCGCTCAGCGGCGTGACGTGCCGCACGATCGACGCGCGCGCGGCCGACGGCCGGCTCTCGGTGCAAGACTTCGCGGGCAAGATTCGCCCCGACGACATGCACTCGGTGCGCACGCGGCTCGTGTGTTTGGAGAACACGCACAACCGCGGCGGCGGCACCTGCTACGAACTGGGATCCGCCCGCGCGATATCGGAGTGGGCGCGCACGCACGCCCTCAGCGTTCACCTCGACGGCGCGCGCGTCTGGAACGCGATGGTCCACACCGGCACCACCGCGGCGCAGTGGGGCGCGCTCTTCGACACGGTCGCGGTGTGCTTCAGTAAGGGTTTGGGCGCGCCGATCGGCTCGATGCTGGTGGGGCCGCGCGACTTAATCGCCTACGGCCGCCGCGTGCGCAAGCTGTTCGGCGGGGCGATGCGCCAAGCGGGCTACCTCGCCGCCGCGTGCCTCTACGCGCTCGACAACCACATCGACCGGCTCGCCGAAGACCACGACAACGCGCGGGTGATCGCCGACGCGGTGCGCGAGGTGCCCGGGTTCACGCTGGTGCCGGCGGAAGTGGAAACGAACGTGGTGTGGTTCGAGGTGGACTCGCGGCACGGCAGCGCGAAGGAAGTGGCCGCGGCGCTGAAGGCGTCGGGCGTGCTCGTCGCGCCACTCGGCGAGAAGGTGGTACGGGCGGTCACGCACTTGGGCGTCACGCGCGCCGAATGCGAAACCGCCGCCACCGTCATTCGCGCGCTCGCGTAGGCGGCGCGGGGTTCGGCCCTTCACGTTCGGCGCGAATCGCGCGCCGGCGCGGGTTCCCGCGCTACGCGCGGCGCGGGGCGTGTTGTAGGCTGAATGTGCGCCCGCCGGTACTGGTGCCGGTCCTTTTCCGTTTCGCACACATGACCGAAGACAACACGACCGCCCCCGCGCACGGGATGCGCGAATCGCTCCTCGCGCTCGAAGCGCTCGTCGACACGCTCACCGACGCGGCCGGGTCGCCCGAAGCGCTCGGGGCCGTCGTGAGCGCGGCCCGCGACGGCGTGAGTGGCGACTTCGCGTTCTGGTACTCGCGCGGCGCGAAGGCCACCGCGCTCACCGGGCGCGCGGCCCTCAGCGAAGACGCGTGCGCCGCGTTCGCCCGCAAACTGCTCTCGGCGGTGCCGGTCGAAATGGAGTCGTTCCGCTGGGCTAACCCGGACCCGCCCGCGCCGCTCCAACCCTCCGCAGCGTGCGTCGCGCGCGCCGGGCGCGGCGGCGGCGCGCTGGTGGTGGTGTCGCTCGAATCCGGTCGCCGGTTCGACCCCGGTGAAGAAGAAGTGGTGCGCACCGCGCTCAAACTCCTCGCCGGGTTCCGCGCGCACGCGCAAGCCGCGACCAAACAGCTCCTCAACGGGCTTGTGCACAGCCTCACGGCAGTCATCGACGCGAAAGACCCGTACACCGCGGGGCACTCGGAGCGCGTCGCGCGCATCGCCGTACTCATCGCACAGGCGATGGGCCTGTCGGAAGGGCTGATCGGCGACGTGTTCCTCGCGGGGTTGCTCCACGACATCGGCAAGATCGGCACCCGCGACGAGGTGCTGTGGAAGCCCGGCAAACTGACCGATTCGGAGTTCGAGGAGATCAAGCAGCACCCGGTGACGGGCGAGCGCATCGTCGCGAGTATCGAGCCGTTCAAGCGCCTGTGCCCGGCCGTGCGCGGGCACCACGAGCGGTACGACGGCCGCGGCTACCCCGACGGCTTAGCGGGCGAAGCGATTCCGCTGCTCGCGCGCGTACTCGGCGTCGCCGACGCACTGGACGCGATGATGTCGCCGCGCCGCTACCGCCCGGCGCGCTCGCCCGTGGAAATCGACAAGGTACTTCTGGCCGAGAGCGGCAAGCAGTTCGACCCCGCGGCGGTCGCGGCGTTCATGAAGGTGCGCACGCTCGTTTACCCGCCCATCTTCCAGAAGGGGATCGGCGAGTCCGCGTTCCACGCGATCGACGCGCTCGTGGACAATCAGACCGAAACGACGGCCCCGCTGAGGCCGAAGTCGTGAGCGGGGAGCGCTCGTTCGGCGCGCGCTGGGTGTTCCCGGTGAGCGGCCCGCCGGTGCCGAACGGCGTGCTCGTGGTGCGCGACAACCTGATCGTAAGTGTCGAACCGCGCGGCGCGCGAACCCCGGACGAAGACCTCGGCAACGTCGCGCTCGTGCCCGGTTTCGTGAACGCGCACACGCACCTCGACCTCAGCGGCGCGCGCGGCCTCATCCCGCCGACCGACCCTCACCACTTCACCGACTGGCTCCGCGGCGTAATCGCGTATCGCCGCACGCGCACCCCGGAGCAAACCCAAGCCGACATCCGCACCGGTCTCGCGGAGTGCCTGAAGTTCGGCACAACGCTACTCGGCGACATCGCCACCGAAGGCGCGAGTCGGGACGCGCTCGCGGCGGCCGAAGTGCGCTCGATGGTGTTTCACGAAGTGATCGGCCTGACAGAACAGCGCCATTTGGATTCGGTGAAAGTTCTCGCCGCGTGGAAGGAACGCCCCGAATCGACAACATGCCGAATCGCGGTGAGTCCGCATGCACCGTACAGCACGGGTATCGCACTCATTCGGTCGGTCGCGTGGAACGGGTGGCCGGTTGCAGTTCACTTGGCCGAAGCCCCCGCGGAAACCGAATTGCTCGAACATCGGAGCGGGCCGTTTCGCGCGTTCCTCGAAGCGCTCGGCGTGTGGTATCCGGACGGTCTCGCGCGTTCGCTCCGCGAAGTGTGGTTGCGCACGCGCCGCGCGCCACTGGCGCTACTCGTTCACTGCAACTATTTGCCGGCAGACGTGCCGCTGAAGCCGCACCAATCGGTCGTGTACTGCCCGCGAACGCACGCGGCGTTCGGGCACGCGCCGCACCCGTTCCGCGACTTCCTCGCGCGCGACGTGCGCGTCTGCCTAGGCACGGACAGCCTCGCGTCGAACCCGGACCTCGACATCTTGGCGGAAGCGCGGTTCGTGCGCGAGCGCTACCCGGACTTCCCCGGAAGCGCGCTGTTGCGCATGATTACGCTCAGCGGGGCCGAAGCGCTCGGCTGGGCGGACGAGTGCGGCAGCCTGTGCGCCGGGAAGAGCGCCGACGCGGTCGCGGTGCCGCTGCCGAACGCGGACGCCGCCGACCCGCACGAGTTGCTGTTCGCCCCGCACCCCGGCGACCGCCGCACGCTGTTCCGCGGCGCGTGGCGACAATGTGGTCCGGTCACTCCGTGACCGGACTTGAACCCGACGCGTGAGCGAGGGCGTGTTTGGTAGCCCGACGCGTGAGCGAGGGCGTGTTCGAGTAAAGACACCCTCGCTGACGCGTCGGGCTACCAAGAAACTCCGGTCACGGAGTGACCGGACCACAGGAAGAGGACCGCTCGTGAGTCGCAGGAAGCGCTTTCTTCGCTGGTTCGTGCGCGGCGCGCTCGCGCTGCTGTTCGTCGGGGTCGCGCTGTTCGCGCTGAACGGGTTGGTGCTCGCGGACCGCACGTCGCCGCGCGTGTCGCACCTCGAAGGCGTGCCGGTGGCCGCGAGCGCGTCCGGTGCGAATGAAGTGACGTTCGTCGCGTACAACATCGCCAAAGGGTTCGCGCACCGCGGCGGGCTGACGTTCGATTCGCGCGCGAACGTGGAAGCGAAGCTCACCAAGATGGCCGCGGTGATTCGCGCCGAGAAGCCGGACGCGGTGTTCCTGTCCGAAGCGCTCACCGAACTGGCCCCGTGCAACGTGAACCAAGTCGAGTTCCTCGCGCGCGAGTGCGGGCTGCCGCACGTCGCGACCGGCGAGAATTACAACCTCGGCGTGCCGCTGTGCCGCGTCGCCGGCGGGAACGCGATCCTGTCGCGCGTGCCGCTCGAAGGCGTGGCGAACATCGACCTCGCGGGCCGCAAGCCGTTCTGGGTGACGAAGAACAACCGGCGCGCGCTGTTCGTGCGCGCCGAGTTTCACGGCGCGAGTGTGCTCATGGGGGCGCTGCACAACGACTCGTTCGACATGCGGAACAACGAAGCACAAACGCGCCAACTGCTGGAATTCGTCGGCGACCGGCCCGCGGTGCTGGCGGGCGATTTCAACAACCGGCCCGGCGAACGCTCGATTAAACTGATTCGCGACAGCGCCCAGTTCGCGGGCGAATGGGACGGCCCGCCGACGTTCTTCGAGGGCAAGCGCGCCGAGCGTTTGGATTACATCTTCGCCCCCGCGGGTTGGGAACTGCTCGAAGCGCGCGTGATCGCCGACGACACCTCCGACCACCGCCCGCTCGTCTGCCGCTTCCGGGTGAAGCCATGACCGCGACGCAATGGGCGCGCAGCCGGTCGCCGGAACAGATGCTCGCGCACCTGCACTCGGTGAACGCGAACGAGCGCAAGGTGCGGCTCTACATTTGCGCGTGCTGGCGCGTGCGCGCGCCGTTGGTCCGAACCACCGAAGAGATTCTCGCAGAGATCGAAGCGGTCGAAACCGACCGGCACAGAAAGTTGAAGCAGGGCTACTTCCCGACCTACCGCGACTACTGGGACGCGGCCCGGAGCACGCGGGAGGTTCACGAAAGGTGGGGCAAATCGCGCCAACCGGAGTTGTGCGTACCGGCCGCGGAACAGGCCGATCTGCTGCGCGACCTGTTCGGGAACCCGTTCCGCCCGGTCGCGTTCGACCCCGCGTGGCGCACCGACACCGCGGTGGCACTCGCGCGGCAGATGTACGACGCGCGCGAGTTTGGCGCGATGCCGATTCTGGCGGACGCGCTCCAAGACGCCGGCTGCGAGAACGAACACGTTCTGAACCACTGCCGCGAGGCGAGCCAAGTTCACGTGCGCGGGTGCTGGGTGTGCGATCTGGTGTTGGGGTTTGCGTAACGGGCACTTCTCAGCACACTAGCGGCATCCCTTCCCGGAGGCTCGCATGGCAACGCCGACGCTCGCCGAACTCGCCCGCATGTTCGACCACTCGCTGCTGCAACCGAACCTGACCGACGCGGACCTCGAACGCGGGTGCCTGCTCGCGCGCGAACTCGGCGCGGCCAGCGTGTGCATCAAGCCGTACGGCGTGCGGCTCGCGGCGAAGTTGCTCGCCGGCAGTTTGGTGCAGGCCAGCACGGTGATCGGGTTCCCGCACGGCGGGCACCTCACCGCGGTGAAAGTGTTCGAGGCCGAGCGCGCGATGGACGACGGCGCGACCGAACTGGACATGGTCGTAAACGTCGGGAAGGTGCTCAGCGGCGAGTGGAACTACGTGGCGCACGACATCGCGGCCGTGGTGACGGCGGCACACGCGCGCAACGCGAAGGTGAAAGTGATCTTCGAGAACGCCTACCTGAAGGACGAGCACAAGAAGGAACTGTGCCGCATCTGCGGCGAGGTGCGCGCGGACTGGGTGAAGACCAGCACCGGGTACGCGGAGACGGGCGCGACGATCGAAGACCTGAAGCTGATGCGCGAGCACAGCCCGGCGTGGGTGCAGGTGAAAGCCGCGGGCGGCGTCCGCACCTTCGAGCGCCTCATGGAAGTGCGCGCGATCGGCGTGAGCCGCGTCGGCGCGACCGCCACGAAAGCGATCCTCGACGACGCGAAGGCCAAGTTGGGGCTGTAACGCAGCACGAGCGCGCCGGGCACCACCTCTCGCGGTTCCCGACGCGCCCCGTCGCGCATCACTTCAGCAGTTCGCGCGCCGTCATCCAGTCGGTGAGGCGGTCGGGCCACGTCGCCACGCTCTTCTCGCCGCCGGTCCACTTCGGGTCGTTGCCCAAGCCCACGCCGTGCTTGCCCTTTTCGTAGATGTGCAACTCCACCGGCACCTTCGCGGCCTTGCACGCGAGGTAGAACCGCGTCGCGTTCTCCGGCAGCACCGCGGTGTCGGCGCTCGTGTGGAAGATGAACACCGGGGGCGTGTCCTTCGTCACCTGCTTCTCGTTGCAGAACTTCTCCACCAACTTCGCGTCGGGCTTGTCGCCGAGCAGGTTGCGGCGCGAGCCGCCGTGCGTCACCGGCAGTTCCATCGTGATAACCGGGTACGCGAGGATCGAGAAGTCCGGGCGGCAGCTCTGCTTGTCGATCATGTCGCCGTCTTTGAGAAGCCCGCTGTCGAAGTGCGTGGTGGCGGTGCTGGCGAGGTGCCCGCCGGCGGAGAAGCCCATGATGCCGATCTTCGCGGGGTCGATGCCGTAGTCCTTCGCCTTAAAGCGCACGGTGCGAAGCGCCCGCTGCGCGTCCAACAGCGGCGCATCCAGTAGCGGGCCGGGGCGGTCCTTCGTCACGATGCGGTACTTCAGCACGAATGCCGTCACGCCGCGCTTCACGAAGAACTCCGCGACCTGCTTGCCCTCGTGGTCGTTGGCGAGGAACCCGTAGCCGCCGCCGGGGCAGACCACCACCGCGGTGCCGTTGGGCTTCTCCGGCCGGTACGCGGTCAGTTCGGGTTTGTCCGCGGGCGCATCGCCGACCGCCAGCGGCGCTTGCTTTTCCCACAGCGGGAACGTCTGCGGCGCGGGTTCGGCCGCCGCCACGAGCGAGAGAACGAGTGCGAGCATCTGCGCGCTCCGAAAGGAGAGGGAACGGCAGAGATGATACCAAAGAATTGGCGAGCCGCGGGGTTTATCCCCGTGGTGTTTCGAGCTTCAAATCACCACGGGGATAAACCCCGCGGCTCGCCGAGTACCACTGCCGCACCCAACTTCGCGGAGAACCCCCGCGACCCGGTGCGCGACAGGTGGAAGCCGTCGGCGAGGTGCGCGTCCGGTTCCCAGTCGCGCGCGTCGATCACCGGAGCGCCGCTTTCGGCGCTGAGCGCCGCGAGGTGTTCGCGCGCCGCGGCTTCTACGTCCGGCGGGTACCACGCGCGGAACTCGCGCGACTCCGGTAGCACAAGAAACGCGACCCGCGCCCCAGAGGCGCGCGCGACTTGCACGCATTCGCGCAGCGCGCGCGTTGCGTCCGCGCCGATGGTGTGGCCCGCGAACCGGCGGCGGTACTCGTCCCGATAGTGTTCGATCAGCGCGCGCCGGTCGGATTCGGTTTTCGGCTCCATTCCCGGCAGCCAGCCCCAGCGGTCGAGGTCGGCCCACGCGACGTCCGCGCGCCCGGGCTTTGGCACGATGCACGGCGCGGCTTGCGTGAGCAGGCGCGAGCGGTTGAAGCGAAACACGTCGTACCGCGCGCGGGCCATCTCGCGCTCGGTCGCGTGTGGATCGGGGAAGTAATCGCGCACAACAGGCAAATCGCTTTCGCGCAGCCGGCGCGCGTCCACGCGCCGCCATTCGGCGTATTCGCCGTCGGTGCGCAACAGCGGGGGCCAGTATTCGAGCAGCACGAGCGCGGGCTTTTTGCCGTCGTCGAGCGCGCGGCGCAACGCGAGCAGTTGCTGAACCGGTCCCGCGCCGACGGTGCCGAGATTGAAGAGCAGCGGATCGGTCGGCGCACCGGGGCGAGTCGCTTCCCACGCCGCCGGGTTCACGCCCATCGCCGTGCGCGAACTGCCGACGACGAGCACGAGCGAGCGCGCCGGGTGTTCGGCGACGCGCGCCGCGAGCCGGTTCGCGCGCCGCCCGTACTCCGGGTCGCGCAGGTGCGGCCACACCACATGCACCGCGAGCGCGCCGAGAACGTGCAACAGCACCACCGCGAGCACGAACCACAGCACCAGCCCGCGGGCCGCGCGGCGCTTGGACCGCGCCGCGACCGGTGGGGCGCTCGTGACGACGCCAACCGAGCGCAGCCGCGGGAGCAGGCGGTTGGTGGTCGCGGGTGCGGCGCTCACTTCGCGCCTCGCGCCTTCAGCAGCGGCTCGATGCCCTCGGCGACGAGTCGCGCGGTGAACCGTTCCGCACCCGGGCGCAGCAGGTGGTGACCGTCCAGAAACTGTTCGTCGCCGAACCACTCGCGGGCGTCGATCACCGAACAGCCGAACTGCGCCTTCAGTTCGGCGACGTACGAATCGATGCGGGCGCGCGCGTCCGGGTTCGGGAGCGCGCGGAACGCCGTGCCTTCGGGCATCAGCACGAGCGCGACCGCGGTGCCGCGCTCGCGGCACAGGTCGAACGTGTCGGTGAGGGCCGCGTGCGTCCACGGCCCGGGGCGCCAGTCCGTCACCCACGGCTTGTAGTGCGCGAGTTGCTTGTCGCGCTTCTCCGGGTCCGGCTTCAGCCCCTCCAGCGGGGCCAGCCACCCGTGGTCGTCGGCCCCGTGCGCGGCGCGCATCTGCTTGTTGCTCGGGAGCGCGTCCGGGGCCGCGCGGCCGATCAGCTTGAACCCGTGCGTGAGGAACGGCACCAGCGCCGACCGCCGCCACAGCCGGCGGTACAGGTCGCCGGGGAACCCGTACCGCTCGATGAGCAAATCGCGCTCGGTGCGCGTGACGCGGTCGGCCGTGATGAGCGGCCCCTCTTGGGGCCACGGCCCGCCGTCGGCGCACAGCGGGTACATCAGTTCGAGAAAGAGCACGTCCGGAACGTGCCCGGCGCGGTGCAGCCGCCGCAGGTACAGGGAGTTCGCAATCGGCCCCGCGCCCGGCGTGCCGAAGTTGAACGCGGTCGCCCCGTTCACGGCGCCGGCGCGAAAGGCGTCTTGCACCCGCGACGAACCGAGGAACAGCACCAGTTTGTCGTTCGGCTTCTCGGTGCGCAGCGCGCCCAGTTGGCGCTCGCGGGCCGCGTAAATCGGGTCGCTGAGCACCGGGCTGAGTTCGGTGAACACCACGAACAGCACTTGCAGCAGCGCGAACGCACCGGCTCCGCACACGAGCGCCAGCGCCGCGCGCCCGCGCTTCGAGCGCCGAGCGCGCGGCGCGCCCTCGGGCGAAGTGCGGACGAACGGGCGCAGTCGAAACAGCGCGCGGAACATCGAACGGCTCCGATCAGAACTGGAAGTAGATGAACGTCGTGCCCGCGTCCGGCGCGAGAACGAGCGCCGCGCACAGGCACACCGCGTACCCGGTGCCCAACACCGGGGCCGGCAGCCGCGCGTGCAACTGCGCCCACAGCCCGCTCCGCAGGATCAGTTGGCACGCGAGCAGCACGCCGACCGTCGTCCACAGCGCCCAATTGCTCAGCAGCAGCGTTTGGCCCTTCTGAATGCTGAACAGCTTCTCGAACACGGTGAGTGCCTTCCCCAACTCCGGCTGGAACAGCACCCAACACAAACTCACGCAGAAGAACGTCACCAAAATGCGCAGCCCTATTCCGGCCCACGTATCGAGCGCCGCTTTCAGCCGCTCGCGCGATTCGCAGAAGTCGTGGAACACCTTGTGGAACACGAGGAGCAACCCGTGCGCCGCGCCCCACGCGATGTAGCCCCACGCCGCCCCGTGCCACAGCCCGCCGATGAGCATCGTGAGCAGCAAGTTCCGGCGCGTGAACCACGCGCCCCCGCGGCTCCCCCCCAGCGGGATGAACACGTAATCGCGCAGCCACGTGGAAAGCGAGATGTGCCAGCGCCGCCAGAACTCGCTCACGTTCGCCGCGAGGTACGGCATGTTGAAGTTGTTCGTGAGCTTGTAACCGAGCAAGTGCGCGGCACCGAGCGCCATGTCGGAATAGCCGCTGAAGTCGCAGTAAATGCGGATCGCGTAGGCGAGCACCGCGAACCACACCGTCACGGTGCCGAACGCCTCCGGGTCTTTGAACACCGGGTCGCAGTACAGCGCCATGCGGTCGGCAATCGCCATCTTCTTGAACGCGCCGACGAGGAACAACTGCACGCCGAGTTGCACGCGGAGCCAGTTCCAGCGCTTCGGCCGGCGCGTCTGCACCAAGAAGTCGCCGGCGCGCACGATCGGCCCGGCCACGAGGTGCGGGAAGAACAGGATGAACAGCAGGAACCGCGGCAGGCTCTTTTCGGGTTCGATCTTCCGCTTGTACACGTCGACGGCGTAGCTGATCGCCTCAAACGTGTAGAACGAGATGCCGAACGGCACAATCACTTCGAGCGGGTTCAGCTTCGTGAACCCGGGGTCCATGCCGAGCGCGCGCATGCCCTCGTACAGTTCGTTCAGGAAGAACCCGCGGTACTTGAAGTAGCACAGCACCCCGAGGTTCATGCACACGCTCGTGCACGCGAGTAACTTGCGCACCCGCGGCCGGTCGGTGGCCCCCATCGCGCGCCCGAACAGGTAGTCCAAGAGCGTGGTGCCGGTGACGAGGAACGCGAGTTCAAAACTCCACGCCGCGTAGAAGTGGAAACTCGCAATCACGAGTACCCAAATGCGCGTCATCTGGAAGCGCCGCGGGATCGTCCAATACACCGCGAGGACGAGCGCGAAGAACGCGAGGAACGCTTGCGTGTGGAAGAACGGTGCCGGGAGCAGTTCGTGCAGCCAGCGGAAGTACGCGAGACCGGACGTGAACCCGGCGTCGTGCGGCGGCGCGTCGGCAATGAGTGAGAGCATATCGGCCTATCGTCCGTGATGGCTGCGATCCGCGCGAGCGGCGGACTATAGCGAAGGGCCGGAACCGGGGTCAAGGCGGGTGCGCCACCGGCTCGAACAGCAAAAACAAGCAGAAATCGCTGAAAAACGGGGCGAAGCCGAGTTCGGGCCGTCAAAACGCCACTACCGCGATTCGGCGTGCCAAGCCGTCGCGGTGAACGCGGGTTCGAGTTCTCGGACCGCTTAGGGGGGCGCTCGCGTTCGCACACGCGCACGAAAGCCCCTTCGGCAAACGCGCCGTCGCGCCGCCGAATCAAATTGTATACGCGCGTTCAATTTCAATCAAGCGGCGCGTTCATTTCGTCGGAACGGTAGTCGCACCCCCGCAACCGGAGTTCGCCATGCTTCGCGCCGCCGCGCTTCTGCTCGTGTTCGCCCCGTTCGCAACGGCCGACGACAAAGACGAGCGCCGGCTCAAGGTGGTTCCGGCGCGCGGCCAACCGGCGGCGTTCACCGTGACCGTGCGCGACGCGAAGGGCGAAGTGGGCGCGCTCACCAAGTTCGACGCGCCGCTGAAACTCCCGCACGCCGGCCCGTTCGCAGTGTGGGTGACGCCGAAGGGCGGCGCGCCGGTGCGGGCCGCGGACAAACTCACCGCGAAGCCCGGCGAGACGGTGGAGTTGAAGTTCGGCGACCTGTTCGGCACTCTCGAAGTGTTCGGCGACGACTTCCCGCGCGCGGAGAAGGTGGTGATTACCGACCCGCGCGACCCCGGCCCCGGCGAGAAGGGCCACGTCGCGATTCAATCCGCGAGCGACTACCGCGTAGATATGCTGGTGCCGCCGGGCACCTACGCGGTGTGGGTGGTGCCGGCGAACGGCGCGAAGCCGCAGCGCGTGGAAGACAACGTGCGCGTGCAAGCCGGCCGCTCGACCCGCGTCGGCGGGTGAGCGCTCACATCTCCGCGAAGTTCTTCAGAATCTGCATCCCGACGCGCTGGCTCTTCTCGGGGTGGAACTGCGTCGCGCACACGTTGTCCTTCCACACCGCGGCGCAGAACGGCGAGGGGTAGTCGGCTTGCGCCGCGACCAACTCTGCGTTCGCCGGTGTGGGGAAGTACGAGTGGACGAAGTACACCGCGGGTTCCGGCGGCAGGGCGCGCCACAGGGGGCAGTGCGGCGCGGTCAGGCGCAGCGTGTTCCAGCCCATGTGCGGCACCTTCAGCCCCGGCACTTCGGGGAAGCGGATCACGTCGCCGCGGAACACGCCGAGGCCGTCGTGCGAGCCGTCTTCGTGGTCGCGCTCGAACAGCATTTGCAGGCCGAGGCAGATGCCGAGGAACGGCCGGCCCGCGTCGATGTGCGCGCGCACCGCGTCGCCGAGGCCGGTTTCGCGCAGCCGCGCGATGGCGTCGCGGAACGCGCCCACGCCCGGGAGCACCACGCGCGCCGCGGCGCGCAGCGCGTGCGGGTCCGCGGTAATCGTCGCCGAATGGCCCACGCGCTCGAACGCCTTTTGAACGCTCCGCAGGTTCGCCATCCCGTAATCGACGATCACCGTTTCTGGCATGGGTCGCGCTCGTAAGGGGAACAGTTTGTCGAACCGCCGGTGTCAGCCGGCGGGTTGTCGGCGCACCCACCGGCTGACGCCGGCGGTTCGACGGCGGTCTTAACGGGACAACGTGCAGCGCGCGGGGTTCGCGCTATTTGGCCGCCGTCGCGACGGGTTCTTCGACGGGGCGGCGCAGGATGAGCGCCGCGGCCAGCACGCCCACGGCCATCACGCCCACGAGTACGGCCATCACGGTCGCGTCGAAGAACGGGAACTGCACGCGCGGGCCGAGCCACGGCCACGCGAACCACGTGACGACCACCCCGATCGCCAACCCGGGGCCGAACGGCAGTTCGCGCGGCTGCGCCGGGCCGCTGATCGGCGTTCCGCCCGGCGCGCTCTGCGGCGCGTCCGAACCGCCGACCAGCGCTTGCAACACCTTCAGCACCAGCGCCGCGAACGCGCCCACGAACAGCGCCAGCACCGCGATCTGCCAGCCGAGGAACGCGCCGGCCATCATCAGCAGGTCGGCGTCACCGAGGCCCAGCGCCTCGCGCCCGAGGCCGGTTTCGAACAGCCACTTGATCGCGCGCACGACGAGCGACCCGGCCAGCGCCCCGAGCAGCGCGTTCAAGAGGCCGAGTTGCCAACTCCCGGCGGGCACCGATTCGAACAGCGGCCCCCAGAACGGCCACGGCTGCGCGCCCACGGGAATCTTCCCCACGTTGTTCAACAGGATCCACGGGTTCCCCGGCGGGATCGCGTCCGCGGCGGTCGCCGGGTGCGGCCACGGCCACGGCAGGAACGCGCTCCCGAGGACGCCGACCGCGAGCGCGGTGTAGGTGATTTCGGCCGGGATGATGCGGTGCTCGTAGTCCACCGCGGCGGCGGCGACGAGCGCAGCCACCAGTACCGCGTGGTACGCGAACAGCCCCAGCGCGCTCGCGGTCGGCAGGCCGTCCCCGCCGATGCTCACGCCGGGGAAGTTGAACCGGTTGAACACGACTTCGACCAAGAACAGCGCGAGGAACGCGACGCCGGTGCCGATCTCCACCCACAGGTAGCGCGCGGAGAACGCCGCACCGCACGCCCGGCACTTACCGCGCAGGCGCAAATAGCCGAGGATCGGCAGATTGTCGGTCAGGCGGATCTTCGTGTAGCAGGCGAAGCACCGCGACGACGGCCACACGATGCTCTTCTCGAACGGGAGCCGCGCGACCAGCACGTTGATGAACGAGCCGACCATCAGCCCGAAGAGGAGCACCCACAAGCACCAGAGGAGCGTGGGCAAATTTAAGAGGAGCGCCATGCCGAGAAGATAGCGTCGGCAACGGTTTCCGGCGACGCCGCGGAACAATCGACGGTGAAATCGGCCGTTTCGCGGTACAGCGGTTCGCGCGCCGCGAGCAGCGCGCGCACCTCCTCTTCCCCACTTCGAGAAGTGAGGGCGGGGCGACGGCCGGCGGTCGCGGTGTCGGCGCAGATGCGCGCCCACAGCACCTCCGGCGGCGCGGCGAGCCACACCACGAACCCGCTCGCCTTCAGGAGCGCGCGGTTGCTTTCGCGCAGGATCGCGCCGCCCCCGGTGGCGAGCACCGCCGGCGGGCGCGCGCACAACTGCGCGAGCGCGGCGGCTTCGCGGTCGCGGAAGTCCGGTTCGCCGCCGCGCGCGAAGATGTCGGCGATGGAACACCCGGCGACCGATTCGACCAGTTCGTCGGCGTCGAAGAACGCGCGCTCCAACTTCGTTGCGAGCACGCGGCCGACGGTGGTTTTGCCCGTGCCGCGGTAGCCGATGAGGATGAGGTGCGAACCCACCGCGAGTAAGGCCTTTTCGGTTCGGAAGGTATTGCCCTCTCCCCTTGCGGGAGAGGGCGGCGGCGCTTCGCCGCCGGGTGAGGGGTGAGCTGAAGAATAGCTTCAGCTAACTGATTTCGCGCTAAGCTACTCGCCCCTCACCCGGCCTCGAAGACTCGGCCACCCTCTCCCACGCTCCGCGGGGAGAGGGCACCAAACAGCGCGTCATTAGTCGTCGTCACCGTCGTCGTCCTTGTCGTCTTTCGCGCCGGGCGCGCGTTCGCCGCCTTCGACGCTCGCGCCGTCGTCGAACGCCTTGGTGAGCGGGGAGAGCGCCTTGCGCACGATCTGCTGCATGACCGCGGTGTCCGGTGTCAGCCCGGTGAACAGCTCGATTTGGCGCGCGGCTTGGCGCACGAACATGTCCACGCCGGTAATCGTTTCGCACCCGCGGGTGCGCGCCTCGCGGATCAGCAGCGTCGTTTCGGGCGTGTAAATGGTATCGAACACGACGTGCCCGGGCTTCAGGATGCTGAAGTGACACGGCGCTTCGTCCACGTTCGGGTGCATCCCCACCGGGGTGCAGTTCACGAGCACGTCGAACGAGACGCTGTGCCGGGCGTGCCAATCGAGCGCCTTACACTTGACCTCTTCGGCGAGCCGTTGCGCGCGCTCGTACGTGCGGGCGGTAATGGTGAGCTGCGCGCCCTCGCGGTGGATCGAGTGCGCGATGGCCCGAGCCGCGCCGCCCGCACCGAGAATCAGCACCGACACTTGGCTCAGTTGGGTGGCCGGGCCGTCCTTCGCGCGCTCCGCGAAGTGCGCCTTGAGCGAATCGACCGCGGCGGCGTAGTCGGTGTTCGCGGCGGCCCACTTGCCGTCGTCGCGCCGCACCAGCGTGTTCGCCGCACCGGTGATCTGCACGTTCGGCTCGCTCTCGCGGGCACTCGCGGCGGCGGCCTCTTTGTGCGGAATCGTCACGCTGTAGCCGCTCACCGGAACGTCGCCGTACAGTTCCAGCGCCTGCGGCAGCGTGCCGCGCGGGACGCGGAACGGCAGGTACAGCGCGTTCACACCGAGCCGCTTGTACATGTGGTTGTGCAGCAGCGGGCTGAGGCTGTGCGCCACCGGGTCGCCGACCACGCCGAAGATCTTCGTGTCGCGGTTGATGCCCTTCACCGGGTAGGTGGTGCGGAACTCGTCGTAGCTCGGCAATCCCGGGGCGATGCCGCGCTCCTTGTTGAACGCCGCGTAGATCCACGGGGCGCCGAACTTCAGCGCGAGGAACCGCGACGGCTGCCCGATGTCGCCCATGCAGAACGCGACGGTCGGCTTCGGCGCGGTGCGCTGCAACTGCATCACGCGGGCCACGTCTTCGACGCTCTGGGCGGCCACGGCGATCTTGTACACGTCGCCGTCCTGCTTGAGCATCTTCGCGTAGATGTCGTCGAGGTTCTGCGGCGTCTCGGCGGTGTTGTGGTAGCTGACGATGCGCTTCACGGACCCGAACCGGCGGATCGTGTCGGCCACGTCGGTTTCGAGATCGACCCAGTCGAACGCGCCGGAAACGATGGCTTGGCGCAAAATGGTCTGGCGCTCGGCCTCGGTGCCGCTGTAGCGCCCGCCGTCGGCGGGGCGGCGCAGCGTCGCCACCCACGGGCACTGTTTCAGTGGGGCGAGGCGCTTGAAATCGACCGCTTTGGCGAGAAAGTCGAGGCGCAGTTCGACGAACTTCGCCCCGCGCTTCACGGCCTCGGCGAGTTCGGCGACCACCATCTTGTGGCGCGTGCGGCCGATTACCACCAGCACCCGGTCCGACATGACGAAGCCTCGCGCGCGCACGACAAGCGGAAATGCGATACCCAACAGCGTACACCGAACCGGCGGACCGCGGGAGCGGGCGCGGGCCGAAAAAGCGAAAACCCGAACCGGGCGGTTCGGGTTGGCTTGTGCTCTCGGGGCAGCACGGGCTTTCCAGCCTGTGCTCTCGGGTCGGCACAGGCTGGAAAGCCTGTGCCACCAACCAAAGGCGTTACACCTTGCTGGCTTCCTTATACATGACGTGCTTGCGCACGATCGGGTCGTACTTGCGGAGCGAGATGCGCTCCTTCGTGTTGTTGCGGTTCTTCTGCGTGAAGTAGCAGTGGTCGCTGGCCTCGCTCTTCAGCTTGATGATGCTCCGCGCTTCCTTCCCCTTCGCCATGATCGTGCCCCCGTAGCGGTTGCGTGTGTACGGAACCGGTCCGAATCGGTGAATCTACAAGTTTAGGAACCCGCTAGCGGCGCGGACAGGGCGCGCGGTACCATCGCCGCTCCCGCACGATCCCCGCCGGAGGCTCTCGCCGTGCCGCACGTCCGCTCGCTCGCGCTGTTCGCGCTTCTGTTCGGTTCCACTCCCGCCCCGGGGGCGGAACCGAAAACGTTCGCCCTCATTTACAACCACGGCTACTCCGGCGACAACCTGCCGACGGACAAAGACCAGTTCGAGGCGCTCGCGAAGAGCGCCAAAGCCGCGCACTTCAACGTGATTTTGTGCCAGTACGAGCCGTGGCGGGCCGAGATTTGCAAGAAACACGGCCTGCTCATCTTCGTCGATCTGCTGGTGCCGGCGCACCACGTTTACAAGAACCCGGAGGCCGCGAAGAAACTGTGCCAGAGCCTGAAGGGGAACGAAACGGTCTACGGGTACCACATTTGGAGCGACAACATCACCGACGCGACCGTGCCCGGCCGCACCCGCGACGCCAAGAGCGTACACGAGTGGGACGATACACACCCGGTGTACGTGGGCACTACCTACATGAACCGCGTCAACCGCGTCGAGGGCTACGACCTGTTCGGCTACTACGACTTCCACTGGAAGCGCGGCGGCCACTGGGACCACTTGAACAAAGCGATGGCGACCGCGCAGGCGAAGAAACTCGGGTTCCTCCGCTACGACGACGCGGTGTCGGGACTGGTGGGTAAGGGGAACCCGAACCGCGTCGGGTACACGTTCGCCACCAGCGTCCCGTTCGGGTTGAAGGGCATCTTCTACCACTTCTCCGCCGACATCGTGGACAAGAAGACGTTCGCGCTCACCACGCTCGGCGAAGACTTGAAGAAAGTGAACGCGCGGTTCGCTGCCGTTGGCGACGAACTGATGAAGATCGGCGCGCCGACCGCAGTGTATTCCACCGCGCTCACGCGCACCGCGAAGAACGACCCGGTACCGGCCGCGGTGCCCGCCGGGCTGAAGGAGGTCCCGAAAGAGCACTGGTTCCGCGTCGCCCGCGGCGAGGTGCTGGTGGGGCAGTTCGCGGACGCCGACAAGCGCGACGTGCTGGTGTTCGCCAACCACAACCCGTACGAATCGCAACAGGTGGAACTGAAGTTCGCGGCCGAACCGAAGGCGATCGAGTTCTTCGACCGCGCGGCACGGAAGTGGGCACCGCTAAAAGGCGCGCTCAGCGTGGAAGACCACGGCGTGGAACTCGTGCGGGTTACGCGGTAGGCGCGTCGCCCAGCAGCTTCTCGATGTGCGCTTCGAGCTTTTCGGGGCGCGTCGCGGTGCCGAAGCGGCGCACGACGGTCCCGTCGCGGGCGACGAGGAACTTCGCGAAGTTCCACTTGATCGACTTCGTGCCGAGCGTGCCCCTAGCCTCGCGCTTGAGGTGCTTGTACAGCGGGTGCGCGTTCTTCCCGTTCACGTCGATCTTGGCGAACATCGGGAACGTGACGTTGTACTTCAGCGTGCAGAACGACTGGATCGCGTCCGCGTCGCCCGGTTCTTGCCACATGAACTGGTTGCACGGGAACCCGAGGACGACAAGCCCGCGGTCCTTGTACTTCTGGTACAGCGCTTCCAACCCGGCGTATTGAGGCGTGAACCCGCACTTACTCGCAACGTTCACAATCAGCAGCACCTTGCCGCGGTACTCCCCGAGCGCGGTTGGCGTGTTGTCGAGGCGCGTAACGGAAATGTCGAAAAGGCTCGGCGCGATCGTTTCCATGTGTCGTCTCGCGAGCGCGACGCGGGCAGCCTCCGCTCATCATAGCAGACGGCGGGCGCGCCCCGGCACGAACCGGGCACCGAGTGGCTGTCGGAAACTTGTGTGACACAGAAAATCTCGCGCGACCGGCGAATTCCGCGTGCTTTTCCTTCGTAGCACCGGGTAACATCCTCATTCTTCAACTGTGCGCAGCCCTTGGGCGCGCACCGCTGGGGAAGAGCCTCGCAAGGTCCGCGCCCGTGGCCGAGCCGTTCCTCTGCACCCGCTGTTCGACCCCACTCGACGCGCCCTCGGCGACCGGGCTGTGCCCGGCGTGCGCGCTGGCGAGCCAAACGCGCGCGGAGCGACCGGCCGACGCACCGCCCCGCGCGCCGGACACGCCGCAAGGGCTGGCCGACGGCACGCCCGTTGGCCCGGCCCCGAATCCGTTCGCGGCCACGCGCACCGGCCCGGACCTCGCGCCGACCGCGCCCCGCGCGCCCGAATCCGATCTGCCCGCCGACCCCGACGGGTTCACGCTGATCCGGCCGTTGGGCGGCGGCGGCATGGGCGACGTGTACCTCGCGCACGAAGAGGTCACCAATCGCGTCGTCGCGGTGAAGTTCCTGCGCCGCGCCAATAACGACCAACTGTTGGAGCGGTTCAAGCTCGAGTTCCGGGCGCTGGCGAACTTGTCCCACCCGAACGCCGTCGCCGTCTACACCTACAAGTTCGAAGGCCCCGCGCCGTTCTACGCGATGGAACTGCTCGAGGGCGGGTCCGTGGCCGACCGGTTGCGCGCCAAAGGGCCGCTCGCGGCCGCGGACGCGGTCGAGCTGATTCGCAAAGTGGCGGGGGCGGTGAAGGCGCTGCACGAGCACCGCGCGCACGGCTGCCTCGCCGGGGTGGTTCACCGCGACATCAAGCCCGGCAACATCCTGCTCACCAAAGAGGGCGAACCGAAGCTCGCCGACTTCGGCCTCGTCAAGTACCTCGACGCGGAAACGATCACGCACACGCTGCAAGAGGTGGGCACGGCGCAGTACATGCCGCCGGAGCAGTTCAACCGCGCCAACGGCGAGGTGAGTTACGCGTCGGACGTGTACAGCCTCGGGGCGACGCTGTACCACCTGCTGACCGGGTGCCCGCCGTTCACCGGCGAGACGGTGTTCGACGTGCGCGACGCGGTGCTGACGGCGGCCCCGGTGCGGGTGCGCGCGCTGCGCCCGGAGGTGCCGCTGGCGCTGGAAGCGGTCGTGCTGAAGTGCCTCGCCAAAGACCCGGCTGAGCGGTACCAAACGGTCGGCGAACTGCTGGCCGCGCTGGACAACCCGGACGCCGATTCCGCGCCGCGGTACACGCGCGCGTACCGGGCGCGGCTGTGGCTGATCCGGCACGCCCGGGCGGTCGCGCTGGCGGCGGCGGTGCTGGTGGCGGTGCCGGCGGTCGCGGTCGCGGTGTGGCCCGAGCGCACGGGTTGGGACGCGGTGGAGCGCGACCTCGACCGCGACAAGCGCGCCGTGCTGGTTCCGGGGAAAGGGATGCCGCGCTGGCACCGCACGCACCTGACGCCCGCGACCCTCGGCCCGGACCCGGCCAACGAAGGCGCGTGCGCGTTTCAGACCACTTCCAGCACGCAGGTCGAACTGGTTCGCGCGCCGCGGGCCGCGAAGTACCGCGTGACGTTCGAGCTGCGCCAACTGCTCGGCGACCCGCCGCCGCCGAACGCGTCGATGCCGATCGGAACCGTGGGCGTGTACTTCGGGCACCAAGCGTGGACGGTCGGGCCGTGGACCATGACCGCCTGTGCCGCCGTCCGGTTCACGGACTTCCTCGGATTCGAGACGCCCGACAAGCGGCCGGACACGCCCGTGCGGTTCGGTGTGGCGCTGTTCGCGCAGCACCCGGACCGGTTGCCCACGTTCGACTGGCTCGGCGGCCCGAACACGTTGGCGTTTGACCCCAAACCGGACCGGACGTGGCCGGGGTTGTGGCGCAAGGTGTGGCTCGAAGTGGAACCGGACCGCGTGCAGGTGCGCTGGTGGGACCCGAAGGCCCAAAACGGGCGCGGCGCGTACGTACCGCTGGCGACCCTGACGTCCGACGAACTGAACGAACGATTCGCGAAGGCGGCGGCGAACGCCCGCAAGCACGCGCCCGAAGACGCCACTGTTCCCACTTGGAACCCCCGCAACCCGATCGGCGTGTTCGCCTATCGCGGCACTCTGGCCGTGCGCGACGTGGTCATCGAGATCGACTGAACCCCAACCGGAGCATTCATGGCCTGCTGGATCAACTCGCCCCTCGCGGGGGACACTGTGAACGGGCTAGCGGTGCTCGTTCACGTGGGCTACGACACCACTCGGGAAGTTTTGAGCGAAATGGCAGCGTGGTCCGTGGAGTGCAAAGTCGGTGCGCTGCCGGTCCAATCGGTGCCGGTGCCGGTCGGCGCGGGGGCCGTATCGTTCACGTTCAACGTACCCGCCGGGGGCGACTACCGAATCGAAGCGTGGCTGAAGAAGACCAGTTCGAGCGGGACCACCACCCACGGCAACCCGGTCGAAGACCCGATTCACGTTACCGCCGGCGGCAGCGTGATCGTGGTTCCCCCGCCCCCGCCGCCCCCGCCGCCGCCCCCGCCGCAACCGGTCGAAGAGGCGACTGTGACCGTTACGGCGGCCACTACGAACCCCTGCGCGGCGTGCCCGCCCGTGGTGCTGGCGGGCACGTTCCCGTCGGTTCCCAACGACCCGACCACGGGCTTGGTGATCGAGGTGTATCGCGTGGTGTTCGGGAAGCGGGAGAT
>Ga0169931_10001266_pt1 | contig 41773 bp, 27 predicted proteins | sample Kivu_15m_20L_FD_129675 | JGI IMG/M metagenome (GOLD analysis project Ga0169931, IMG submission 129675) | Freshwater microbial communities from Lake Kivu, Western Province, Rwanda to study Microbial Dark Matter (Phase II) - Kivu_15m_20L... | ecosystem: Environmental > Aquatic > Freshwater > Lake... | reverse complement strand
TGGCTGCCTTCTTTGGCTTCGATGGTGTGGCAGGCGATGCAGTTGGCACCGAGGTGGTTGGTGGCGATGTCGCGACCGCGGGTGACGTCGCCGCCTTCGAGGAGTTCGGTGTTTTGGGTTTGGAGGGCGGCGAGTTTGGGTTGGAGGCTTTCGCGAGTGGCGGCGGCTTCGAGGATGTCGAGCTGGATGGCGGCGGGGGCTTTGTTTTGCGCGAGGAGGTCGAGCCATTCGGTGATGACGGTGTCGTCTTTGGATGAAGCGAGCAGCGAGAGGGCGAGTTGCTTCGTGGTGGTGTCGGCTTCCTTCAGAGCGGTGGCGGCGGCGGTGATGGCGCGGTCGGGTTGATGGGCGAAGAGCTGCTTGAGGGCTTCGCGACGGAGTTCGGCGGGCGATTTTTTGTCCAAAGCGAGATCGAGCGACGTGCCGAAGTCGCCGGTGCTGGCGAGCATCTTCAAAGCGCCGGCGCGGAGGCTGGCGCGGGCTTTTTGATCGGCGACAATGCTTTGGAGAACGGCGGGCTCGACGCGGAGCTGAAGCTGCATGAGCAATTCGACGGCCTTGGCTTTGAGCTGGCCGTCGGTGAGGTCGAGCAGCGAATCGAGGCGCGATTGCACGAGCGCGGCGAAGGCTTTGGCATCGCGGGGGGCGATTTCATGGACGTGGCCGTCGATGCGGTCGAGTCGGGGCGGAGTGGTGAAGACGAGCAAGACATCGAAGGCTTCGCTCTGGAGGGCTGAGGGCTTCAAAGCGGCCTGGATGAGTGGTTCGGCGATGCCGAGGCGCAAACAGGCGTTCAGGCCGCGGCGCGAGAGTCGCGTGGTGAGGGCGGGAAGGGCTTCGGGGACGCCGGCGTCGTCGTGAATGGCGCGTTCGGCTTCGTCGGGGAATTTGGATAAAAATTCGGCGACCTTCGGCGAGCGTTGTCGGGCTAGGGCGAGGAGGCTGCAGAGGCTTTTGTCCTTCACGAGCGCCTTCGCCTCGGCGCAGCCCGCAAGGCCGGTGACGATGGCGTGGCGCATGAAGGCATCGTTTTGCTCTTTGGCGGCGAGTTGGAGCAGTTTCGGTGTCGCGGCGGGGTCTTGGAGTTTGCCGAGGGCGATGGCGGCGTGGAAACGAACTCGTGAGATGTTCGAAGTGAGAAGTGAGAGGAGCTCGGGGACTCGTGTGGTGCCGTCGCCGAGGGTTTTGGCGGTTTGGGTGAGGATTTCGGGATCGGGGTCGGTGAGGAGTTTGGTGAGTGAGGAGGTATCGACTTTTTTGGCGCGGAGGCCTTGGCCGAGGCCCCAGATGGCGTGGAGGCGGGCGAGTTGGTTCGCCTTTTTGTCGGCGGCGACGGCTTCGAGGGTTTTGAAGTCGTTTTTCTTCACCAGCGCGAATTGGGCCTGCAAACGGACGCGTTGATCGCGATGGGACAGATGGGAGGGATGGGACTGATGAGGGTTGGCGAGCAGTTGGGCGGTTTCTTGGCGCTCGGGGCTGTTTTGGGCGGTGGGATCGTCGGCGAGCCAGATGTGGCCGACTTCATCGAGGGGATAGCCGCCGCTCCAATCGGCGACGAGGAGGCCGCCGTTGTTGGCGAAGCAGAGGCCGATGCCCATGAGGCCGCTGTGGATGACGCGTTCGTTTTTCATGACGAAGGACGCGCCGCTCGGAACAAGCTGGAAGGCGGTCATCGCGCCGCTGGGAAATTGATCGAGGATGAAATGGCCGCGCAGCGAGGCACCGAGGGCGGTGCCGGGCTCGTGCGCGAAGCCTGCGGGGCCGTTCGAGTAGTTTTGCAGCGGCGGCGTGATGAAAAGCGGCTGCCCGGCATGCGCAGGCTTCCACAGGCCTTCGAGGATCCAGCGGCTGTGCTCTTTTTGATACTGATGGCCGCAGCGCCAGCCGGAGTCGCTGTGCTCGGTGATGTACACGAGGCGTTCTTTTTCGCCGGGGAGGTCGGCGTCGTTGTCCACGCCGAACAGGTTGCCGAAGTCGTCGAAGGCGACCTCCTGGATGTTGCGCAGGCCGTGGGCGAAGACCTCGAAGCCGCTGCCGTCCGGCTCGCAGCGCAGGACGCAGCCTTCGTGGGGGTAAAACCACTTCACGCCTTCTTTGCTGGTCACGTTCACGCCTTTGTCGCCGATGCTCCAGTAGATGCGGCCATCGGGGCCGATGCGCGGGCCGTGCATGTCATGCCCGGCATACGCGATGTGCATGCCGAAGCCGTGCGCGACGATTTCACGCTCATCGGCGACGCCGTCGTCATTCGTGTCACGCAGGCGCACGAGATCCGGCGCGACGGTGACATAGACCCAGCCGTCGTGATACAAAATGCCCGCGGCGATGCCGGTGACGACGCTGTTGAAGCCTTCAGCGAAGGTGGTCATCTTGTCGGCGGTGCCGTCGCCATCGGTGTCGCGGAGCTGGTAGATGCGCTCGCTGTGCACGGTGAGGTCCTTCCAGTCGATGGAGCCGTCTTTGTTGTGATCTTTGAGCCCACCGCGCGGCAGGCGCAGCTTGCCCGGCGCGAGCTCGCGCTTCAGGAAGGCCTCTTTTTCCTCCACGCTGGTCAGCGAGACATCATCGGCGATCCACATCGAGTGCTCGCGGATGTCGAGATCGGCCACTTTGCGCCTTGTGGTGGCGGAGACATAGACGCGGCCTTTTTCATCCGTGGTCACGGCGACGGGATCAGGCACGTTGAGTTCACCGGACCATTTGTGGAGTTCGAGGACGGACTTCGGCGCGGTCTTGGCGGCGGCTTTTTTCTCCGCGGCGGCGCAAGGCAGCGCCAGCAGCGCCGCGAGGGCGATGAGCGTGGGTTTTTTCATGAAATCGGGGAACGAGAAAACAGCGAGAGAGCGTTTGTTCTTGCCGCAACGAAGCGCACTCGTCAAAGTTTGACTGGGTTCGCCGAAGCGAGCCTGATTCATCACATCCAACCCACATTCCAACATGGCCCAGATCGTTCCTCTTATCAGTTCCGGCATCGCCGGCCCCCTCGGCGTGCTTCATCTTCCCCGACTCTGGCAGAAGGCCTCGCTGGCCGCTGCCGGCAAACTCCACGCGGACTATCCCGGCATCGGCTGCGGCTATGACCAGATGACTCTCGACGCGCTGGGCATCAAGATCGACGCCTTCAAGGCCTTCATCGCCACGAAGCCGAGCTATCCGCAAACCGAAGCCTGGATCAAGGCGCAGCCCGGCGTGAACCTCACCAAAGGCAACATCTACAAGCACAACGCCTCCATCCGCGGCTACATCCACGGCGACGACGTGCGCAAAGGCATCCTGGCCGCCGACGGCCTCGCCGACGACGGCAGCGTGAATCCTGGCGCGGTCGATCTGAACAATCTGGACGACTGGCACATCTTCTGGGCGCAAGAGATCAAGTAATCCGGTTCTGAGTTCCCTGTTCGCGGTTTTCAGTTTGTCGTCTTGCGGTTGATCCAACTGCGAACGGTGAACCGGGAACCGCGAACGCTTTTTCAGATGCCCGCTTCCATCACCTTCATCCAGCGGGTGCGGAAAGTTCGGTTCTCTTCCATGAGTTGGGCGGCGATGGTTGCGGAGAGCTGGGCCAGACCATTGAGCCGGGCAAAGGCGGCGATGCTTTCCTGGCGGCGGTAGTACTCGGTTGAGTCGGTGATCTGAGCGCCCAAGGCTTGCGCGATTTCGACGAGTGACTCGGGCGTCAGGCTTTCAAACGGTATGGATAGCGTGCCACGTTCGAGGGCGACATTCACCGTGCTGCCGCTGGCATCGCACGTGATGCGCCCAGTCATCTGGCCGCCTTCCCGGCGTGTGATGGTGCCCGTCCAGCTTTTGGAAGCGAGGTCCGTGGTGAGCTGGCGGATGAATTCACGAGACTGGGTGTAGAGATAGATGCGGCCGTCGAGCGCGGTGCGCACGTCTTCGGTCTCCAGACGCGTGCCGGTGAGCATTTCGATGGCGCGGGAGTAGTCGTAGCCCTGCACGAGGGAGGGAACGAGGGAATTGACCTCGGTGAGCAGTTCCATATCAGCTTGGCGGCGCTTCTTGTCGGCCAGCATCTGCTTCTGCTGGGCCTCCATGGTGAGGCGCTTGATTTCATGCTTCAATTCCGACTGCCAGGTCTCGATTTCGCTGTGGAAGGCTCCGTTGGTCTTGAGCTTTTTCTTGGTCTGCTCCACCTCGGCAAGCGCGGAGCGCAGCTCTTCGATCGTTCCAGACTTGCGTGGTTCCAAGGCGGTTCTAACGAGCGCAAAGTCGGCTTTGTAGTAGTCCACCAGTGTTTTGTAGCTGCTGATCCACGCAGGCAATGTTGCGATTGCGGTGGTGGATGTTTTCGGGGCGTTGAGCTTTTTCTGGAACTCTTCGAGAGCGTCAGCGCCAACCTGCGAGGACCCGAAGTGCCACTCGGCCAGCGCATGCGCTAGGAAACCGAGGATTTCCTCGTTGTCAGTGCGGTAACCGAGCGAGTCTGTCGAGACGCCCAGCGCCAGGTTCCGCGGCATGCGGTTCTTGATCTTCGTGAAGAAGTCCGCGAGGCCGTTCATCTCGGTGCCGGTGGCAAGCTTGGCGAACTGCGCCTCAGCCGCACTCTGCTTGTCACGCAGGTTGTTCTTGTCACACAACTCGCAGAGCGCGGCGTTGAAGCGCGCCCAGTTGCGTGTTGGCTGAGGGGTTTCGTTTGAGTCGGCGAGTTTGAGGAAGTCAGCGCGTGCGTCGCTGAATTTCTGCTCCGTGAGTTCCTTCAGAGCGTCGGCGAAGCGCTCGGAGACCGTCTGCTTTTTCGTATCCGCCTTCAGCGTCACGCCGCCGCCAGACAGGTCGCGTGCATCGGCTGCGGAGATCTGGATCGCAGCCCGGGTGACGCGGCGTTCGCCGCCCTCACGCAGCAGCCAGCCTACGCCGTAAGCGAGCGAGACAGCGGCCGCGATGGAGCCGATCAGCTTCGCTCGGCGAGAGAAGAGTCTGCGGCGTACGCCTCCATGGTCCAGCAGGCCCTCGGCCAGGCGCATCTCATCGACGACCTCGTCGTAATTCGCGAAACGGTCCTCCGCTCGGAAGCTGAGCATGCCGTTGATCACATGCTCGGTGCGCGGCGAGAAGCGCAGGCCGGAATCACCGAGCGTGACGCGCTTGCATTTGATGCGGCGGAGATCCTCGATGGCGTTCGTGTCCGCCTTGTGCGGCGGATTGCCGGTCATGGCGTGGTAAAGTGTCGCGCCGAGGCTGAAGATGTCGCTGCGGTAGTCTTCCTTGTTCTCGATGACTTTTTCCGGTGCCACATAATACGGCGTGGCCCAGATTTCGCCGGACTGGTCGGTTTCGCGGTTCGCGAACAGCGCCAAACCGAAGTCCACCACCTTCGCGGTGCCGGTTTCGGTGAAGAGGATGTTCGCCGGCTTCACATCACGATGGATCAGATTCAGGTGCTGCGCAGCACGCAGCCCCTCAGCGACTTCACGGCCGATGCGCAGGGCCTCGTCCTCCTTCAGATGGCCTTCACGACGAATGCGCTGCTCCAGACTGCCGCCGCCGACGAGTTCCATGGCGATGTAGAAATACCCCTGGTCGTAGCCCACGGAGTAGAGCTTGATCACGTTCGGATGAGTGACGTTCGCGGTGATGTGCGCCTCCTGACGGAACTGCTCCAAGCGCACCGCGTCGCGGGAATACTGGCGGTTGAGGATTTTCAGCGCCACACGGCGGCCGAGGGTCTCGTCCTCAGCCTCGAACACCCGGCTCATGCCGCCTTCACCGATCTGACGCACGATCATGAACTGGTCGAAGCGCCGCCGGACGCGGACCATTTGACCGCAAAACGGGCATTTGAGCTTCGTGAACGGCTCCAACGAGGTCACGTCGATCTGCTCTTGGCAGACCGGGCAAGTGCTCAGGAAGGACTGTTCAGCGACGAGGTTCAAAAGGGGGGCGGGGTGAGGGATAGGCTATTACCTGCATCGCATGGCAAATGCCAGAAATTACAGATTGCCTAATTAATTTGAATCATGAGTATGTCGGCGTGGATTGGACCGTTACTGAAACCAGCGAAATCGGCGAGCGTTTCGACAAGCACCTCGCCCGGCGCTTGCCTGAAATGTCGCGCTCACGGCTGCAAGATCTCATCAAGGACGGCCACGCCACCCTGAACGGAAAACCGGCCAAAACAGGTGTCGCCTTGCGTGTTGGGGATGTCGTCAGTGTCACGGTGCCGGAAGTGGCTCCGGTCGAGATCAAAGCCCAGGACATTCCGCTGACGTTTTTGTATGAAGATGCTGACATCGCGGTGCTGGACAAGCCGCCCGGCCTTGTCGTTCATCCGGCCGAGGGAAATCCTGACGGCACCCTCGTGAACGCGCTGCTGCATCACATCGACGACCTCAGCGGTATCGGGGGCGAGATGCGTCCCGGCATCGTCCACCGCCTCGACAAGGACACCAGCGGCTGCATGGTCGTCGCGAAAAACGACATCGCCCACCGCCGCCTCACTGAGGCCTTTTCCGAGCGCCGCCTCACGAAAATCTACCTCGCTGTCGTGAATGGTGTCCCGCGTGAGCAAAGCGGCCGGATTCAGAACTACATCGGCCGTCATGCCGTCGATCGCAAACGCATGGCCATCCTCCTCGACGGGGCGGGGAAGGAGGCTATCACCGAGTGGAAGCAGCTCTCCACGCATCAAGGCTGCGCCCTCATCCAATGCCGCCTGCTCACCGGCCGCACGCACCAGATCCGCGTCCACATGAAGGAAGCGCTGCAATGCCCCATCCTCGGCGATCCGATCTACGGCCATCCGTCACGCCAGCGTGTCCAGACGCCGCGTCTCATGCTCCACGCCTGGAAACTTGCTTTTAATCACCCCATTCACGACCAGCCGATGGCCTTTGAGGCCAAAGTGCCGACGGAATTCGAACCGTGGATGAAAGCCATCCCGGACTAAAACTTCGCCATGCTCAAACTCTACGCCTATTACGGCTGCTCCACCTGCAAGAACGCCATCAAGTGGCTCAAGGCGCACGCTATTGCCTTCGAAGAGATCGCCATTCGCGAAACACCACCGTCACTCGCCGAACTCAAAGCCATGCTCGCAGCCCACAACGGCGATCTGCGTCGGCTCTTCAACGTTTCTGGTCAGGACTACCGCAATCTCGGCCTCAAGGACAAGCTGCCCGCCATGAGTGCCGACGCCGCGCTCAAACTTCTCTCTGAAAACGGCAATCTCGTGAAACGCCCCTTTGCCATCGACGCTAAGAACAAGATTCAACTCGTCGGCTTCAAGGAAGACGAGTGGCAGGCCGCGCTGGCAAAGCGGTGACTCTGGAATGCAAAACCCGGCTGCTTGACGTTCTGGCCAAATCGACTCGTCGAGGCTGGTCTGGGTACGTTGTTCACGCTTCAGCGTGTCATAGCACCCGTCACGCTAAAGCGTGAACAACGTACAAGCCATCACTTCACCGCCTTCGCCTGCTCCTTGAAGAACTTGGCGATCAATGCCGGCGCTACGTCAGGGAACTTGTGCGTGCCTTGATGGATGAACGCTACGAACGGCGCTCCCACCTTCGAAGGGAACAGCGTGCAGTCCTTCGCCCACGTTTTTCCTTCCGCTTCGCACTGGTTGATTTGCTTCACCTTGGCCATTGAAAGCTCCTGCCACGCATACTTCACCAACGGATCCTGCGTTCCGGCGATGTGCATGCATGGTTTTGGCTTGAACACCCGGTCTGCCAGCCGCGCTGACGCTGATGCCGAGGGAGCGACCGCACAAAAGACCTCCGGCCGTGTCTCCCACAGCAGGTAGGTGAATCCGCCGCCGTTCGAGTGCCCGGTCGAAAAAAGGCGCTTCCCATCCACCTTGAACTTCTCCTTCAGATGCGCGAGCACCGCATCGAATAGCTTCAAATCGCGATCTCCCTGCGCGCCCGCGCCGTGTTGCCAGCCCGGCTTCTTGCCCTCGGGATCGGTCAGCTTGCCCGGCGTGTTCAAGCCTTGCAGATACACCGAGATCGCCTCTGGCCAGTGCTTGTGCATCGCAAACGAGCGTCCTGCCGCCATCGCCGTGCCACCGTGGCCATGCCACACAAACACCACCGGCGCAGGCAACTCCTTCGCAGTCGGCGGCGCATACACAAATCCCGTCCTGGCCACGCCATCCACCGCGATTTCCAGCTTGGTTACGCCTTCCGGCAGTTGCACCTGCGCACGGCAGGCCGGTGCCGCGGTCAAAACAGCAAGCAGCGTCACAAAAAGAGCAGGGAGGCGATGTTTCATAAGTGTGCGCCCTGAAACGCCACGATCTCATCAAAGTTGCGTCCACGCCTCGCGGCGCTATATCGACCTCATGTTCAAAACCGGCCAGCAGGTCGTCTGCATCGACGACCACTTCGAACCTTGGGTCTTCGACCTCTTCAAGCAGTTGCCGAAGAAGGATCAGATTTACACCGTGCGTGCGCTGCGTGCTGGGCGCTCGAATCCGAAGTTCACCGTCAATGACGACGCTGAGATCAAGCTGGCCGACGCGCAATTCGACGTTCTCATTCTCCTCAAAGAGCTTCACAATCCCGACGATCCGCACTCCAGTGTGAAGCAGGAACTCGGCTTTCGCTCCGAACGCTTCGCACCGCTCCTCGAGCAAACCGAGGAAGAGGAGGAGGCCGAACTCATCGGCGTCGGCCACGGCGAGAAATCATGGGAGCCCGAGCCCGCCTGGGCGAAGTGATCCGCCTTCCGGCCATTCCATTTTCAGTTTTCCAGTTCCGTCCGGAACAGGGAGTGAAAATGCTCGGTGAAGCGCTGCATGGATGAAAACTTGGCATCCTCGCCGCTGTTTGATACACCACACATGAGCGCTCCGCCCGACCTTCCGCCGTCTTCCGCCCCACTCTCTGAACGCCAGTTGGTCGAACTCCTCGCCTCCGCCCGCCAGCGCCTCTTCACCGAAGTCGGAAAAGTCATCGTCGGTCAGCAGCACGTCATCGACGAGATGCTCATCGCCCTCCTTGCTGGCGGTCACTGCCTCATCACCGGCGCGCCGGGCCTCGCGAAGACGCTGCTCATCAAAACCGTCGCCGATGTCTGCCATCTCAGCTTTCAGCGCATCCAGTTCACGCCCGATTTGATGCCCTCCGACATCACCGGCACCGAAATCCTCGAAGACAAAGCCGATGGCGGTCGCGCGCTCGTCTTCAACCGCGGCCCTGTTTTCGCCAACATGATCCTCGCCGACGAAATCAACCGCACGCCGCCCAAGACACAGGCCGCGCTGCTCGAAGCCATGCAGGAGCATCAGGTCACCGTGAATGGCAAGACGCTGCACTTGCCCGAGCCCTTCTTCGTGCTCGCCACGCAGAATCCCATCGAGCAAGAGGGCACCTACCCGCTTCCCGAAGCCCAGCTCGACCGCTTCATGCTCAACATCGTCATCGACTACCTCAGTGAGGACGATGAAGTCGCCGTCGTCACCCGCACTACCAGTGGCAAAGGCGAACCCGTGCAGCGCCTCTTCAGCGGCGAGCAACTCCTCGCTTTCCAAAAGATCGTTCGCAAAGTCCCGATCGCCGACGACATCGCCCGCTACGCTGTCCGCATCTCCGCCGCCTCCCGTCCCGGTCGCGATGGCGTGCCTGATTTCATCAACCAATGGGTCAGTTGGGGCGCCGGCACCCGCGCCAGCCAAAATCTCGTTCTCGGGGCCAAAACACGCGCCCTCCTCGCCGGCCGCGCCCACGTCACTCACGACGACATCCGCGCCCTCGCCCTCCCCGTCCTCCGCCACCGCATTCTCGTGAACTACAAAGCCGAAGCCGAAGGCGTGACGGTGGAGAAGGTGATTGGGAAGCTGTTGGAGACGGTGAAACAATGACGAAACCAGAATGAGGAATGCCGAATGAATGACGAAGTCTCAATTTCCCAAGGATTGGTCTCCTTGTCTGCCCATTCTGTCATTCGACCAGTGGTCATTCATTCGTCATTCCGCCGCTCATGACATCCCCCACCGCCTTCCTCGATCCAGCAGCCTTGATGCGCATCAAGTCGCTAGAGCTTCGCGCGAAAGTGGTCGTCGAGGGTTTGTGGAAAGGCATGCACCGCAGCCCGTATCACGGTTTCTCCGTCGAATTCTCTGAATACCGTGCCTACGTCCAAGGTGATGATCCGCGCTACATCGACTGGAAGGTGCTGGCGCGCAGTGACCGCACCTACATCAAGAAATTCGAGGACGAGACGAACCTGCGCTGCCAGCTCGTCATCGATCACAGCAAATCGATGGGTTACGGCTCGCAGGGCTTCACGAAGGCCGATTACGCATCAACCTTGGCCGCCACGCTTGCGTCGTTTCTCATGAAACAAGGCGATGCAGCCGGTCTGACCACGTTTGCCGAAGGAATCGAGGAACATCTGCCGCCGCGCAATCGCCCCGGTCATCTGCGCCGCATCATCACGGAACTCGAACGACCTGCGAAGGCCAAGGGCACCGCTTTGGCCGTTTCCATCTCGCAACTCGCCGACTTGCTGCGCCGCCGCGGCATGATCTGCCTCATCACCGATCTTCTCGCGCCCATCGAGCACTTGGAAAAGCAGCTCGCGCTGCTCGGTGCGATGGGACACGACCTCGTGCTCTTCCATCTCATGGATCGCGCCGAGATCGACTTCGTCTTCGAGAAATCCGCCCACTTCCGCGATCTCGAAAGCGGCTCCGAACGCTTCATCGACCCGCAATACGCCCGCGAAACCTACCTGAAGCGCCTCCAGGCTCACCGCGACCAGATCCAGCAGTCCTGCGACCGGCACAACGTCGAATACCACTGGTGCCCTACCGACAAGCCCCTCGAAGAAGTCCTCTTCGAATTCCTCAGCGCCCGTCAGCACCGGAAGGCATCCAAATCCTCCACCAGAGTCGCCGCATGAAGTCTGCGAGCCTTCGTCATTCGTCATTCTGATTTCGTCATTTTTGCATGTCCTGGCTCTTTCCACTCTACCTCGCTGGTGCCGCCGCGATCATCGCGCCGATCCTGCTGCACCTGCGTCGCAGACCACCGCAGGATCGCGTGGAGTTCAGTTCGCTGCTCTTTCTCGATGCGCAGACGCCCGTGCCCGTGTCGAAGCGTCGTCTTGAAAACTGGCTGCTCCTCCTGCTGCGCTGCCTCGCCCTCCTCCTGCTCGCGCTGATGTTCTCGCGTCCGTTCCTGCAAAGCGAAAACTCAGCCGCCGCCTCGCCCAACCGCGCCACTCTCATCCTCATCGACCGCAGCGCCTCCATGCGTCGCGCCGATTTGTGGAAGCGAGCCGTCGCCGAGGCCGAGAAGCTCGTCAGAGAAGCCAAACTCACCGATCGCGTCTCCATCGCGGTGTTTGATCGCGAATTCACGCCGCTGTGGAGCTTCGAGGAGGATCGCAACACGCCCGCCAATCGCCTCACAGCGCTGCAAACACGCATCGTGGCACTTTCGCCCTCGTGGAGCGCCACGCACCTCGACCGCGCCCTCATCGCCGCCGTGCCCAGTTTTGACTCCAGCACCGCCGCGCTGCAAAAACGCATTCATCTCATCTCCGACCTTCAAGAAGGCACGAAACTCGACGCGCTGCGCACCATCGCCTGGCCGGCAGAACTCACTTTGAGCGTCCAACGCCTCGATCTGCCCTCAAACGACAATTTGTCGATAACCCTCGCCGCCAGTGAAGTGGCCGATTCTCTCCGAGAATCGAGCCCCGCCAGCACGATCCGCATCCGTCTCTCAAACACGCGCGACTCCCAGCTCCGCGATTTCACCCTCGCGTGGCAAAATGCCCCGAAATCCGACGCCATCACCGCGCAACTCCCGCCCGGAGCCTCCCGCATCCTCTCCGCGCCGCCAAATTCGACCAATGCCATCACGCTCACCCTCAGCGGCGATGCGCACGACTTCGACAATCGCGTCTTCATCGCCCCGCCGCAGCCACGCGCCGTGCGCATCCATTTTCTCGGCAAAGACGCCACGCGCGATGAAGCTGCCTCACCGCTCTACTACCTCGCCCGTGCGCTCCAGCCCACCGCCACGCTCGCGCCCGTGCTCACCGCCGATGAAAAACTACCCGCGCAGCTTCCGGACATTCTTTTCCTCGTCGGCACCGCGCCCGCTGACGGCCTGCGCGACTACCTCGAGCGCGGCGGGTTTCTCGTCACCGTGCCTTCGGACGCCACTCTGCTCAAAACGCTCACCGGCCTCGACCTCACCGTCACCGCTGACACCAGCGACGAGTATCGCATGCTCGCCGAGGTCAAAACCGACCACCCGCTCCTCAAACCCTTCGCCGATCCCAAACTCCGCGATTTCACCAAGCTGCGCTTCTGGAAGCATCGCGTCATCACTCTTCCAACTCATAACACACAACTCATAACTCATAACTCCCTCGAAACCCTCGCCACCTTCGACAACGGCCATCCCGCCATCCTCACCACCCGCATCGGCAAAGGCACGCTCATCGTCCTCGCCTCCGGCTGGCATCCGGGCGACAGCCAGCTCGCGCTCAGCACGAAATTCGTCCCGCTGCTCTACGGCTGGCTCGCCGCCGCCGGTTTCCGTCACGATCCCGCCGCCACGTTGCTCGTCGGCGATTCCTTGCCGCTCGATGCCGCGCAATCGCACACCGTCACCGATCCCGAAAACCAAACGCACAGCCTCAAACCCGGCGAAACCTTCACCGCGGCTCAGATCGGCCTCCACAAGGTCCAGAGTAGCTCGCATACCCAAACCATCGCCGTCAATCTCCCGCCCGACGAAGGCCGCGTCCTGCCTCTTGCCCCGCAAAAACTCACCGAGCACGGGCTGAAGCTCTCCAGCACCTCCGACACCGCCGCCGCCTCCGAGACCACGGACCAGCGCCTGACGGCCACGGACACCGAGCAGCGCCAAAACCTCTGGTGGTGGTTCCTCGTCGCCCTTTTGGCCTCTCTTTTGCTCGAAACCGCTCTCGCAGGCCGCCCAAAGTGGTCCGCACAGTCCCCTGTGCGGCGCTCCGATTCGCCACAGACCTCCGCATGATCCCAAGGCCATTTTTCTTTTTGATTCACGCCTGACTCCCATCGACACGCCGCACAGAGGACTGTGCGGACCACTTTATGTCCACCGCCTTCCAGTTCTTCAATCCGGCTGCGAAGGTCACCATCACGCACGGGCATCTGCCCCATTGGGATCAAGCCCACGCCACCTACTTCATCACCTGGCGCTCTGCCGACTCCATTCCCCGCGAGATCTGGCTCCGCTGGCGGGAAGCACGAGATGCCTGGCTGCTTGCCCACGACATCCATCCCGCCTCCAAGGACTGGCGTTTCGACCTCGAAATGCTCGACGATGCCGCCCGCGACGACTTTCGCCAGTTCGCCCGCGCTTTGGAAAAGGAACTCGATGCCTGCCACGGGGACTGCGTCCTGCGTGATCCTGCCATCTCCCGGCTTGTTGCCGATGCGTTGCATCACTTCGACGGCACCCGCTACTCGTTGGGCGATTACGTCATCATGCCCAACCACGTTCACCTGCTCGTGGGCGGGCTTCCACGCCAGGCCATGCTCAAGCAGGTCGAATCGTGGAAAAAGTGGAGCGCCATCCAGATCAATGAAGCCCTGAACCGCAGCGGTCGTTTCTGGCAGGACGAAAGTTTCGATCACCTCGTCCGCAACGAAGCCTCTTTTGGCAAGTTTCGGGCTTACATCGCCAAGAACCCCGTCACCGCCCGCCTCAAACCTCACGAACACATCCTATGGCAGCGTCCGCCCCCATAGTGGTCCGCACCTCGCGAAGCGCGCCGAAGGCAATCCCCTGTGCGGCGCTCCGACAACAGTCAGAACTCCAAATCCTCCCCAAGCCGTCCCTCTTCACAAAGTCCATCAGGAGCCTGCCCCACGCCGCACAGGGGACTGTGCGGACCACTTTGCTGACGCCCTGTTCGCACGAAACCTGCTGCTGCCACCGTTAATCCCACCACCATGATCGCACGCACCATCCTCGAAGCCCGCATCTCGGAAGTCCGCGAGGCCTTGCGGCGGGCGCGTCTGCTCCGCCACATGGCGGGGGTGTTTTTCATCGGCGTCGTGGTGCGCGGGGCCTTTCTGCTCGCCACGCTGAACGGACACACGATCCCGAAGCGCTTCGACCGCTGGTCCATGCTGGCGCTCATTGCACTGGGCATCATCGCCTTCTTCAAAGGGCGGCGGAATCTGTGGAGCGACCGCGACATCGCCCGCATCATCGAGCAAAAGCATCCCACGCTCGACTCGCTGCTTCTCACCGCCATCGACCACGAGCCGCAGGCCGACGCGCCCACCAGCTTCCTGCACGAGCGCCTCATCGATCACACGCTCGCTCGCGCGGCCACGCAGAACTGGCCGGTCACCGTCGCGAACAAGCCCTACACGCGAGCTCTTGCCGCCGCGTGGACCGCCGTCATCGCGTTTCTCGCCACGGATGTCGCTCTGCGCCTGAGCACGCCGGACGCCAAGGCTCAAATCGCCGCCAAAAAGGCCGAGGAGGCCGCCTCCAAGCCCACCGACTTCAAAATCACCCTCACTCCCGGCGACGCCGAGGTCGAGCGCAACTCCCGCCTCATCATCGAGGCGCGTTTCGATGGCCCGGTGCCAGCGGACGCCGTGCTCTTCGTCAGCGAGGCCGATGGCAAAGTCCGCGACCAACTGCCGATGCGCCTCACCGTCGATGGCCAGGTCTTCGGCGGCTTCATCAACAAGGTGGAGCGCGACACGAAATACCACGTCGAGTTCGCCAATCAGAAGTCGCAGCAACACACGCTCACCGTCTTCGACTTTCCCGCGCTCGTCCGCAGCGATGTCATCGTCACGCCGCCCGAATACACGAAGCTGCCCGCCAAGGAGACCAAGAACACGCAGAAAGTCACCGCGCTCGAAGGCTCGAAGATCACGTGGAAGATCAAGGTGAACAAACCGCTGATCGCCGCCATCACGGCGAAGACCGATCCCTTTGCCCCGCATCTCACGGCGGCGGAGCTTTTCGGCGAGGACAAGACGGTCGTCGAACTCAAACCCAGCGCCGACGACGCCACGCTGCTCGAAGGCGTGCTCACCGCCGAGAAATCGCAGAAATACCGCCTGCATCTCGTCGATGAGGCCGAGCGTGCGAACAAAAACCCGCCGTGGTTCAGCGTCACCGTGCAATCCAACCAGCTCGCCAAGATCGAGGTTGTCTTCCCGAAGCGCGACATCCAGGTGTCGTCGATCCAGGAGCTGCCCGTTGAGGCCAAGGTGTCCGACGACCTCGGCGTGATGAAAAGCGGCGCGGTTTTCAGCATCAACGGCAACAGCAAGGAAGTCCTCTTCAAGCATCCCGTCACCGCACCTCAGAAAAAGCAGGACGTGCGCGCGGAACTCACGCTCGAAAAGGAAAACGCGCAGCCGCGGCAGCTCGTCAGCTATTACCTGTGGGCCGAGGACACCGGACCGAAGGGAGAGGTTCGCCGCAACATGAGCGACATGTTCTTTGCCGACATCCGCCATTTCGAGGACATCTTCCGCGAGGCCGAGGCACCGCCCGGCGAGCCCGGCCAGCCGAAGGGCCAGACCGACAAGCTCGTCGATCTCGTCAAACAAATCGTCAACGCCACCTGGCGCATCATCCGCGACACAAACGCCGGACGCACGATGGACTCCGCCGCGCCCGATGTCGATGTCGTGGACCAGTCCGTCGGTCTCGCGCAGGAGCAGATCAAGGAAGGCATGGAGAAGGCTGAGGACGCGGAGATCAAACAGGCGCTCACCGAGGCATGGAAGTCGCTCAAAGACGCCCAGCCGCCACTCCAGCAGGCCTCTGCGGAGAAAAAACGTTCGCCGTTGAATCAGGCGCTCACCTTTGAGCAGACCGCGCTCGAATGGCTGCACCGCGCGCAGAGCCGCGAGCATCAGGTCATGCGCCAGAACCAGCCGCAGCAGGCGATGTCCGGTAGCGAGAGCCAGAAGCAGAACCAGCTCATGGATCTCGAAATGAAGCAGAAGGAGCAGCGCTACGAAGAAGAAAAAGCCGCGACGGAAGAGCAGACCGCCGAGCAGCAGGAAAACCTGCAGGTGTTGAACCGCCTCAAAGAGCTTGCTCGCCGTCAGGAGGCGCTGGCGGAAAAAATGAAGGAGCTACAAGACCAGCTCGCCAAGGCGAAGACCGAGGAGGAGAAGCAGGAACTCGAAAACCAGCTCAAACGTCTCCAGGCCGAGCAGGAGCAGCTTCTCAGCGATCTCGACGATCTCAAAGAGCGCATGGAGAAGCCTGAGAACGCGCAAAACATGGCCGAGGCGAAGGAACAGCTCGAAAAGACCCGCGAGCAGGTCAACGAAGCCGCCGAAAAACTCAAAGAGCAGCAACTCACCGACGCCGCGAACTCTGCCACCCGTGCGCAACGCGAACTGGAGCAGATGCAGGAGGATTTTCGGCAGAAGACGAGCAAGAAATTCGCCGACGAGATGAAGCAGCTCCGCCAGCAGGCACAGCAGGCCGCCGAGACGCAGAAGAAGATCAGCGAGGCCCTCGAAAACCAAAAGCCCGCCGAGAGTGACATCGCGCAGAGCATGCAAAACCAGGCGCAGAGCCGTCAGGTGGCCGAGCAGCAGGAAAACGTCGAAAAGCTGCTCAACAACATGCGCCAACTCAGTGAGCAGGCCGAGCAGAGCGAGCCGCTGCTGCACAAAAACCTCTACGAGGCCGTGCGCAAAGCGCAGACGGCCGGTTTGGAGGAGAATCTTCAAGAAACCCGCGATCAACTCCGCTACGGCAGCCAAGCCGAGGCGAAGGACGCCGAACGCAAAGCCGCCAATGCCGTGGATGAACTGCAAAAAGGCGTCGAAAAAGCCGCCGAGAGCGTGCTAGGCAGCGAAAGCGAAGCGCTGCGTGTGGCAAAGAACGAACTGGATAAGCTCATCCAAGAAGCGCAGGAGCAGGAAGGCGGGCAGGAAGGCCAAAAAGGAGCCCAGCAAGCCTCTGCGAAGTCAGACAAGTCTGACTCGTCCGGCCAGTCTGACGCGAAAGGCCAAAAGCCCGGCGAAGAAGGAAAAGAACCCGGAAAAGGTCAGGGCGAACCACAAGACCCCAAAATGGCAGAAGCCGGCCAAAAGCCCGGCGAAGGCCAGAAAGGCTCAGAAGGCCAAAAACCCGGTGAACAGGGCCAAGGCCAAGGACAGCCGCAAGATCCCAAAACCGCGCAAAACGGCGAAAAACCCGGTGAAGGCCAGCAGGGCCAAAAACCCGGCGAAAAAAGCCAGGGCGAGGCCCAAAACGGCCAAAAGCCAGGCGAGAAAGGTCAGGGCAAGGGCGAAGGCCAGGAACCGAAGATGGCCGAAAACGGCCAGCAACCCGGCGAAGGCCAGCAGGGCCAACAACCCGGCGAAAAAGGCGAAGGCAAAGGTCAGCAACCGGGTCAGCAAGGTCAACAGGGCCAGGGTTCGCAGCAGCAGGCGAACAATGGCACTCCGCAGCAAGGGGAGGGGAAGGGGCAGCAACCTGGTCAGCAGCAACAGGGGGGACAAGGTCAGGGTGAAGGGCAGCAGCAGATGGTGGATGCGAACAGTCCCAATAAAAGCGGACGAGGGCGTCCGCGCTCCGATGACAACAATCGCAACGACAACAACTTCGATCCCGGCGGTCCCACGACGGGGCGTGATTCGGACAATGACCGCAGGCGTCCGCAGATCGCGGGTGGCGCGGTGCCGGAGGCGCTGTTCTTTGAGGATTCCAAAGAGCAGCCGGACAACAAAGTCTTCACCGGCGACGGCTACGACCGCTGGAGCGACCGTCTGCGCAATGTGGAGGAGCTTCTGAACAATCCCGAACTGCGCAATGAAGCCGCCAAGATCCTCGACCGCGCGCGCGAACTGCGCATCGACCTCAAACGCAGCAACGAGGCACCGCAGGTCGCTGTTTTGAACCAGCGCATCACCCAGCCGCTCACCGAGCTTCGTGATCGCGTCGTCGAGGAGCTTTCCAAGAAGGACGCGGGCAAAAACCTCGCGCCCGTGGATCGCGATCCAGTTCCGGCGGAGTTTCGCGATCTGGTGAAGCGCTACTACAAGGAGCTGGGGGCAGGGAAGTAGAGTGCCGTGGGATGGTGGTGGCGACTGTCCGTCTGTTTGCTTGGGGAAGCGTAAATGGACGCGCCGCGCCCAAACAGTCGGGCGGTGCTGCAATGGAAATCCTGCTGTTTGTTAACATTCTCAACGCAGCACACACCCAACCTACAGCCTCCACTGGATACTAAGGCAGTCCGAGACTCTTTGCCGGAATGAAGGCTCGACGCCATCGCTCGGAGGATCATAATCCGGGCCGATGTCGCCCACGGTTTTGAGACTCCACAGCTCGGAAGGCCTGCATGAGCTGGCCTGTCCGCCTGACGCTTCCATCGAGGTGGGCAGTGCGCCGGAGTGCGACATCGTGTTGGATGGCGCGTCGATTTTGCCGAGGCACTGTGTGCTGCGACGTGTGGGCGAGACACGGTTTCGCATCCAGCGGGCAGCGCAGGCGGCATGGTTCACGGTGAACGGGGTTTATGGGCCGGATCTGGAGGTCGAGACGCCATTCCGCTTTGGCATCGGGGCCGAGGAGATCACCTTCAGCCTCGTGGTGGAGGGTGAGGAGCCGCCTGTGGCGGATGGACATGAGAAACCGGGTGCTGAAGAGGTTTCCGCCGCCGTGGCAGAAGCGTCGGTTTCCGAGGGGCAAAACGGCGCGCGTGCCAATCGTCGTGATTATTTGCTGCAGCCCACGGCTATGCGTCCGCGTGCGGGAGAACGGGTGGGGGAGGTCGTTTTGGAAGATGCAGGTGAAGGCGGACGAGGGCGTTCCCCGTCCGGAGGTGATGTTGGTGCGGTGGTGGTTGAAGATGCTGAAAGCGGGCGGGAGCGTCGGCGCTCTGAGGTTGAGACAGCGGCTTTGAGCGATGTGAAAGCGGAGGTTGAGGAGTCGTCCTCGGCCTTGGTGTTCGCGGGCCTCCTATTCTGCGGTTTGATGATTGGTGGGATATTCTATTGGCGAGATTTCCTTGATCACATGCCGCCCGCAGCCGAGCCCACCGCTGTCGTGGCACCGCAGGCATTCGAAGCGCGGGAGTTGTCCGTGGATGAGATGATCAAGGTCACCGCTGATTTGCGGCAGGCAGGCATGCCGATGCTGGCGGCGTAGTTGCTGATGCCGCTGGCAGAGAAGGGAGATGTGGCGGCAATGCGTGGGCTGGGCTTGTCGTTTCTGGCCTCGGGGGAGTTTGGCGAGGAGGCCGTCTTTCTGCTGCGTGGCGCGGCGGAGGGCGGATCGCGCGAGGCGCTGGCTGAACTGGTCGAGGCGGTGGAGAATCCGCTGCACATGGGGCGCTACAAAGCTGAGGCGTTCGATCATCTCGACTTTGCCGGGAGACTCGGAGAAGCGTCCGCGTGGATGCCGCTGGCGGAACGATTTGAGCATGGGCATGGCGTGCCAAAAAATTTCGAACTCGCGCTGGAGGCATACGAGAAGGCCAAGGCTGCGGGAGAGCGGCGTGCGACGCCGAAACTGGCGGCCAAGAAGGAAGCGCTCGAGTGCGTGGCGGGTTTTGTGCGGTCGTGGAACGAGGTTTCGGTGGCGACGCTGCTGGATTACGTCTCGTCACAGCCATCACGTTATTTTGAGCAGGAAAAGCCGGCGGTGGAGGCGCTGCTGCGGAAGGAGGAGGAATTGCGGGCGCTGTGGCCGCTCCGGCGAATCAGTGTGAGTGATGGTGCTAAGACAAAACTGACCAGCTTCGAACGCATGGAGGTGGCGCAGCCGTTTCAGTTCGAGTTGCAACGCGGCGAGCGCATCGTGCGCGGCACGGGCACGCTGACGTGTGAGGTGGAGCGCGAGGAGGCGGGCTGGCGTGTGGTCAGCGCCCGGGATGAGATCGTGATCAAGGAACTGCTGCCTGCGAGCGATCAAATCGCCGCGGCGGAATCGCTGCGGGAGTTGAAGCCGGCCTTCAGCGTGGCGGAGCAGATGGAGGAGACGCGGCTGGAGATCCTCGAAAAGATGCGCGGCCTGGAGGAGTCGCAGGACTTCAAGCCTGCGCTGACGCTCATCCTGAACACGGCGATGACTTTTCCGCAGGAGGACTTCTGGCGGCCTTTCTCGGACAAGCTGTGCGACCGCATGGCGCGTGACTTTTTCGCACACGGTCGCTGGCTGGACGCTGCGTGGTCCGCGCCGGTGCATCAGCTTGCGGATCTGGGCTCCGTTTCCGCCGTGCTGCTGGAGGGACATCTGCTGATGGCCGGATACGGCTATTCACGCGATGAGAAGCGCGGACTCGCCCTGTATGCGAAGGCGTTTGAGAGCGGGAAGCGGCGTGATGCGCGCTTTTACTATGCGGAGGCGTTGTTTCAAGGACGTGGCGGGCCGCAGGACTTCGAGAAGGCGGGCGCGCTGGCGCTTTCCTTCATGGCGCGGTCAAAGCATCCGCTGGAAGCCTACCTGGCAGCGCACCTGCTGTGGCGGAAGGCGGAGGCGGACCCGTCGCTGTGGCAGGATGTGTATGACACGCTCTCCCGCGTGGCGGAGAAGCATCCGCCGGCGAAGCATCTGGCCGCCATGGTGCTCATGAATCACGGCAACACGACGCGGGAACGAAAAACAGGCTTCGCCGCGCTCAAGGCCGCCGCCGAGGCCGGTGTGCTGGAGGCGATGAAAAATCTGTCGAAGTGCTATCAGGACGGCACTGGCTGCGAGAAGGATTTTCATCAGGCAACGCTGTGGAAGCAGAAAGCGCTGGTGACGCAGCCGCCGAAGCGCCGGCACTACACGGATTTTGAGGAGTGATCTGCCAGCCGGGGACTTTTTCGGATGACTTGGCCGAAAAAGAGAAAAGAGACGAATAGAGCCGGAGTGTCTGACGTGGGCGCAAAGAGGGTGAGATAGACACTCTTGTCTGTCCGCAGTCGGCTCGTGGGCCTGGCGATGCTCGTGCAGACAGGAGTGTCTGCATCACGGCCTACGGACTTTTGCCCGCGTCTTTTCTACTTTTTCGCCCCGCATGTGGCGGTTTGAGGGAGCTACTCGTTTGCCCGAATGACGTCGCAGGTGATGAAGATGGCCTGGAGGATGTCTTCCTTCTCGAATTCGGGTCTGCCGACGGGTTTGTGGAGGCAGAGCAGGCGGGCGGTGCCGGAGGGCAGGGTGATGGCGGTGGCGACTTTGGCGATGTGGTAATCCGTTAGCGGAAAGTCGAGTTTGCGGCCCTGGGTGTCGAGGATGTGCTCGCGATGCTCGAAGGGGGCGGCGGTGTGGAACTCGGGGGCGATGGTGAGGTGCACCAACTGGCCGTCGGGGGCGATGGTGGGCTCGAGTTCGACTTTGAAGCCGACTTCCCGCATCTCCTGCACAAACACGGGTTCGCCTTTGTCATTCACCTTGATGTCGCTGATGGCGGTATGCTCATTTGCCTGTTTGGAGGAGGACAATGTGCCGGATTTGGTCTCGATGCGTGCAGTGTTGAGGTGCTGCACCGTGCCGGCCTTCACGGCGGCGAGGAGTTCATCGAGTTCGGCGTGGTGATCACTCTTGCTGGCGGCCTGTGTTGTGAGGCGGCGCAGCAACGGGCCGGGGCCTTGCAGGACGTGGGTGGTGAAGGCGATGAGTTTGGGCGAGACTTTAAGAATGGATTCAACAAAAGCCTCCACCAAGGCGAGGTTCTCGTTCGTGTTTTTGACAAACAACATGGACGCGGCCGGATTGAACGATGCCGTGGCTCCCTCGGGGAAGGGAATGCCTTGGGCTTCGAGAATCATCTTGGCTGTCTTTCTTGTTATCAGCCTATCTGCAGGAGGGGTTTCTCCCGAAACTGAAAGAAAATCTGGTGGAACGTGGAACATGCGGGTGTTCCAAGCCTTCGGATCGGCCGGAGGCGTTTTTTTCTTTTCAGCAGCGGGTTGTTGTGGCTTCGCGACTTGGGGCACGAGATCGCATTTCAAAAACGTGGCCCAGAGCACGTCAGCATCATCATGACCGGTGGGTTTGTTGAGGGAGATGAGCTTGATGCCGCCTTTAGTCATGCTGATGCCGGTGACGGTCTTGGTGGAGTGAAAATCGACCACTGGCATGTAGAAGGGCTTTTTCGACGCGGGATCGCGGAAATGCTCACGGCGTGTTTCGGGGGTGGCGGGATGGAGTTCGTGACTGAAGGTGATTTCCACCGTGTGACCATCGGCTCCGATGGTGGGCTCGATTTGCAGGATGGAACCGACCGGACGCATCTCGAAGGCGAGATGGGGCTGCCCTTTGGCATTGGTGCCGAATTCGGAGAGATACACATGCTCCCGCACGGATTCATGAGTGGCGCGGTTCCCAGATTTGGTTTCGAGGAAGATGGAGTTGATGAAGCTGGCTTCGCCACGGGTCACGGCGGATTCTGTGGCGGCAAGCATCGCCGCATCATCAGTGGAGGCGGTGGTCTGGCGTGCGAGATCACGCAGAAAGGCGGCGGGTGCTTGAATGGTGTGAAGTGTGAAAGCAATGGCATTGGGACTTTTGTTGAGGTGTTCGTCGATCAAAGCGGCGACGCGCTCGATGTTGTCGGCTGTGTTGACGATTTGCAGCACGCCGTTTTTGTGTTCGGCGGTGGCTCCTGCGGCGCGAACGATGCCGTTGGCCTCGAACCACGTTTGCAGCGACTGCGGCTTTTCCATGAAGGATTCAAACAGACCGTCCGGTGCATTGAAAGTGGCGACGCTCATGCCTGCAGGCGTTTGGGCTATCTGGGCAGCAGTGGCGGCTTTGGAAAAGGGCAGGCTTTCGATCCGGCGCACGGAGGTGGTGAGAAACGCGGCCCAGAGAATGTCTGCGTTCTGTTTGGGCGTGCCGACGGGCTTGGTGATGCCGATGAGCTTGGTACTGCCAGCGGTGCTGGTGAGGCCGGTGGTGAAATGAGCGCTGGAAACGTCAGTGGTGGGAAACTCGGCGGTGCCGCCACTGATCGGCTCGGTAACGCGGACCTGGCGCTCGCTGGGCGGTGCGGGATGCAGCTCAAGAGCGACTGTGGACTCGATAGTGATGCCATCCGCACCGAGAGTTGGTTCATATTCCAGTCGCAGGCCGATCTGGCGCATTTCCTGAGCGACGGAGGAGCGGCTTTTCGCATCCATTTCGAGATTGGAGGCATAGGAGTGCTCGCGAACAGCCTCGATGCTGGCGCGGGTGCCGGACTTTGTTTCGAGAAAGGCATCACCGACGACGCGGACGTTCGAGCCGGGATTTTTCGAGAGGCTGAGAAGTGTGGTGAGTTCCTTCGAGGCATTCGCCGTGCGTGAGGCGGCGGCGTTGACCTGGCGGATGAGTTCGCCAGGGCCTTCGACGACTGTGACCGTGCAGTCGATGGCTTTGGGTGCAAGCCCGGTGATTGTATCTATAAAGGATGCGACGAGATCCAGGTTGGCCTGTGTGTTGGTGATCGAGAGCAGGCCTGTGGTTGGATTCAATACAGCGCTGGCTCCTTCAGGAAACGTGATGCCGATTGCTTCGAGGACTTCTCTGGCGGTTTTGCGACGGGGAAGAGTTGAAGGTGTTGCTGGATCCCCTGCGGCGAAGGCATCGGCGGGCACGCTTGAATAGTCCGGCGGCACTTTAAAGACACGCGTGACCATCTTTGGCTCCTCCGCATGCATGGCTGCGGTGCAGATGAATGACAGGAGCAGGAGGAAAGTGCGAGCGCACAACGACATGCCGGGAGACTACCGGAGGCGGAGGAGCGGTGTCGAGCCTTCTTCGCTAAAGCTACGAAGGCCACGGCCTGTGAAGGCAGGGGCCAGCGGCTGAGATGGAAGAACTGAGAATGGAGAATGGGTCAGAATGGAGGAATGGACGGAAACGCCATGGGCGCGATGGCTGGGGGCGGGTCAGACCCTTTTTCATTCCTTCATTCCGCCATTCTCAGTTCTTCCCTGTTTGGGAGCGCTGATGTTTTCGGCGTGGTTGCGGACGAGGGCGTCCGCGCTCCTGGGGATGGCCGAATGCGGACGGGGGCGTCCGTGCTCCGTCAGAGGGTCTGATGGATGCGGCCGAGGGCCATGAGGATGTAGCTGGTGGTGAGGACGGAGTCGCTTTCCATCCAGCGGCCTTCGGAATTGGCCCAGGAGCCGTCGCCTTTTTGGAGATTGAGGAGCTTTTGCGTGATGTCGGCGCGCCAGTCGATGAGCTTGCCGTCCTTGGCCTTGATGTAGTCGATCTTGGCGATGCTGAGGGCCTTGCTGAGGGTGTGGTAGTAGTAGTAGAGGCCCTGGGCGCCGAGGCCGGGGTTTTCGTCGGCGCTGTAGTGGGCGTTGATCCAGTCGATGACGGCTTTGACGCGAGGATCGTCTTTTTCGAGGCCGGCGTAGATGAAGCTGAGGAGTCCGGCGTAGCTGATGCTGCCGTAGCTGCGGAGGGAGATGGTGCCGTCGGGGTTTTCGACTTTGGCACCGCGGGTTTCGGTGGGGTTGTAGATGAAGCCGCCGGCGTCGTCGGGGTTTTTGCTGACCCAACTGGATTTGTTGCTCTCAGGGCGGTTCTGGCAGCGCTGGATGAAGTCGATGGCGGCACCGAAGTTGAGCTGGGGTTCGCCTTTTGCAGCATCGCCTTTGTCGGCGAGGAGGCTTTGCGCGTAGTAGAGGGCTTCGAGGGCGAAGGTGGTGTTCGAGAGGTCGGCGTGGGTGGCTTTTTCCTCGCCGTAACCGATGCCGCCGTCGGTGGGGTTGTCCTGCTTGCCTTTTTCGTCGAGGTCGAGCTGGCGGGTGACGAGGTAGCGGCGGGCTTTGAGCATGACCTCCTCGTTTTCCGGCTTGTTGTTCAAGAGGAGCGCGGTGAGCGCGATGGCGGTGTTGTAGGTGGCGCGGGCCTTGATGGTGATGGAGCCGTCGGGCTTCGCGTTGCTGATGAGGTAGCGGGTGGCTTTGTCAACTTCGGCGGGGACGGGGTCGCCAGGCTTGCGGCTGGGGTCGAGCATGAAGGCGGTGACGGCGAGTCCGGTGATGGCGACGGGCTCGGCCTCGCCCCACTGGCCGGTTTGCGGGTTTTGCTTGGAGCGGAGGAAGTTGAGGCCGCGCTCGACACCGAGGCGGAGCTCCTGCTTCAACGACTCGTGACGTGGAGCCTGGGTGGCGGCCTGGCCGAAGGCGGACGCGGTGGCGAGGATGAGGACGAAGGCTGGGAGTTTCATGGTGACGAGAACAGGAGGTGAAAAGACGCGGGCCGTCAATGTTCAAGGAAGCTAGGCGGCGTGAAGGGGACGATTCTTGACCACGCATTGAGTCGATTGACCACTTCTTGACCGGGCGGAGCGAGAGAATCGAGAACGAGGACGAGAACGATCTATTTGGCGGCGGGGGTGATGATGAGCGTCACCAGGGTCTCTTCGGCGGGGATGTTGTCTGGCATGCTGATCCAGAGGTCGTCGCGGTGGTTGCCTTTGGCGGGGGAGTTGATGATGGCGGTGCGGTCCACGTAGGTGGAGATGATGGAGCCGGTGATTTCGGCGGCGAAGCCTTCGGCGTCGATGCGGGAGCCGTTGAAGATCCAGGTGTCGAGATCAGGCGGGGTTTTGCGCGTGTCGATGTTCTGGATGAAGTCGGAGAGCGGGACGTTTTTTGTTTTGTCACCGTCTTTCCACTCGCAGCGGATATGGAGGCGGTTGGCGCCGGGTGTGGCGGGCTCGGTGTCCTTGTCGCGGTAAGGACGCTCTTCTTTGGGACCGAGTTTTTCGAGGATGCCGGCGGTGGCCGGTTGGTAATTGGCGAGGAGGAGGGCGAGCTGGACCTGGATCGGCTTCACCGTGGTCTGGAGGATGGTCTCGTGGACTTTTTCGCCCGCTTCGTGGCAGAGCGCGTATTCGATGGGCAGCTTCTGATGCAGGATGCTGCACGGGATGCGCAGTTCGCGCGTGGCGGCAGTGATCCGAATGCCGTTGAGGTCGTAAACGCCCGGAGATGTCTCTTTGAGCAGTTTTTTCGCGTCTTCGAGCTGGGCTTTGGCGTCCACCTTGGGAGCGGCGCTGTCTTGCGCAGTCAAAGATGCGATGAAGATGAGGCAGGTGAAGAGAGAGAGACGCATGGCAGGCAGGACAACGCCGGAGAAGCGAACGGTCTTGGGGTGCACGTTTTAAAGCGCGGGCAGTTTGTAGGTGCCGGTGCGGAAGGACTGGTCAGCGTTTTTGGGGACAATCGCGACCGGCTGAACCTCATACGAGGGTTTCGGCTTGAAGGCAGGGTCGGAACGCAGCTTGAGGACGATCTGCAAAGCGAGATCGACGAGGGCGGGCTGGACGATGGTGGCGTCTAGTTCTCCACCCCGCACGAGTTCGATGCCGCGTTTCTGGCCGGAGAGGCCGTCGGTGCCGACGATGAGGATGTTTTCGCGGTGTCCGGCGGATTCGGTGGCTTTGGCCGCTCCCATGGCAATGGCGTCGTTGTGTGCGTAGATGACGTCGAATTCTTTTTGGAGGCGGAAGGCCTCGGTGGTGCGGAGCGTGGCTTTTTCAGCGTTCCATTCGCAGGGGGTGTCGTGAACGATGATGATGCCAGGACTGGTTTTGAGGGCTTCGCTGAAGCCTGCTGCGATCTCGTCAGTGGCGTGATCGCCTTCCGCACCGCGCAGTTGCAGGACGCGTCCTTTGATTTCGGCCTCTCCTTCCTCCGCGGCTTTGCGCTTGAGGGCTTCGACGACGGTCTCGCCCGCGAGGCGGCCGACTTGACGCTGTTCGCTGAAGACGATGCTGGCGCAGCCTTCATTGAGCATGCGTTTGTCGAGGCCGATGACCGGAATGCCCGCAGTGGTTGCCTCGACAATCAAAGCGGCGAGCGCCGGCGGGTCGATGGGGGCCACCATGATCGCGACGGGCTTCGCGGCGATGGCCTGGCGGAACTGCTCGATCTGCTTTGCAGCATCGCCGACAGCGTCCTGGGTGGTGACTTTGTAGCCTGCCTGCCGTCCCACCAGGGTGGCGAGCCCGTTGCGTTGAAATTCCTGCATGGCGATGCGTGTGTCAGGCAGCAGGAGGATGATCTCGACACGCTCGTCATTGGCCGCAAGTCTGGAGGCATCCAACAAGGCAGGAGACGTCGGCGCCATGCCTCCTGACGGCTTGGCTGCGGTCTGCTGATTCTTTTTTTCGAGTTCGATCACCTGTTTTTCGATATTGGACTCTCCCGAAGGCCCGCAGGCGGTCAGGATGAGAGTGCACAGGAAAGGAGTGGCGAGTGAGCGAGAAAAAGGCATGAGAACGCCATTTATTATAGTGCAGAACACGCCGCCAGCACAAGTCTGTGCTGCACTTGAAAACCTGAGGGCAGGCTTTCACTTGCAGATTGGCGGGAATGTCCCAGACTTCCCGCTTTTCCTCCCGCCAACCCATTCGCAATGAGCCACAAAAAGAAGACCGCAGTCGTCACCGGAGCCGCCGGATTTCTCGGTTCCCATCTCACGGATCGCTTGCTGAAGGAAGGTTACGACGTCATCGGCATCGACAATCTTCTCACCGGCAGCGTGCACAACATCGAGCACCTCGCAGGGAAGGGGAACTTCAAGTTCATCCATCAGGATGTGACCGAATACATTTACCTCCCCGGGGAAGTGCATCTGGTGTTCCATTTTGCCTCGCCCGCGAGTCCCATCGATTATTTGAAGCTTCCGATCCAGACACTCAAAGTGGGCTCTATCGGAACGCATCACGCTCTGGGATTGGCGAAGGCGAAAGGGGCGACATTTTTGCTGGCATCGACCTCCGAGACCTACGGCGACCCGTTGGAGCATCCCCAGAAGGAAACATACTGGGGCAATGTGAACCCCATCGGCGTGCGCGGGGTGTATGATGAGGCGAAGCGTTTCGCAGAAGCGATGGTGATGGCCTATCATCGGTTTCACAACGTGGACACGAAGATCGTGCGCATATTCAATACCTACGGCCCGCGCATGCGCTTGGAGGATGGTCGCGTCGTACCTGCCTTCATCGGGCAGGCGTTGCACGGGGAGCCGTTGACAGTGTTTGGAGAAGGTCAGCAGACGCGCAGCTTCTGTTTTGTTTCCGACCTGATCGACGGCATCTACCGTCTCTCTCAAAGCGACTACCACGAGCCGGTGAACATCGGAAACCCGACCGAGATGACTGTTCTGGAATTCGCCAAAGCGATTTTGCGCATCACCGGGAGCAAATCGGAGATCATTTACCGTGAACTGCCCGCCGATGACCCCAAGGTGCGTCAGCCGGACATCACGTTGGCCAGAAAACTGCTGGGATGGGAGCCGCAAGTCTCATTTGAGGAGGGAATTTCCCGCACGGTGGAGTATTTTCGCGACTTTCTGAGAATCACTGCTTGATGCGAAGGGTGTTTTGCTGATAAAACCCTAAAAATGCCTAGAACAACCCAGATGCCGTCATGAAACTCGCCGCACTCAGTTTTGCCTTCCTTTCCGCCACCGCTTTGCTGCACGCCCAAGCACCTGCTGGAGATGGCAAGGCGCGTATCATCGTTGACATCAAAAGAGTGGAGGTGAAGGAGCAGCCGACGCCTCAATTCACCGCCGGCAACGTTAACGACAAGCGCTGGCGTCCGAAGAACTGGATCGAGGTGGATGTGGAGTTTGACATCAAACTGCCCCCGGAAGCCGGTGGTCGAGACGGCACCTTCCCCGCCATGCAGATGAACATTTACCTGGCACTGCAGCACATGACCAAGGACAACAAACGTGAGGTGCTGCAGGGCACCCTGGACTTGATCAACATCCCGGCGGACGGCAACTGCCACGCGCTGGCCTACGTCTCGCCGGCCACCATGAAGAACATCTTCCAAAAGAACACCGTGACCGCGAGCTCGGATGTGCAGGGCTGGGGAGTCGAGGTGATGATCGACGGCGAGCGCCGTGCGCAATCCGCCAGCATCGGCAAAGACCCCTGGTGGGAAAAGCAGGAGAATTTCGCGATCATGTCCGGGCTGGTGCTGAGCAAGTCGAAGACCCCCTTTGCTCCGCTGTGGGGCGACTACGACGTGCAGGTGCAGCCGAAGTGACATCCTCCCAGCCATTCGTTTTCTCGCCAAACCCACACCCCGCCCAGCATGGCAGACCCAACAAGCATTGCAGTTATCAATCTCGGCTCCCAACGTGTCGGAGGAGCGGTCTTTGGCAGGACCCCGGGTGGTGATCTGATCCTCAAGCGCTATGATTTTGTGGAGATGGACGGTGATCCCTCCGTGGATGTCAGCCGCATGCCGCAGCTCAAAGTCGCGCTTGGAGAGCTCGTCTCCAAGCTGAAGATCAAAGGTCAAAAAACTTGGTGCGCGGTGCCCGGACATCCGGTTTTCAGCCGCTTCGTCAAGCTGCCCCCTGTCCAGGGCGACAAGCTGGCGCAGATCGTTGAATTCGAGGCGAGACAGAATGTGCCTTGGCAGCTCGACGAAGTTTCCTGGGATTATGAAATCGTGTCCAAGTCCGACACGGGCGAGGTGGAGGTTGTTCTTGCGGCGATGAAGTGCGAGCCGTTGAATGAGATGTACGAGGAGGTGGCTTCTTGCGGCATCAACATGGTTGGAATGGACGTGGGGCCATTGGCTCTGTATAACGCTTTTCGGTATAGTTATCCTGATGTGGACGAGCCCGCGCTTGTCGTGGACTTGGGGGCCCGTTCGACCAATCTTGTTTTTGTGGACGGAGATCGCTTTTTCATGCGCAACCTTCTGGTTGGCGGCGCCTCGGTCACCACTGCGATCAGCAAAGAGTTTGGCATTTCCTTCGACGAGGCGGAGCGTCAAAAGTGTACGCAGGGTTTCGTGGCGCTGGGCGGTGCCGTCGAGGATCATCCCGACGAGGGGGTGAACGCGATGTCCAAGGTCATGCGCAACTCGATGACGAGGCTGCACTCCGAAATCACGCGTACGATCACGTTCTATCGCAGTCAGCAGGGAGGATCCGCGCCGAAGCGTGTGTTCCTCGCCGGCGGCGGGTCTTCGGCGGGTTACATCGCCGAGTTTTTCTCCGAAAAGCTGAAACTCCCGGTCGAACTTTTCAATGGCATGCGCGGTGTGCAGGCTGACCGCTCGGTCAATGCAGAAGCGACCAAAGTGGACGCTCCTTCATTAGGCGAGCTGACCGGCCTGGCCCTGCATGGGATGATGGGGTGTCCGTGCGAGATTGAGCTGATCCCTGACGCTCTCGCGGCCTCCCGTGATGCGGCTCGTCGCGCTCCCGCGCTCATTCTGGCCGGTTTCTGCATCGTGGCGGCGCTTGCGGCCTCCATTTTCTGGTTCAAAAGCGCTGACGCTACTATTCAAGACCGTGTCGCAGCCATGCAGGCGGATCAGGCGCGTTTGAGCAGCTTGGCCGGTGAGATTGGCAAACTGGAATACAAGCAGGAAGAACTGCGCTCCCGGAGCACCCAGCTTGAACTGGCGGTGACCGATCGTTCGTGGTGGGCGCGACTGCTCAACACGATCAATCAGCAGTTCGACAACGATCTCATCTGGCTGACCCTTGTCGAGGTGCTCAAAGATGGAAAGCCCGTGACAGCGCCTCTGTGGGGCGGCGCGGAGGACAAGTCCAAATCAGAAACCAAGGCGACACCTGGAGCACCCAGCTTCGTGCTTCACCTCCAAGGCCTGTATCGAAGGAATTCCGAAGGCGAGCAGAAGGTGGTCTATGACTTCGCCGCCAAACTGGCCAAGATGGAGGACTTCGTCACCAAAGACTTCGAGACCAAGCGGGACGATTATGTCAAGGTTGACACGGGCGTTGAGGAGGATCGCTACGCCTACCGGTTTGAAATTAAGATGCCTCTCAGCAAGCCCCTGCAATTCAAATAAAGATCATGGACTGGATTCGTGAAAACAAATCTCTCGCTGCCATCCTTGGCGTGATTCTCGCAGCCACTCTGGGGCTGGGTTATGTGCTCTTCGATGCTTGGAGCGGCTACTCAGAAACCAAGGAGTCCTATCTTGGGCTCGGAAGCCAAATTGCCGGGCTGAAGAGTTCGCGCCTGGCTCCCACAGAAGAGAATCTCAAGGCAAAAAAAGCGCTGGTGGATGAATATGCCGCCGTGGTAAACCAGGTTGGGGGGGCCTTGGTCATCCTGCAGCCTTCGGTGCAGCCGATCAAGGACATCGAGTTTCAGGCCAAGCTCAAGACCAAGATTGCCGAGGCGCGCAAGGCGGCGGGCCTTTCCAAAATGAACCTGCCGGCGGATTTCGCCTTCGGTTTTGATGACTACACCGCCGGCTTGCCCAAGTCTGCCGAGGCTGCCGCCGAGCTCTCCAGCTTTCTGGACGCGGTGGACGAGCTTGTCAGGCTGTTCATGAAATGCGGCGTCGCGTCGGTTGACCTGCTTGAGCGTTCCAAGCTTCCGCAAGAACTGGACCAGGCCGCTCAGAATGCGCAGCGCGGTGTCGCAGTCCCGGCCGTGTTGGAGAAAAGGCAGATTTCGGTCATTCTGACCCTGGACCAAGGACCTCTTCAGCTCCTCATCAGCCGCCTCGCCAACCCGTCAGACATGCCGTTTTTCACCAGCCTGCGCTTGCTGCGAGTTGAAAATGAAAAGCAGGAAGGCCCCCTCCGCGCCGAGGTGAAGCTGCCGGAGGCTCCCGCAAATCCCGGTGGAGACAGTGGTGCTGCTGTGGCAGCGACTCCGGATCAGGCCAAGCCAGCCTCGGACGAACTCAAACCACCGCCCCCGGCCCCGGTGGATTCCGTTCCAGTCATCGGCAAAGAGCGTCTGAAAGTCAGAATGGAGATCGACCTTGTGAAATTCCTTGATGCCGCCAAGGGAACCGCCGCTCAGACACCTTCCCGTTGATCATTTTCTGGCCCGCACACACACCGACAGCCCTTCACACCATGCAAAACAGCCAGGGAAACTACGAAAAAGTCATTCTGACCTTGTCTTCGCTCCTCGCCATTGGCGTCGCAGCGTGGTTGGTCCTTGAATCACAAGGTTTCGAGGAAAGCCTTGCCTTGGCGCAGCCGGCGGCCCAAAGCGGAATGAATCCACCGGACAAGGTGAAGGCCGTCGAGGCCACGGAGACCCTCAGAAAAAAGTACTCATGGGTTTCCCCCACGCGAAATGACAAGGCCGCTCCTCTCAACAAATCCGTCCTGCTTGTGATGAAGAATGAGCAGTTGTTCGATCTTCTGCTTCCAGAGCCAAAGTTCCGTGAGCCGATGACCAACATTTTTCTCACGGGCGATCTCTCCAAAAATCCGCCAGAAGCCCAGTTGCCAGACATTTTCTCTCCGAATGTCGGTGACTTGGACGCGGACGACGACGGTTTTTCCAATCTTGAGGAGTTCAATGCCAAAACGGACCCTCGTGATGCCGGTAAGATGCCGCCGCTGACGAACAAGCTCTTTCTGCGCCAGCGCATCAGTCATGATTACATGGTGAAACTGGTCAGTGGGGACGGGGCCACCTTCCAGGTGCAGCGCCTAAAGCCGGAGCCAAAGGCCAGCAAGTTTGTGGCGTTGAACGAGGAGTTCGGATTCGAAAAAGGCGTCATTCGCTTCAAAGTGGTCGCCGCTCGCAAAGAAACCATCCAGCATCCCACGCTTGGCCCCATGGAGGCCTCCATCGTGAAAGTGCTCGACCTCTCGACCAAGAAGGAATTCGAGCTGATTCAGGGCAAGGAGATCAATCTCGCCGAATACGAGGCTGAGTTGGAGTTTCGCTGGAAAAAAATTCAAACGATTCGGGGGGGGGTCAAAGAGGGAAAAACGTTCCAATTGCCCGGTCTCGGCGTGAGCTATTATATCCTGAAGCTTGAGGAGACCAAGGCTGTGATCGCCCCCCTAGGCAACGATGGCAAGCCCACTTCAGAAACGATTGAAATTCAGCAGCGCTGAACCCTTTTCTTTTTTCCCGATTCCAAGAAAAATATCTCGCCAAGCTTCCCCCCTCTCTGCTAGAAACTACTCTCCACCTCAAAAAATGCTGTTAGTCCGCCTTATAACCCATCCCTCCCGTCTGGTGCTCAACCTTTCCTTTGCCGCTTTGACCGTGGTTTCTCCGCAAATCATGGCCCAGAGTTCCATCTCAGGAATGGCCAATCGTGAAATCGCACGCCGCTATGCCCGCATCGAGGACGCGCGAACCGCCATGGATCGTGGCGACAAGCTCTTCAGCGAAGGCGACTACGAAGGCGCCCTCGGTTCTTACAAGGCGGCCATTGACGCGCTTCCCAGCGCTCCGCTGACCCAGGACTGGCTGGAACTGGCCAAGCTCAAGCATGCTGACTGCAGTGTGGTCGTCGCTCGTGAGAAGGCACGGGCGGGCAATTACGATGAAGCCCGCCAGCTCCTTGAAGGAGCCATCCTCTCGATTCCCGGTCACAAGGAGGCCCTCGCTTTCCAGAAGCAGTTGGATGATCCGGATCGCTGGCCGCCGGCCTTGACCTCAAAACATGTCGAGAACGTGGGCAAGGTTCAGAAGGGCCTACTCCTTGCGAACAGTTCCGTCGAACTTGGCAATTACGACGCCGCCATCACCCAGTATCAGGACGTGCTTCGCACCGATCCCTACAACAGCGCGGCCCGCCGCGGCATGGAGAGTGCCGAGCGCAAGCGCATGGAGTACTTCCGTGCGGCTTACGACCATCAGCGCGCCAAGATGCTTGCGGCAGTGGATCAGGCTTGGGAGGACCAAATTCCCGTCCAGGGCAGTGCGGTGGCCTTTGATTATGGCGTCGGGCGCAGTCCCGGAGCCTACCTTACGGAGAAAATGAACAAGATCATTTTCCCCACGGTGAGCTTTCAAGGTGCCACCATTGAGGAGGCTATAGAATACCTTCGTGTGAAAAGTCGCGACCTCGACACCTTCACCGATGCTTCTGGGGTCAAGGGTGTGAACATCATTCTCCGCAGCGGCGACGCGCCAAGCAACGCCTCTATCAGCCTCGATCTCAAGGATGTGCCCATGTCCGAAGCCCTCCGCTATGTCACGGAACTGGCTCAGATGAAATTCAAGGTGGAAGCTCATGCGGTGCTCGTGGTGCCGCTTTCCGAAGACGCCAGCCAACAATACACCCGCACCTATCGTGTCCCGCCGGACTTCCTCAGCATCGGCGGTGGTGATGGTGGTGGTGCTGCTGCTCCGGCTGCTCCAGCTGATCCTTTCGCAGCCGGTGGTGCCGCTGCCCCGGCTGGTGGACTGATTGCTCGGAAATCAGCAAAGCAAATCCTTGAGGGGCAGGGGATCACCTTCCCAGACGGTTCCTCCGCCAGCTTCAATCCAGCCACCTCGCAGTTGGTGGTTCGCAACACCCAGCCGAACCTGGACTTGGTTGAGGCCTTTGTGGATACCATCACCAAAAACGCTCCGAAGATGGTCGTCATCACCTCCAAATTTGTCGAGGTCACTCAGAAGAACACCGAAGAGCTGGGCTTTGACTGGCTGCTGGGGGGGGTGGGCTTCAATGGCAATAACGTGTTTGCGGGCGGTGGATCCACTGGCAATGGCAACCCTTACAACTACCAAAACTATCCTTTTGGAAGCCTTTCTACCATCCCTGCCGTTCTGGGAACGGGTGGAACTCAGTTGTTTCCTGCCCAGCCTATCAACAACGCCGTTGCTGGTCCAAATGTGCAAGGCGTTGTCCCTGGGGTTGGTGGCGGCGGCGGTGGGCCCATTTCTTCCGGTCTGCGTTCCGGCAGCCTTGCACTGAACAACAATAGTATCGACAACCTGCTCACGACGGGTTCCACCACGGGCGCGGCAACGGTGGCTCCTGGCATTTTCTCGGTGGCCGGTGTCTTCACGGATCCACAGTTCCAGACGGTGATTCGCGGCTTGAGCCAGAAAAAAGGGGTGGATCTCATGAGTGCGCCCAGCGTGACCACCAAGAGCGGCACGCGTGCCACCATGGAAGTGACCCGCGAGTTCATTTACCCCACGGAATTCGATCCGCCTCAGCTTCCCCAGGCCGGTGGTGGCGGTATCGGCGGTGGTGGCACCTCGGCCTTGATCGCCACACCGACGACGCCCACGGCCTTCGAGATGCGGCAGACCGGTGTGCGTTTGGAGGCGGAATCGACCGTTGGGGCGGATGGCAACACCATCGAACTCACCCTTGCGCCAGAAGTAGTCGAATTTGATGGCTTCATCAACTACGGCAGTCCGATCAACTCGCCATCAGGATCCAATTTTCAAGTCCTTACCACCGCAGCTAACACACAAACCATCGTTCCGATTTTGACCAGCGAGCGCCTGCTCACCGCCAACGTGATCAACCAGCCGATCTTCTCGGTTCGTAAAGTCACGACCGGGGTTTCGATCTGGGATGGCCAGACCGTCGGTCTCGGTGGCCTAATCCGCGAGGATGTGCAGGATGTGGAGGACAAAATTCCAGTTCTTGGCGATCTCCCCTTTGTCGGCCGTCTCTTCAAGTCCGAGTCAGAGCAGCACTTCAAGCGCAACCTCATGATCTTCGTCACCGCCCACCTGATCGACCCGTCCGGCCAGCGCATCACCAAGGTTGGCGCGAATCCCGATCCTGCCGCCGGGCCGGGATCTGTCGGAACGCTCCTTCCTCCCGTGGCTCCCTAAGTCCGGACTCAGCTAATTCGATCCCATCAGGCAGGAATGGCAACATTCCTGCCTGATTCATTTGAGGCCGCTTCGTTCGTGGCTATCAGCCCTTCGACATGAAAACTTGGGTGATCACCGGCGGAGCCGGAAGCGGCAAAAGTTCCTTAGTGAGGTCTTTACGAGCCCTACTGCCGTCTGCCGGCGTGTTTTCGGCCGATCTGGCGGTTTCAGAGGCGCTTGGCTGCAAAGAGGTCATCGAAAAGCTCCTGACCTGCTTTGGCCCTGCTGTGGAAGTGGCCCCGGGCGTGGTGAACCGTCCATGGTTGCGTGACTTTGTCTTGGGAGATCCAGTTCGGCGCAAGAAACTGGAGGCCATTCTGCATCCCCCCGTGCTGGAGGCGTTGGAGGCTGGCCGCGAGTGCGCCCACCGGTCCGGCACGAATCTTTTCCTTGCGGAAGTCCCACTGCACTATGAGATTGGATCTACAGTTTCAGCAGACCTTGTCATCGTGGTGGCTTCCAGCCGGTCGGTGCAGGTCCGGCGGATGATGGAAACCCGGGGGCTCGACGAACAGACCGTTCACAAGTTCTTGGATGCCCAATGGCCCATCGAAGCCAAGGTCGAAAGAGCGGACGCGGTCATTTGGAATGATGGCAGTCCGGCCTCTCTTGAAGCCCAGGTGCTGACACTGGCAAGCCCGCTCTTGCTCGCATGAACGAAGAAACCCTCGCATCTCCCTCCGCAGCCGCTGCGGACACTCCTGACCAGCACGCCTCGGCTGCTCCCGCAACGGACGATCCCTCCCCAGCCCAGGAGAATGACGTCAATGCAGCGGCTTTTGCCGAAGCCAAACCCGAAGGCGCTCAGCCCCCGTTTCCGCAGGAAGTTTCCATCAATGATCTGCAGGCATCATCGCTCGCGGAACTGCAGGAACTGGCGGACACCGTCGGCTTCCGCCTCAACGCCAGCCGCAGCAAGCATCAGTTGATCTACGATCTCTGCTCGTGGCTGGCCGAGCATCGGACCCGTCTCAAGGTCGAGGGCGTCCTCGAGATCGGCGCTGACAATTTTGGCCTCATTCGTTATCCGAAGTATAGCTTCACCCCGCTGCCGGAGGATGTCTTCGTGCCGCTGTTCCTGGTCAGGAAGTTCAACTTGCGCGCCAGCCAGAGGATCGCCGGTTTTGCCAAGGCACCCAAAGACAAGGACAAATACATCGCCATCGACCGTATCACCGAGGTCGAGGGCATGCCCATCGACCAGTGGGAGCCGCCTGCAGACTTCGACAAACTCACCGCGACGTTTCCCAATCAGCGCATCATTCTCGAAACCGCTAAGCCCTGTGCCGTAAGTTCCCGCATTCTCGACCTCGTCGCTCCCTTGGGGAAAGGCCAGCGCGGTCTCATTTGCGCCCCGCCCCGGTCTGGCAAGACGGTCATCCTGAAGGACATCGCCAAATCCATCGCCCAGAACCACAAGGAGGTCACGCTTATCGTCCTGCTCCTCGATGAGCGCCCGGAAGAGGTCACCGATTTCGAGGAAACGGTCCAAGGCTGCGAGATCTACAGTTCCACCTTCGACGAAAGCCCGAAACGTCACAGCCAGGTCGCCGAAATCGTCCGTGAGCGTGCCTGTCGGCTGGTGGAGTTGAAAAAAGACGTCGTCATCTTGATCGACAGCATCACGCGCCTCGCTCGTGGTTACAATGCGAGCCTGAGTGGCGGCAAAGGGCAGGGAGGCGGTGGTGGCTACGGCAGTGGAGGTCTGCATCCGAAAGCCCTACAGAAGCCGAAGAAATTCTTTGGCGCCGCCCGCAACGTCGATGAAGGCGGCAGCCTCACCATCATCGCCACCGCGCTCATTGAAACGGAAAGCCGCATGGACGAGGTCATCTTCGAGGAGTTCAAGGGCACCGGTAACATGGAGGCCACGCTCGACCGCGAAATCTCTGAGCGCCGCATCTTCCCCGCGCTGCACGTGCTGAAGTCAGGCACCCGCCGCGACGACCTTCTCTACCATCCTGACGAGTTCCGCCGCATCACCCAGGTGCGCAAGCAGCTCGCCGCCGTTCCCGCCGTCGAGGCGCTTGAGTTGCTCATCCGCAACATCAACCGCACCAGCAACAACGCCGAAATCCTGCTCACCGGCCTGAAATGACCGCGGCCGCCCCAACCACGATGGATCACCAGTTCATCGATACACCGCAGCATCTCGACCAGTGGGTCAAACAGATGCGCGAATGGCTCTCGCAAAACGCTGATAAACGCTGCTGCCTCGACACCGAGGCGGACAGCCTGCATCACTACCACGAAAAGCTCTGCCTCCTGCAGGTGAACTGCGCCGGACGTTTCGCGCTCGTCGATCCGCTTGCTATCGCCGATGTCTCGTCGCTTCTGGAGCTGCTCGATGCGCATGAGCTTTGGTTTCATGGCGCGGATTACGACCTCACCATGCTGCGCCGCAGCTACGGCTGGGCACCGAAGGTCGTGCGTGACACGCAGATCGCCGCCCGTCTTCTCGGTGCGCGACAGTTCGGCCTTGCCGCGCTGGTGAAAAACACTTTCGACATCGAGCTCTGCAAGGCTTCGCAAAAGGCTGATTGGAGCCGTCGTCCACTGCCGCAGAACATGCTGTCCTACGCGGTCGATGACGTGCGTTACCTACTGCCGATCGCCGACAAATTCGTCACCCAGCTTCGTGAAAAAGGCCGGGAGGACTGGTTCCATCAAAGTTGCCTCGCTTTGCAGCAGGACGTCGCTGCTCGTGACAACGCCGGACGCGAGGATCCCTGGCGCGTGCAAGGCTGCGGGCGTCTTCATCCGCGAGGCCTCGCGTTTTTGAAAGGCATGTGGGACTGGCGTGAGGGCATCGCCAAGGAGCGTGATCTGCCGTGCTTCAAGATCATGTCCAACAAGCAGATGGTCGCCTACGCCGAGCAGTTCGAGGCCGGGCAGCCGCTCAATCCTCCGAACGGCTGGCGTCCGCGCTGGAAAAAAGAGTTTCAAGACATCGTCGCTGCCGTTGTCGCTTCCGATTCCTCTTCTTGGCCGGCGCGTCCGAAGAAAACCAAAGGACGCCTCAGCGATGCCCAGCGCGACCAGATCGACAAACTCTGCGCGCATCGCGAAAAAGTGGCGCATGGTCTCGAAATAGAGGCGTCTCTCCTCGGATCACGCGGCACCTTGGAGGAGCTCGTAATCTCGGGTGATCCTGAGAATCATCTCATGCGCTGGCAGCACGATCTGCTGGCGGACGGTTTGCAGCAGGTGCTTCAGGCGAAGTGAATCCGCGCTTGAGCCTCATTTTTGCTTCAACCACTCCGGCAGCACGATCTCTGCGCTCTTTACGGGAGCGGTCTCGCCTTTCCAGGTGAAGCCTGCCTCCTCGAAGCTCTTGCGGTTCTCGCGCAAAAAAGCCAGCAGGCGATGTCCGAGCTGCTGGTGGTCCGAGTCGCGCCGCACGGCAAACGGCTGCACCGCCTTTGATTTGTCCGCAGGCAGGGGCACCGCGTCGAAGTGGTCCGTGGCGTTCTGAATGTTGATGCGATAAACCACTGCCGCATCCAGCGAGCCCGTGCGCATCTGGTTCACCAAAAAGTCCCCGGTTGGCACCTGGGACGACGCGTTTTTGCTCACGCTTTCCCAAAGGTTCATCGACTTCAGCATTGAGCTGGTCAGAAAGCCTAGCGTGGACTGTTCCGCGTTGCACAGGCCTACTCGCAGCCCCGGCCGCGCCAGATCGGCCAGTGTTTGGATGCCCTGAGGGTTGCCTTTGGGCACCGCGATGACGATTTCCGCCTCGGTCAGCATCACCGCTTCCGGGAAATGCTCCGCCACTGGAGGCACGAAGCACACGTCACAGGCATAATACACGTCGGGGAACTTCGGGTTGCTGCTGTCCCCCATGGTCTTCATCGCCGCGCACAAGATCCCGCAGCCGTTGTAGGTCGTTGTGATGGTGATCCCTTCCCGCGCGGCGAATTGCAGCAACACTTTTTCGATCGCAGGACGGTTCACGCCGCCGCTGTAGAGGATCAAGTCGGGTCTCGCTGCCCACCTGTCCCCCCTGACTGCGGCGAACCCGTGTTTTGCGAATACCGCGCCGCCTTTTTCAGGTGCCGCGAGATAACGCGCGAATCGCATCGCCTCCGCCGGCTGCGTGCAAGACGACAATACCGCCGCGGTGGCGAATTCCTCATGTTTGGAAAGTTCAGGCACAGCCACGGCCTCCAGCCCCTTGAACTGCGCCACGGTGGAATCCCACACAATAGCCGCGTCCACGGCTCCCAAGGACAGATCAGCCGCGATTTCCGTCACGGTGGGCTTCATCACGGCTGCTTTTGCCGCCAGCGCGTCCCATTCGGCTCCGAGCAGTTGTTTGGCCACACGTCCGATGCTTGCGGCCTCAGGATTCGGCAGGGCCAGCTTGATCCCTGGTTGCTTGAGGGCGGCAAATCCGTCCACATGCTTGGGATTGCCCTTGGCCACGGCAATCACCGGTTTTTGTCTCACAAGACCGAACTCCTCACGGGTCACATCCAGCTTCTTCGCATCCGCCAGCGACCCGTCATCGGCGGCGATGAACAAATCCCCCTGCTTTGCGACCCTGATCTGGCTGAGCAGAGTCCCCGTGCCGCCATACTGCAAGCGCACCTCGCTGCCCGTCTCCTTTTGATAGGCCAGCGCGATTTCTTCCACCGGCTTCTTCAATCCTGCGGCGCAAAACACAGTGATCGCACTGTTTCCGCCGTTTTGCGGCTTCAGGGCAACCCATGCGGCGGCCGCCAAAGCCGCCACGCTGAACAGAAGGACGATTTTCTTCATCATGACCCCGGATGAACGTCTGCCGCAGCCACATTCGCTCACATTTTACGCGATCAACTTCTCGATCACCTGCCCGCCGATTTGTGAGAGCTGTTTGAAGCGTCCGCCGTGGTAGAAGGTGAGTTTGTTGTCGTCGAGGCCGAGGAGGCGGAGGAGGGTGACGTGGACGTCGCGGACGTGATGGACTTCTTCGATGGCTTCCATGCCGCGGTCGTCGGTGGCACCGATGCTGTGGCCGGCTTTGCAGCCGCCGCCGGCCATCCAGATGGTCATGGCCTTCGGATTGTGATCGCGACCGTAGGCGGTGCCGCCGCGCACGCCGTTGTCGGGGGTGCGACCGAACTCGCCGCACCACACGATGAGCGTGTCATCGAGCAGGCCGCGTTGTTTGAGGTCGGTGATGAGGGCGGCGATGGGCTGGTCCACGCCGCGGATGAGGTTGCCGTGGGCACGCTCGATGTAGTCGTGGCTGTCCCAGGTGCCGTTGTAGAGCTGCACAAAACGCACGCCCTTCTCGACAAGCTTTCGCGCGAGCAGGCATTTGCGGCCAAATGCGTCTGTGGCGTCCTTGCCGATGCCGTAGAGCTCCTTGGTCTTCGCGTCTTCCTTGTCGAGATCAATGACCTCCGGCACCTGCGTCTGCATGCGAAAGGCCAGCTCGTAGTTGTTCATGCGGGCCTTCAACTCGTCGTGCCAAGGATGCTCCTCGGTGTGTTTGGCGTTCAGCTTGCCCAGCAGATCGAGATTCGCCCGCTGATGCTCGGGCGTGATGCCCGGCGGCGGTTGCAAATCGAGGATGGGCGAGCCTTTCGACCTCAGCGGGGTGCCTTGAAAATGCGCGGGCAGGTAGCCGTTGCCCCAGTTCGCGCTACCACCTTGCGGGTAACTGATCTCCGGCAGCACGATGAAGCCCGGCAGGTCCTGATTCACCGAGCCGAGGCCGTAACTCACCCAGGAGCCAAAAGCCGGATCGCCGCCAAAGCGGTTGCCGCAGTTCATTTGATACATGGCGGTGGGATGATTCACCGAATCGACCTGGCATCCGCGATAAAAACAAAGCTCGTCCGCCACCTTCGCGAGGTGCTGCCAAGGCTCGCTCATCCACGCGCCGCTCTGGCCGTGCTGTGCAAACGCAAACGGCGACTTCACATAGTAGCGCTTCCCACTTTCCATCGCCGACCGCATCTTGCCCTCTTTGACGAACTCCTTGAGGTGCAGCTTTTCGAGCGCGGGCTTCGGATCAAAGCAGTCGATGTGGCTCGGCCCGCCTTCCATCATGAGGAAGATGCAGTTTTTTGCCTTGGCAGGCACCATCTGTGGCTTGGGTGCCAGCGGTCCTTTCTGCTCGGCGGCCAGCAGTGAGGTCAAAGCCACACTGCCGAGCGAGGTGCCGAGACCATAGACAAACTCACGCCGAGTGGGCGCATGCAGCGCACGACCACCGGCACAGGGGAAAAAGGAGGTTTTCATAGATGGA
>Ga0169931_10001265_pt1 | contig 41804 bp, 23 predicted proteins | sample Kivu_15m_20L_FD_129675 | JGI IMG/M metagenome (GOLD analysis project Ga0169931, IMG submission 129675) | Freshwater microbial communities from Lake Kivu, Western Province, Rwanda to study Microbial Dark Matter (Phase II) - Kivu_15m_20L... | ecosystem: Environmental > Aquatic > Freshwater > Lake... | reverse complement strand
ATAGATTTTGAAGTGGCTACCAGTGTGCTACAAGACGAACTGATTTCTCAGTTAGAAGTTCTAGCCTTGACCTAAATGTAGTTCGTTCGAAAGTTTCAAGGACGAGTCCATCATCCCTAGTCACATACAGAATTGGTTTTTGACATCAGAAACATCATCTCAAATATATAGTAAACATACAAGGATGTCGAGGGGTACTTCCGTGACCTGCATATGTAACTTTTATTCTAATTTTTCCGAAAAATGCAAGTTCTGATGGTAAGTGGGTACAATTTATTATCACAGGCCTTACTTACACAGATCGATATTAACTAGTAGAACAGAAGATTGATAGGAAATAACTAAAATCCAGCTATTGTTCAAATTAAAAAAAGTTATGCACAGCTTTCAAACAAGTAGAGGGCTAGATAGATGTAGTAGTATGATTATAAGATAAGGTTTCATGAGAGATAAGAAGAAAGAATCGCTGGATAGATGCATTAAATCATGGAAAATTTAATGTTGTCTAAAGGGTATATTGAAAAATTGGCTCCTTCTAAGGCAGTGAGAGAGCTATAAGAAATGAAAGAAAGAGCAGAAATTAATCTATAGTGTAGTTAAAAACTATTCGAGTAAGCCTATCAATTAAAGTACATGGAGTTCAAGCAACACTTAGGAGCTATTCAGAAACCAGAAGATCTGACTAAATAATTTACTCTCAATATCAAAGGATCGATTAAGTAGAAATTTGCATAAGGAGTCAAAAAAACAGCAAGTATATTGTAGTAGATGCATAAAAAATAATAACTGAAGAAAAGAAAATAGCAAGATACTCAGACATTTGTGTTGGAAGAAAAAAAATAAAAGACTTAAAAGAAAATGAGAGGAGACAGAGCTAATTTATCATACTTTAAAGACAAAAAAGTACAGTAAAAACATCAAAATTAAATAGATTTAATCAAAAAATAGATGAATGCTATAGCTGTTTAGTGTCAGTCCTGGAAACATAAATTTAATTCCCTTGATCTCCTTCATAGAGATATATCTCACTCATATTCCAGCCTTCAGATCATATATTAATAAAAAAGATAGTAAATTGCAAAACTAAATAATTAATTATAGGAATTCAGGTCTAAAATGCATAAAAATCATTACAAATTTTCACATTTTTAATCAGTAGATCAGTAAATTCAGACAACAGTAATATTTTTTTAAGACATTTAAAGCCAGACTCCATAGTGTTGGAAAGGAACAGCGATCAAATCTAAACGAATTCAAGACCGAATGCTTTAAAATTAGATAGAAAACTCATAGGAAATGAACGATCTTAGACGCAGTAATGGTAAAAAGAGGATTTTGAAACAATTTTTTAACCCTGTTTCAGCTACCAAAGCCTAACAAGCTAACTCAATTTTATACTCATAAATCAAATAATAGTCAAATAGACAGTAGCTTCTCATAGAATCTCAGATTTAAGAGCAAACCTCGCATAAACTACCTACTCTAATTTAAATACCAAGTTAAAAAAATGTTTGCCTTGTATCTTAGAACGTACTAAAAGTCGATAATACTCATACATAGCCCAGAAAAATAGCCAAAAAATCGATTTAATATTGTTCATCATCTAACAAATTCAATATGATCGTCCAAACAGAGTAACAAGCCACACAGACTTAGTAATATTAGCAGAAAAAAGAACAAAGAAAGAGTCATCGACCTCAGAAAGTCTAAAAAGAAAGCTTTATACAGACTTTAAATATTAAATAATAGTAATAGTAAGACTAAAATATAATTATAAAAAAACGGAGAATGAAAGGGAAACCTCAAAAAACTTTAGATATATATATTAGTCAAAATCTAAAAAAAAGAGACTAGATGAAAGAAAGACAAATAGGCCGGCATATGACTAGTGAAAGCAAGCTAACTTCATTTATAAATCTAAAAAGAATTTCTGGTAATTTTGGCAACTAAAGCAATAGCTAATCCCCACCTGAATATCTATAACATAAGGCCAGCCAATAAAAAAATCACTTTCAAACACTAAATATAAACTCCGAAGAGAGGTAAGTGCATCAGGCTAAGTATCGTTTAAGCAAAATAGTTAAGTCCAGTAAGCATAAGCTCAGGTAGCTTGAAAATAAAAACATGAGCTGTTGTGAAAGACAGTAAACTCGAAGAACGCAAACAAAAGAAAATAAAAGGTCGATGTTGTTTGTTGATCAAATTAGTCAGCATAAAGAATAAGTTAGTTAGCCTTTACTTTGTGGGTCTAAAAAAAGTATAAGAAATGCTTAGAAGCGCCTTAAAAATTCTCTTGTTTAGTGATGCTAAAATTTTTTATTATTTTTTGAAAAAAAAGTAGTCATTCCTTTTTAACTAGTCATTTTTTTGTATTTATTAGTATTAAAACTTTTTTGCATGTTAATAAAATAAGAATAGGTAGATATAGCTTTTTTGATGCAGAAAGACATAAATTTTAAGATAATAGTTTTGGGAGCCCAAGGTATTCAAATAATAAAAAAGGTGTCGGAAAATCAAGTCTGATCAACAGATACATCAAAGGATAGTTCAACGACTAGTACAATGTCACTGTGGGTGTAGAGTTCGCTTCTAAAATAGTCCATCTGAACTCCAGTACTACTGTGAGGCTGCAAATATGGGACACAGTAATGTTTATTACAGGCAGGCCGGACAGTAGCTTTATCAATCCATCGTCAGATCCTTCTATAAGGGCATCGCGGCTGTTTTTCTCCTCTACTCTGTCGATCAAGCTGATTCCCTGACAGCTCTGGATAGTTGGGTAAGATAGGCTAAGTAGCATGCTCACGAATAGACAGTATTTTTTCTGATCGGGTCAAGAGCTGATATTTCTGATCGACAAATAACAAAATAGCAAGCAAATAAATATCTTTAGAATTTAGGAGGAGCATTTGCCATAGAAACAAGTGCGAAGAACGGAAGCAACATAACTGCAGTATCAATTTATACATTCAGCTTTTCGACAAGGCGTGCGAAATATTGTATCAAAAATATCAATAATGCCCCTCTTTTCGTAATTTAGTCAAACCTGTGGTAGCTGAAAGCATAGCAATAACGACTACAAGTGTGCTGAACGTCAAAGGTAGTTTTCATCAGAAAACTAAGAAATGCTGTTGAAAGCATGCTTATTGATATATATAGGGTCTTTAAGAAAGGTATGCAATATATTTATAGTGAGATTGACATGGGATTTTAAATAGTTGAGCGCGATCATTTCTTGGATGCCTGCTTAGCTCTCTTAATAGTCTTGATCTCTTCGAGGAGGAAGGCTCTGATGATTCTGGTTTTGACTTCACCACCGGTGAGAACTCCTCCGTAGGGTCTTGAGACAGACTTTTCTCTTCTTGAGAGACGCTTGTAGGTGTAAGGTCTGTTCTGAGCGATACCGTTGATGCGCTTACCGCGATAGATGCTATCATGAGGAGCCTGGGGACCATTTCCTCTCTTGCCAACGTAGTGAACAACTACTCTGGAGCCGGGAGTGCGCACATTTCTGACCTTGTTGGACTTGGTGTTGTAGCTAAGACGACGTCTGTAGGTGACTCTCTGAACCATTTGTGGTTTTTAATTAATTATTAAAATAATATCAAATAATCTATCTATTATTGTTCTATCAATCTATCAGAGTTAAATATAAACTTTGAGAACAATCACTTCAACTGTTGCCTTGACCGAAGTAAGGAACAATTGCAAATTGACACACGCCACAAGTATCCCTTCCTTTCATCGTAAAGTATCCATCTTTGCCCCATGCTGATCCCCAGCTATTACGTACTATCCATTCTTGATCTTTAGTTTGACCTACTATCGTTATGGCGTGGTCGAAAGGTCTAGTCGGACAGTTTCTAAAAGCTCTTTTAGTGGTTGAAGTGTACTCAGTAAGCTACCCATGAGCCATCATGGTTGCTACTGTGCGGCCTTGGCTCAACTCGTACTGAATGGCTTCACAGTCTCCTTGTGGTAATTTTCTGAATCCATCTATTCTATATTTTTTAATTTTGTCGTTTAGAACGATCGATTTATTGCATGCAAAAGATTTGCCATTAATCGATCTGTATGGATAGTCTTTTTCTGAGACTAGTCCTACCTTCATGGCATACTAGAATCCTTGAGTAATGTTGCCGTTCTTGCATCCGTCAATGCCATCATCCTATTTGGAACAATCGATCAACTGTTGCTCAGAGAGCTTGACAGTGATATTCTTATAGTATTTGTAGAGAAACTCGATTGTAGCTGTGATAGGAAACGAATAGCAAGATGCACATCTATACTGGTTGGCAGCTGTTCCGAAATATTATCTAATTTTTGCATTTTTTACGTATAGTTGTATGCAGCATCAAGAATATCAGGATCTGCTGTAAAATAGGTGGCATTTTTTAACTATTTCGGGATCTCAGTTGAATAATTTTTGGCATGTTGGATCGCTTTGAGTACCTTAAAAACCCCATAAAGCTGTTCAAAAGTTATGTCTTTGAACTATGGCTCACTGGCTACGTCTTTTTTTGATTTTTATTTGACTGCTTGTCTCGCTTTTTCTGCCAATATCTTGTAGTAATAGTACGAAACATAACCATTTTCGTCAAGTCCTGAAATATCTTACATCTGGTTAGCGGTTCTAACCCTTGCCAGGCTCTTAATCGTCAGCATCCAAGACCCTATGTTGTTGAGTATTATCATCGTCAGCATGCCTAGCAAAATCAACAGCAAGATCACTTTGAAGATCTTAGATCTGCGTCTTCGTGTCTACTCTTTCAGCTACTCATCCTAATGATTATCGGGTTCAAGATTGTTGACTTATGAGGGATTTTAGGAGATCTGTGTATCATTCATTATTAATAATAGAAATTATTTTATAGGTCAATCAAAGTTCTTGTTGAGCGGTATCGGTAGCTCCAGCCCTGGTCTATTCGTCAAGCTTGTATTTTCTGATCTTTTTGGCATCGACTGCTTTGATGAAGTTGATCAAAGTTGAAGAAGTGATTTCGGAAAACTCTTTAGGAGGATATAAGTATTTAGTGCTATCTGCTCGCTTTACGTAGATAATCGGACGGGTTATTTGATCGAATTTCATCTTGTCAGGAAGAGATGAGTACTGCTCTTATTCTTACTTAATTAATATATTTTTACAGTAATTTCGATAAAGATGAATTTTTTTTTTTGAGTTTCTTTCCACTACTGAGCAGCTGCTCTGTAGGCTTCACTCAAAATTTGACCGGCTTCTCCTGAAGGAGTGAAAAGCATGATGCAATTTCTTTTTTCAGTGAATACCTAATCGCTGGATCTATCATCAAGGGGGTAAACAAAAGGTCGATCATAGAGACTGAGCCAATTTCGTAAATTGAAATCAACAATGTCTCTTTTGATGTTTTGTCCGAAAGGTCTTATGATCTCAAGCGAGTTAGGAATACGACTCGTGCCCTGAAGATAATAGTAGTCTATCTTATATGTTTTTTACTGTTATAGTCGTCAGTTTTTGCGATATTGAACACCATCTGCCCTTGTGGACCATTAATATCTCCATAGAAAATAACATTGACTTTTCCGTCATTTTGGAGCTGCGCTAATCTGCTCTATTCGATCTTAATTACAGGATCTAAAATCTTTTTTTCAAGCCAAGCAGTCATAGACTGAGCTTATCTTTTGCCATTGAAAGTGAAAGGCTATCCTTTTTTGAACAGCATCATAGTAGGGAATCCTTGCACTCTATATTTTCCTTGAATTTCTTTGTGTTAGTCAAGATCGCATTCGGCCAAAGTAACTAAATTATGTCGGCTTTACTATGAGGATGAGTATTTTTGAGAGTACTAGCAAGTTCTACATAAATTGGGGCTAGTTGTTTGCAGTGAGTGCACCATGGAGTATAGAACTTAACGAAAAGGTAGGGGTAGTCCTAAAGACTCTGAGCGAAATTAGCTTGAGTAAGATTCAGAACAAGACCCGAGGTATCTTCTGAGTAGCAAGCAAAGGCCAGCAAGAGAATTGTGATGATTTTTATCATGATGTTAGATACGAGTTTTTAAAAATATGATAAAGCGATTGGTGTAATAGTTATGAGTCGATAATATTTGAAGGAATTACAAGAAAGAGCGCAAAAACTACTCGAGGCCTCCTCTGAAGATTAAGACATCTAAGAAGAAATAAACGCGAGAACGATAACTCAACGTTCAGGTTAAAAAAGTTATAAATTTTAGCTTCAGTAGTATCATGATGACTCGCTATCTGATGCAAGCTTAGCTGATAGGTATAGTAGTCACAAAACGCCAGATATAGAGCTTCTGAAGAAATGTGTGACTTTGGTAAACTAAAATAAGTTTTATCATCAAAAAATACAAGAAAAAGATTGTTAGATTACGCAGCTTAGATCTGAACTTAACTCAAAAAGAGAGACCTAAACAGAGTTAAAATATCGACTTGAAACGATCTCTCAGAAAACACAATAAAAATAGCATATTTTTTCGTACCAGATGTCCTAGTATGATTTTCAGGCAGTTTCTAGGGAAAAAGAAGAAATCAGACTTTAAAGAGCACTTTTAAACAAAAAAATCGACGAATTCTAAAAGTAAAGAGCTAAATTTTAGCAAGAAAGAAAACTTATTGATTAAAAAATGAGACAATAATTTTTAAGACCAAGGAGACGATAGATGAGTCCCTAGCATGAGCAAACCGTCAAGCAAGTGAAACATACTTAAGGATAGTGCTGGAAATCTAGATACGAGTAAAGTCAAGGCAAAATAAAGCGCCTTTAGATGGCTATAAGATAGCAGAGTACAAAGACTAAAAAGCTTTGCCAGTTCATTAATAAGTAGCTTCCGATGCTGAAAGATGTGATGGTGGATTTGACCTCGAAAATGGACCTGAAAGTGTAGAAATACCTGCTCAGAGACATGAATTATTGAAGAGAAAAAAGAAGTCATAGATCCTTTATTATATCGTGATTTTGAAGTTTTAATGCTCAAGTATGAAGTGTTAATGTTCAAAACTTTGAAGGCTTTCTTATCGTATAGGCCAGCAACAAGCTCAAACGCTCTTGTATTCATTTGGGCTTATAAAGATTCAGCAGTCTACTACAATTCATTTGCCATAGTTCATTAATCTTTCTATGTAAAAATAACCGATCCGTGCAAAAACAGCTTATTATATACAAAACTATGAACAGTTACAAAATCAATATCATCAATTGAGTTTCAGAATAGTGAATTGCTCCGGATGAGCTATTGCCTAGAGCAGTCTTTGACGATATTTGAGATGGATTTGATAATTTTCGATTCTCGAATTAAAAGTCTTCTCCATGCAGTGTCGCTGCAAATAGATGTGGGAAATAATCCTGAATGCTTTGTGGAACTTGTTGTTCTAGGGAACCCACAGCGAACGTAGTTAGGCGATTGAGTGGACATGACCTCTGACATTTTACACTTTTCTCATAAATTATTTTTCACCAATCTAAAGTTATTTCAGAATGGCTTTGACTTTAAGCCTATTCTTCCTAATGTAGTTAAAAATAGCTTTGCTGAAATTTTTTATCATATTTTTTGTTTACGTCTGTTTTTTTTTTTCTGTTGTTCTTTCGAAGTTGGCGGCAGACTACTCGCCATCGGCTTCGAGTTCGGAGAAGTCTTCACTTTCATCCTAAAATTGGCGATTTTGTTGAAAATGATATTTTTTCTTGAATGTTGGATGTTTTTGTATGATGCTAATGGGAACTAAAAATTGTTAGTTCTCTTCAGGATTGGAGCTAGAGCTAGCCTTTGGCTTGCTCAGGACTGTGTAACCGGCTGAGGTCTTAAACTACATCTTTTTTTTATCAGCTTAATTACCTCCACTGTCGGACCCGGAAGATCTGTTAGTGCTGAGTTTTTGATAGAGCTCGTTTTGTTGTTCCAGGAGCCTCATGATGAGAATGTTCTGAGAGTTTATGACCTGCATAACTTATGGAGTTATGCCTATATTTGAAAGCATGGGCATCTGGACATTATTTGAAGTAGGTAAGGGTTTTTGAAAAGCCGAGGGCCTGCACTGGGTCAAGGGCTGGTTGTCCATGGCTGCGGGATTTATGTTTCGTAATAATTATAGGGGAAATGCTACAAGTAGAATTCGACGGTAGATCTCCTCGAATTCTACTTAATCATTCAGGGAGAATTAGAAATACTTTTTGAGATTCTACTTCGTAGCTCCCGCAACTATCAATACTACTCTCCAATCTCAAACACAGGATTTAAGATACCACTAAAGTCCATAATAAACTTTTATTTTTTTTGAAAATAAAATACCTCGAAAAAGCGCCCCACAAAAAATGAAGGACTTTTTACCGCCAATGTAATAACACAACAGAAACGATAAAATGAATCAGACGACAATAATATCAAAACAAATATATCATCTTAATGATCTATTCAATATGCTATTCTATTTTGATTAGACACATACTTACATATACAAAATATAGCTTAACTAAATTTATGCAAAAATAATAATTATGAGCTACAGTAGTTTAGATAAAAAATCAATCGTTCATCAACTGATCTTTGTTTGCATCAATAAATTTAGCAGGATTACTCTAAAGACATTCTGGGTGTTTCTTTTGGATTTCTTCACCGTTTAAAAGCTTTAAATCGAATATTATGTTAATTAAGTAGGCACAACGATTCTGCATTTCTTCATTTTTTGGTAAATTTTTCCACAAAATGTAGTTATGTTGCAATTATTTTATTAAACTACTACAACAGTCCTTGTGAAAGTTACGTGTACCATCGATATGTAAAACTTGCTTATCCTGAGGAAGGTCTTTTTTCACATTATTATAGCAAATTTTCAGTAATTTTTTAATTTAGTCGAATCCCTATTACATTTCTTCCATTATAACTTTAAAATCTTCATTTTAAACAAGAATTTTTAAGTCTTATTCATTAAATTAATAGAATCCTTAAGAAAAAATACCTTTTTTGAAAAAATTGAAAGTTTTTGTAGTCAGATAAAGATACTGATGAGCCATATAGTATGAACTTTTGAGAAATAATTTTTGTATTTAAGGAGATTTCTATTTATAAAAATCTTTTGATTAACGACGGTACTGCCCGATGTCATCGAAAAGGTCAAAATATGATAGAAAATGATCTACTTTTTATTAAGAAAGTTTTAATGAAGATGAAGATTAATGAAATATGACCCTATCTTTTTAATTTTATTTCTTTTAATCTTTTTGTTTTTCTTGTGGCTTTTTTTAATTTTTCACAAACACTTTTGATTACAGAACTATCTCTTAGATTTACAAACACGCTTAAGACTAATCTATTTTTTATTTTTATTTTTATTTTTTGATTGCTTGTGTTTATGTCTTTTTTTTTGTTTATTTTGTTTAAGAAGGTTTAGGTTCAGCTTTCGGAATTTTGTCTAGTATGTTTTGTTATTTGTTAGGTTTCGCTATTTTGGGTTCTGATATATGAATAGTAGTTTTTTTCTTATTTGATTTTTATTCTTTTTAATCTTACTGGATCACTTTTTGTGTTTTAGCTGACATAGAGATCGTTTAAAGGGCTTATTTTTTAGAAATTTATTTTTTCAATTACTATATATTATTCTGTTTCAGCTGCTACTAGACTTTATTTTATTCAAACGTATGCTATTTCTTGACGGGAGTTTAAGCAGAAGGAAAAAGTTATTTACTTAAATCTTCTGTGACATCTTTTATTGATTTACTTTCTTTTTTGATAGTACTATTTGGAAGTAGATCAAAATTAATCACATCTTCAAGTGGAGGTAAAGGCATTTTGGCAGCTTTCTGTCGACGTTGTTAACAGCGAGCTTTCAAAGCATTTTATATCGTTTCGTTTACGACAAGCGAGTTTCCTGAGCTTCTTTTTTACATGGCTATTCTAAACCTTTACAAGGCACCTTTTTATAATTGATTTTTCTTTTTTTAGGCGCCTTAGACAGGATAATATTCTCTAGATGATATTCCTGCTGCACTTTTTAGGGGAGATGGCGATTTTATAGTTATTTTTGACATTTTTCTGATATAAGGTGCTGACATATTAAATGGTGTGGTATAAATGTCTTAATTCTGTTACTTAAAAGCTCTAACTTGTTTCTGAGGGGTAGCTGCTGGAGGTCTAAAATAGTTATTAATTGCTTTTTCCAAAGGCTTTTGCTAATAAGAGAAATTATTTATGGCCGTTGATCTTTACCTTTTGGTATTCTATTGATAAGAATTTTGCATTTGTTTCATAGCTCCTAACAGAGACAACTTTTTGTTATATCTGAAACGATCTGAGTTCTCTGCGGATGACGAATTGAGCCACTAAGGCATATTTAGAGGTTTATTCTTCCGATATCGCTTCATTATAAAAAATATTATGAGAAATAAAATAGCAACTATAAAAATCATTATTTAATTAAGTCTAGCTATTTTTTAAGTTTACTTCCTTTAAAGTATGATTGTAAGTCACTCTTTGAATATTATTGAACGGCCTTTTGGTCTTATGAAATCAGAAACAAAATTGGTGAAAAGATTTAGCAAATTACTTTTAAACATAGATTTCGCTATTTTTGTCTTTATTGTTCGATTTGATTACTACTATTCTGTTTAGCAGATATTAAAGAATCAAACTTGTCAAGAATTAAAACAAAATTTGTTTCTTTGTTATTTTAAGCGAATTTCTGATATATTTTTGTCAGCCAGTGTTGACATTTCTGATGATTTTCTTAAAGTTTACCGAAAGGATACTAAGGGTATGGTTTTGGTTTGATGTGAAGCCATCTCATGATTTGGGTGTTAAAATATCTACTGATTTCATAAAAACTAAACTGTCTTTCAGAATCCATAAATAAAAATATATTAAAAGTTGCTTTTTTTGCATATTCTGAGGGAACCAGCATATTGTATAACTAAATGTTAGCTTTTACAAGACCACTATCTTTTTGCTGCTAAGAAAGAAAATAATATTGATTTTCATATGAATTAGCATCTCTACGAAAAACTAAAGGCAATAATTTTTACAAGTGAACCACATTCTTATCTTACTAAATATTTTTTTATTGAGGAATTCCAATCTTCATTACAAAATATGTCTAAAAATACTCTCTAACAGCTGGCAGGGTGTCATGGTTGATATCCTTATATATCTAAAAAATATCTTATTTTTTTCGTTTTAGAGCTTCTTTTATAAGTCTATGCGCTATTCGATACTATTTATCTATAACATCGTCGTATAATTTTTGATTTTTCTTTTTCAATAAAATCATAGCTCGCTTTTTTATCTCAAAAATATCGAATTATTTTCTGTCCATCGCCTAAGATATCTATCAAATTACATTCAAAATGTCATAAAATACTGTAGAATTAGGGCTCTAAACCAGTCTTATAACATATTTTTATTACTCTAAAAGACTAGATTCTATCTATACTTTAATCCTATTTCTTTAGTTCTCCATCAATAGTTTTTATTGTCGCTATAGTGCTTCTACATCGATATTTTCTTTAATAGTTTTCTACATTATCTTTTTTTATTTTTTTTAACGTTTACTAAGTTGCTTTTAAGGGTCCTATGCCTTGTCTTACAAACACTATAGGGGAGGCACTAGATTTAAAAATAAATAATGATTTCGTCTATGAGGTAGTTTACATTTTCCATTTGCTCTGAGATGAGCACAATATATGCCATACTTGCATTAGATCTCTTAAGGCTACTTTTATTATACGATTCCTGTTATTTTTTGAAGCAGATTAGGTTAAGAACTGATATTTTTCTTTTTGGGCTTACCTTTCAGACTATTTGTATTCATTTTTTAATCAACAATCCTTTTGATATTATAATATTAAGATAGGATTAATAGGCAAAATGGTAAGAGAATAAATATGAAGGCACTACACTCGCAATACAATACTTTCAAAGGCAAAGTCAGCTGCGGACTCTGTCTCATTCCTTTCAGATCAAAGCTCGAAGGACCAGCCAATCAAGGAGTTAATCAAATCCAAGGAGAAGACATTATCGACGAAGCTTTTAGAGTCTTTAGAATCAACGTTCTATTTAAAAACTTTTAAATCAAAGGATATGGCGATAAATCTCTCGTTTACTTGCTTGTTCTCATATCTCATCTGTTCAAATCTACTGAAAACTTGTACTTTTTTAAGCATTTAGGAAAGATATTAATCAAATATCTAAAAAACTTACAGAAATCAATGGACTTAAGAATCCTAATCCCAAAGATAAAAGCAATTTTTTAGCACCCATACTGTAAGATGGATCAGGACAAGATATTGATGCCTATTTGCAATACATCAAACAGTTAAAAGGATAAACTATCAATCGCTTTTTGACAAGGTAAAAAACATATTAAATATAGATTTTTCAAAGATGGACTGCCTATTGAAGATTTTAAGTTCTGGAGTGGCCTGGCACGCAAAAAATTTATGGGAATGAACTTCGTTAGCATGTTCTGATTAAAGGGCATATAATTGCACTATAATTAGTAATATTCTTAAGTACTATCATTGACTGTTGTATTTGATGCATTCTTTTACCTCCTCTACGAGTTTTACGGGATCTTTAGCTTCTCTTATATCGAGTTTGTGTATCCTTTTGATTCCTTATACAAGACGACCGACTTAATCTTTGCCGATAAGGGTAACAGCTACACCTCTATCGTTGTGACGACCTGTACGTCCCACACGATGTAGATATATGTCTAAGTCGAAATCTAGATCTTTTTATGAAGCTTTGGGGGGACCTACATTTATTACGAAGCAAGCGTTTCTGATGTCTATACCTCGAGCTATGATGTTTGTAGCTAGCAAAATATTTGTCTAGTCGTTTCTAAATTTAGTCATTATTTCACTTTTTTATTTAATACTCATTTAAACTTTTTTGCCGTCTTCGTATTTTTTAGCTGCTATTATGCCAACAGTCAGGTTCTTAAGGTACTATGACTAATCAGATGTAAAATCAGACGCCTATGTTTTGAGAAAATTACTCTGGCTTTGAAATACTAATGAAAATCTTTAATTTCATCGATAGAATCGAAAAAGATGAAAACTTGAGGTTTCTTTTAAACTTGTTCATAAAGTAACTTGAAAATAGTTTTTACAATAAACTAGTGCATAGTTTATTTGTTATCTGCTACTTTAAAGTAATTCTAAACTCCTTGTAAAGTAACTTTCTATCCTAACTCTTTTTGAATCATCTCGTTAATGTTGAACTTAATAACATCTTTAGCGTGCTCTTCGTAAAAGTTCAAAAACTATTTTTTCATCGTAGCTGAACAAGTAATGACATTTGGTCTTGACTTTTCGCAAATCTACAGAATTTTAGAAAGAGTTTCTTTTTCTTGCTCAAATATATCGTCCACTTCATCGATGGCTACAAACTTACAGTTATCAAGATTAAGATTTCCCCTCTGCGACCTATTCAAAAAAGATTTAGGCATAGCCACGACAATGTCTCCGGGCTCATGAGTCTCCTTGTCCATGCGCCCGATACTGAATTTAAGCTTAGCTGATTTTTTATTCTCTCCGAACTATTGATACAATTTGAGAATTCGAATGAGCTGGTCTTACAATATGTTAGTCTGAACAATAATGACGCCTTGTGGTCTGAAAATTTAGTTCTTTTGAACTTTGCCCTTACTTAATAAGCTCATTTTTACAATGTTTTGTCTTCAGCGATCGGCAGTCCAGGTTAAATAGAGTTCATTATGGGGACCATAAATGACATTGTTTTTCCTGATCCGTTTGCAGCTCTTATTAAAATATTGAATTTTTTGCGATCTGGATTGACAGTGACCTCGAGTGTCTCGGACTGGACTCTAGTAGGTGTTGTTTTTCCATCATCGTACAGTGCTTCGACAAGATCCTCGTGCAATTAAAACTGGTTCCATTTTTTCTTTGAAGTGATATATGTTTTGTCCTTTTGATTATGTTCGGTGGTTTAGCTGTTGTCCATAGTGTTTGCTTGAGTTGATAAAAAGATTTCAAATTAAAAGAGTCATTTTATAGATTAGATTTAAAGCTAGTTTGTAAAAATTAGAAAAATAATTGGATTTTCTTATTGATTTAATCATATTGATTTTGATTTTTGCATAAATTTTCTTATCTAAGGTTTTGACTTTGAAACTTTTAAACCCAAAAAAGATAATAAGAAAATTAATTTTATTGATATGTAAACCACAACTATCGATCAAGCCGGACTTGTTTACACAAAACAGTTAAAAAGAAATTATCCTAAAAATAGCATGAAAACTAGTGCAACCCTGAATGGTTCTCTACCTGTAATAAGTACTGCTCAAAGTCCATAAAAAATAAATATGGTGAGACACCAACTTTATGAAACTAAAGGACAGATAATTTTAATGTAAGCCAAACTTCAGAATCTCAAAAAAATAAAAACAAAATTTTAGCAAAAAAGCAATCAGAATCAATAAAAACTTAATTACATCAATCAAGTCAAACAGAGAGCCCGTCAATCTGTTGAAGAAAAAGAAAGAGTAAATCTCATATAATTTAGATTAGATAGCGAAACTAACAAAATTTGCAAAGCCTTCACTACCAAACCAACTATATTCGTTCGGCTCTTGACATGCAAGTTAAAAATGCCAAGTAATAACTTTTAGAGAAAAATTAAGAATTAGCTAAAGCGTAGAGATAAAGAAGTAAGCATTGTAACTATTTGATTTAAAAGTTGAAGTAACTCGATTTCAGAGAAAAGAAACAAAAAAGATAAAAAGTGATAGAGTTTCATCAAGCAAGCGCTTCAAGACTCAAATAGTATGAAGCTTCGAAAGTACAGTTTTCTAGACAAAATTATCATCAAAAACTTAAATAGACTATCGAATAGCGAAACAAAGCCAGTAGAACTTTAGAAAATATGCAAAAAGAAGAATAAAAACTAATGGCATAAGTTAAGACTTCTTAAGCTAGCATGTTGACAAGTCTTTACAATCTTTAAAGCGTGAATCCTGAAGCCAGTAGACGCTTTCGTTTCGGTTCTAGCTCCAAAGCCTCAAAAATCAACGCTACGATCACTAACGGCAAATAGTAACAGTCTGAATACGACATTGACAACTACTAAAGCGAGGCATTTTAATCGTGATTTTTTTATATTGACTAGTACAAACTGTAGTATAACCTGATCAGTAATGATCGAAAGACTGCTTTAAAAGAACTTTTGAAAATTATTTAATAATCATATTCTTGATGAAATCGAATTAAGATCGCGTAGATGCGATCTTGGACAAGATGGAGTCGTCTAATGACCCTCAATTGGTGGCTGAGGGTCTCAATATTCTCAGCAAACTCACTTCTAAGTAAATCACTCATGACTCAGCATCATCAAAAATCCTTTTTAGCAGAAATACAGAGGCATTAAATCGACAAACAACACAATCAAAGCAAAGATTATGTCGCTACAACATTCGCACTAGCTCCTAACGACCATGGGATTCGTCCTTCAGGGAGAAACTTACCAGCTTTAGGATTAGCAGTTCGCAAATTTTGTCGAAGGCGAGCCCGCTGTCTAGTATAGAAGAAGGCTGACCAACGCTAGAATTGAAAATCAAGCTGAATATTAGAAATAGCTACGTTTGGTAAAGCTTCACAAGGAACAAAGAGCATAACAGCAAAGAAGGCAATAGTAGACTCAAAAACTCAAAGACGCTTGTAATAATGACAAGAAGGAAAGATTGCATATGAAAGTCGATGAGACTAAATCAAACCAGCTTAAGTTTGGCACAAATACGACGACTTACAAGGATATTGGAGTTGATCTGTGCAGCAAAAAGGGAGGATGAGGCTGATTGAAAGGACTAAAGAGAGGAACTGACGGTTCGTGTCATGAGGCTGTCGCTTTAAACCTAACGGACGGCGGCAGTTGAAAGAACTAGAAGTGGATCTCTTGATTTTAACACTTAATGCACTCATTTGTTAAAAGACAAGCATAATCATGCATATTTCATTACGTTTGTTTAAATATTGATTTGAAAAAGTTAGAAAACTATCAACTGTATACATATTTAATAATTCTTAATAACTGCTATTTGAAGCTAAATGAAGTGGCAGTAAAAGTATACAAAACACTAAGAAATCGGTCATGGAGCTTCAGGAACAATCTTCAAAATCTAAAATAAAGTTACAAAAGAGATATTCGCTGCAAAAATAATAAATACAACGCAACAAACTAACAACCTGAATTAGATCGAACAATAAATCAAAATAATGAGCAGTTGTAAACATCCAAACATTCTCAACTGTTTCGGAGTCTAGCTTTATGATAGCTAGGTTTGGATACTTCTTGAGTATTGCGAAGGCGGGTCTTTGACTGACTGTATGAATCGTAAAAAAAAAACTTTTGCAGAAGAATAAGTCCATTCTTTAACGAGACAAGTCCTCGAGGGGCTGAGCTATTTACACAAGCAAGGTATAGTCCACCGAGATATCAAAGCTAGTAATTTGCTTGTAAAAAATGGCGTAATAAAAATCGCAGATTTTGGGATATCTTTTTACTAAAGCAAAAGACCTAAAGATTAAAAATATACTAAAATAGGTAGTCCTTTTTGGATGAGTCCTTAAAGTATAAAAGATTCTTTCTATTCTTCAAAATCTGATATATGGGCTCTCGGAATAACGATAATCTAGCTCGTATAGGGTTAACCTCCTTATTCACATCAGCATCCTTTCAGAGCCATATACTCAATACAGACTCATCCTCCACAAGGACTTAAGGAATCTAAATTTTGGTCAAAAAAGTTCATTAATTTTGTTAAACAATGTTTAAATCTAGACGTGAAATAAAGACCTTCAGCTCAAGAGTTGCTAACTCATTCTTTTTTGACTTCGGCTAAAGAAACTTTTCCGTCATTACAATCAAGTCCTACTCACAGTTAGAATTCGAATTAAAATACTTTGATAATGCACTAGGAGCTGCCTAAAAGTATTTGGTAAAGAAATTCAGTACCTCAGTCATAAGAGAAATACAACTAAGGCTCAGATACAGTAATAATCAAAGACTGCTCTAATGATAACTCATTTTATTGCGATTTGAAGCAAATTTAATCTAATAGCAATCTTCTTTCTTCGCTCAAGATGAGCACAGATAAAAAATATAAAATGTCGAGAGACTAAAGATAAATAAAAGCAAGATAACTTCTACTTGATATGGAGTACTAGATCAAAGCTGTGCGTTAAAAATATATGGAAAAAGTAAGACAGCTTTATTGTTCTTAGGCTCTGAAAGAAAATAATGGACAAATCAATCCTTTTTCGTCATAAAAATAGCTTTTTAAGAAGGGAATCAAAATGAAATAAAGCAGATTTTTGACTTCAGAGCTATACTAGCAATGAATTAACTGATAATTGATTTTGCATAGTAAAAGATTATTTAATATGATTTTTTGGTTTATACATCAATGTTTGATATAGTAGCTGTTGATTTCTTTGAGGATCTTTCCCTTTAGCTACTGCACGATTTTCTTATGTTTTTAGGGCTCTGGATGCATCTTAATTTCGTCTTTGAAGGCATCACTCAAAATGTCTTCGCTAACAAGCTCCTTAAGCTTATTTCTGTCCTTCAAATCTGGGAACTTGCTCAGAACGCTGTCAATTCTGTTAAAGTTTAAATATTTTTCAAGTTACTCGATATAAGGAACCAGCTCAGGGTCAGCTGGCTTGTCTTTCTTTTACTTTTTCTCTTTTTCAGCCGGCGCATAAGCTTTCTATAAAAACTAAGCATTTTTCTTCTTCAAAACAATTCTTTAGAGAAATACTGGAGTATTTAAGTTCTTGTTAGGTCTAATCACAAGACCTTAAACAATGTTATTTTGAAGTTTTGGCAGTCCTAAGAGTTCGGGGATAGTTGAGTCAAACTTTGTATCCAAATTGAATATTTCTTCGAAGGATCCTTTTGCAAAAATAGGAACAGTAGGAATCCAATTTTTGAGAAATCCAGAAATATCTGTCACATCGACCCAATAGGCTTTTTCTGTTGTAACTAAAAATATGTCAAAAGCAAAGAACTCATGATGGGGCGTATAGTAGACTCCGGCTTGCACAGACATAGGTCCTTTGACAAAGCTGGGATGGTTACATGGCCAGCTACCTCCGAAATACTACCCGTAGATAGCAAATTTAAGTAGATTAGGTTATGTTTTTTTGATATTGTCAAAGATATCTCCTAAGCTGTTGTGGAACTTCTTAACGAGATTGCGCGCATCGTAGAATTTTTCAACAAAGTGCTTATCTGGGTTTTCACAAGGAACCGGAATATCATTTGACATGAAATCCGTACGTCTTCCATATCTAACAGTCTATCCATTGAAATGGATAGAAAAGTTTGATCCATGGATTTTTTATGAAGCCACCCATAGGATTTCATTGTTATCGAAGCCTGCTTCTTTGATCTTTGCGATGAACTTGTCTCTTGTGACCAGTTCAAGTGAAGAATATTACTTGAAAGAAAGCTATTTAGTCAGCTGGATTTTAGGTTCTGGATCGTTTTACATAGCGCAGCGAATTCTTTTATATTATGTAATACAAAAAAATACAGTTTATAGGATTGTAGGACCTGCTGATTTCTGACAGGACTTTCTGGGCAGTTTTTTGGCATAGTCTACATCTAAATATTAAAGTTTTGTAGCTTACGTCCTGAAATCAGATCCATTTATCAAGACTAGATTATCGGTCATTATGCGAAACCTCTAAAACAAACAATAAGTGGAAGTATATTCAATCATTTTCTTAGAATTTGAGCACAGTGGCCACCGCGAGTATGCTGCTCATCGGAATATGCTTGATCACCGTCTAGCGAGGCTTGGTCTAACTGTCTCTGGTCTTTGAGCAGCTCTCGGGACATGCTACTTTCTTTTCCTGGATTTTTTCTTGGCACGAGTGATGCGGCTTAGTCATTTTTATCGTCGAAGCAGTCTCAGATATATATTTTAAATGTTGATTAGTGGAGATGCATAAAAGTCTATGGGAGTACTGCGAGATTATATTATTTTTTAATAATTTTTGGCTAAAGTCATCAACCGTAACCATTGACAACTTTAGGCTATTTTCATCATCGTAGCCCTTGTAGTTTTTAATTGATTATAGTCACCCAGATTCAGCAAAAAACACAAGAAAATGCATAGTATTGTACAATAAAACAGCAAAAACCTAGCTTATTCGACGTCTATTACATGCTGAAGGCTTAAATAGAAACTTACTTTTTGATGCATATAAAATATCGAGTTTTTTTTATTATAATATCGATATTTTTGATTTAAAATTCTTCAAATGAATTATATCGTTCTAAGTTTCTGTTCAAATTATTATTTATTGATGTATCTTTATCATTTCAAGCTTTTTGGTTTAAAATTTTTAAATAAATTTAGTAACGATAATTGGGATTAAAAAATAACATGGTCAATTTTTTTAAAAAATTTAACTATATTTATTTAAAAAATAGCTTTGTAAGTCTTTAATATTTTTTTTTTGCAAGAAATCGATTATAAATAATTGAAAATGTATAGATTCGAATTGAGTAATTTTGATGCAATATTTTTATTATAACTTAATGGCCAGGTATTAAAATTATCATCGTGAAGTGTTCAACGAAGAGCCTAAATAATTCGCTAAAACTTCTCGCTTGTTTGCTGCAAAACCCAAACCTCAAGGATTTACAGGGTAGACATGGGACGCAAGGCATCTGACAAGTTTTCTCAGTCAATCTCATTACTCAAACTGGCGTGGTAACCAGCCAAACATCACTAACCCTAATTCCCCTAAACATCGTAAGACCTTCTCTGAAGCCACTGATCATTTTTTCAAAACAACAAAAGACAATAAAAATCAGTCTAAAATAGGATGCACACCTATTTTCCCCCTTGTTGGCAACATAACTCCCCAGCCGTATCAAGACAAGACTTTAAGTTCTTTCTTTTAAACTGGAAATTTTCCTAAAGGAGAAGAGAGAATAGTCAGCGGTAGGTCTATGAAGCTACGATGCAGTCCTGATTAAAAATTCAAATTTGAAGGAAACGCTTTGAAATTTATCTAAACGAATCCTCTCACTATGCAGTATGAAGAAACCCCTACAGAACGAGTCACTGGCTTTCAGAAAGAACGAATGAACAGATTGATTTAGAGAAGACATCCACATGGTATGACTGGTATCGATCATCCAGAAAATCCTGAAAGCAAGTATTATCCTCTGTTTGAATAAAAAACTAGAATCAGATAGGAACCAAATAAGCATGAGAGCTTCATTCTGGATCGAGAATGGAAGAGCAAAAAAAGAAGTTTAGCGCCTGTTGATGAATGGAAAGCTAGGCCAACCATCACTTTTAGGAAATTCAGAAACGAAAACTCGCATGGATACAACATTTTGACTAATCGTCAGCTATAAAGATGATTCAGACGATCTAATAATAATCTAAATTCACTTAAGATTAATCTATAGATGGAATAATTTTGAAAAATATGGTGCATATATCACTTTTTTTTCCGATATAAGCTGATATCTGAACTATTTTCGCGGCTTGATAGACCCTTTCTGCTCAAAGTATAAGGATTGCTGCTTTCTTTCCTGTATCTAAATGAGTATTATTCTTCTTATTAGTAACTATTTTTATCATCATCGCTTTCTTATACATTAATGCCGTATATATCAGTTTCGGCCTTGACTTCTATCTATGCTGGACGATCAAAATTATTAGGAAATCCTTGAAACTGATTCAAGTTATCCTATCTTTTCATTTAGCCTATCCCTAAGTCCAAGTACTGTTAAACCTATTTGTCTTCTTAGTCGTCTTTTTTGTATACTTTAGGTCTTACATAACTGTTTGGTATCTTGAAGTTAGCTTAAGTGATTTGAGCGATATCAGAACCTCTAAAACTTTCAATACTGCCGAATCCTTTTACCATTCTTTCCAGATGTTAAACTGCAAAAGCCTAAGATCTGTAGTCTTTGGCATTATTTTTGATTTTTAGTATTTAATTGGTCATAAGTCTTTTCCATAACTAGCACTGATCATCTCCATCAGTCTCTTCAAAAGGGTTATAATGATATCGATTCAAGATTTCGAGTCTTTTGTTTTTATGATGATTTCTACTGTAAAAGTTTCTTTAATACTATTCTCTTCTTCTTTAACTCATCTCATACTCTTCTTATTTGACACTAGCTTAGCTAGGCTGAGCAGAAACTGGTTCCTTTTTGGCACTTTTTTTATCTTTTTCAGACCGTTATTTTTCTTAAAGTTCGTTCATCATTCGATACATTTTGTCCTCTTTTTAACACTGCCTGTTTACGTAATCGATATTGGCTTTGATGTTTTGTTAATTCTAAGGACTCATTGGGTTCATCTAAAAATGCTTGATTTTCAAAGGAAAAGCATCTGAACGAGCTTTTTATTTAGATTTTAGCTTCTATTTTTATTTAGTAATATTTTTTTCATTTTGAGTTGTTGTATTAATAGTATCTTTTGCAGGTTGAAGTGCAGAAAATTATAAGGGTTTTTGAACTTTTATGACCTGACTTGACTTAACCACAGGAATAATGGGAAATTCTTCATAAAGATTGACAGATATACCGATACTTTGCTTATTTTCAAGTTTCACTGAATTCCCTCTATCTTAAATCTATCTGGCTTTAACTTCTTATTCCTTTCCCTCGATGCCAATGTCCTTTTCTTATTCCTGCATTTACTCATGTATGGTGTTTTACACTGATAACTTTTACTTTTTACTTTCATTTTTGACTTCCTTTTTTTTATAAGTCCTTTTTCCCTTTTTTTAGTTAATTATAATATTGCTGATTTAAGCGTTAGTCAAAAAGTTGGCTTTTTTCTTTTTGAGATGCCCCAGAAAGCTTTTGTAAGAAATGTTGACTTTTTCCTGAAAAAAAGCCTAAAACTTTTATTATAGATGAATTGGTATTTATAACATTATTTCTGATTTTTAAGAATTATAGTCTCCCTCGGATTCTTTTGCTATCTTTCTCTTGAAATCGTTAATGACCCGTCTTTGCACGAACTCGGCGTCCTTAATCTACCGCTATTCTGTCTAAAGAATGGGATTACATGGCGTGATTTTGAGGGTAGTCGTGATCTTTTTTTTCATCTTTTTTTTGCGACCAGCACCAGCACCAAAGGGCTGATCTTAGTCCATCTATAAATGTTCGTCTCTTCGATTCTATTATTTGTCGTATTAATCGATCATCTAACTGTTAGTATTCCTGCGAGTCTATCGAGGGAATACGGATTCACTTATCCCTGGTGGCTCCAATTTGATAGGAAATATAACCTGATTCTGAGTCTAAGCAATGAGCTGATCGATCTAGGTCACTTTTCTACCCTTTCTGGCTAGAGGGGGAGCAGATTCTTCATCTGAGCAATAGACCTGTTCTTGGAGAGCAGCAGCTTTTGCTCTTTTTCTGGTTTTGTATTGCTTGTTTTATTGTGGGTGCTTACTTTTGAAAGAAGGATTAGACTAAGCTGAAGATGTAATATGATTTTCTAACATTGCCAGGTGCCTACTTATTTATATAAACGACTAACTCCTACTTTTCTATATGAAAATAGATATACATTCAACAGTTAAATACTAATCTATAAGCATCTAAATATCAGTATAATAAAATATATTGTTTTATATGTAGTTTTTATTATGTAAACTTATATGTCGATATGTATCATTTCAGTCTGGGTAGCTCGAACGAACTCTATTTTTTGCGATTTTCTTAAACTTCGCTGACCCCACGATTCATCTTAGAACTATTGCCTCTTGAGGCAGTTTCTGTTATGATCTGAGCCGTTATCGGAATATGGTAAATTTAATGTTTTGTCACTATCTAGAATTCATCAGAAAATCTTCCGAGAAGCTACGATGATGCTTTGATAGTAACTATGATCTTTCGTGTCATTCCTAAGGCAAGCTTTATGAAGAAATATGTACCGGTCCCATGGCGTTCATAGCAGCTTTTACATGTATACTTTTTGGTCTTTTTACTGATATTCTTTGAGAAACAACATCTTAGTTTTTGACATCTATCTTGAGCTCGTACGTTCTTCCCTCGACAATCACTCCAAAATTCGCTTAAACAGGATTGATCTACATAAATATTTTCTTACCAGAACATCTCTTTGAAGCTTGTCGTTCAGGTCAGCTTGAACCATCATAGTTCTTCTCTATAAAAGTTTGTTTATATCGTTGCCTTTATCTAAGGTTTTGATGAGTAGATTGTGTGGACCCTACTTTCTCATTTCAGTCATGTTACTGGCTGAAGAAGTAAGCTTGTTTTTCATTGAACTTATCTTGATTTTCTTGTCAAGAGGCGCCTAGGTCACTAAATATTTTTGATTGATTTCGCTAATCGGCTGAGTTCTGAGCAAAGTCGGAACCTAGGGCTTATTCTTGCGCTATTGTCCATAAAGATTGAAATCTTTTCTTTTGACTTAGTGATACTTATAAGCCTTTTTCTAGCTTTCAAAAGCGTCTCTTTCTTCATCGATTTATCTCTGAGTAAAGACACTAGGTTTGATATAAATTTCCTTTGAAGGTGAAAGCTAAACCTAAACTGTATCATATCTTTATCTATTTTCTTCACTATGATCCTATTCTTCTTTATTAAGCTGATTCGTATTATTAAGTTAATCTCTGATTTAAGGAGCTAACTCCGGAACTTCTTTGGGCTATTTAGCTTTAAAAACCCACTCAGGCATTTCTTATAGGGCTGATTTTCCTTACAAAGTCAGGAAATAGTGGTCAAGGAACTATTAGGGCAGCTATTACTACTGCTTCGTCTTTCTTTTTCTCAGCGGAATGTCCACACGCTTGTATTACCTTATAACTGAATTTCTCTTTTAGTAAGAATGCATACGTAATTGCTTCTATCTCTCTATTTTTTCTTCTTATTTTTTAATCAAATCGTAATTTTTTTAATATTCTTTAACTGCGTTGTTGAACAGTTATTAGCAGTCTACTTTGACCTATTATTTTTGTCTCTGATTAATAGTATACAATTTAGCTGCGATTTTTTATTTTAATAGAGATTAATCTTTAGGTCTATATCCATACTAATTTTCCTCTTTTATGTTATTTTTTCTCCAAGATTAGGTTTCAGTCCTTATTCTATGTATTTCTGCAATATCTTCAGAAGAAAGAGCTGGATATCTCAACAAAGTTCTCAGAGATATATTCTCATTTTTTTATTTTTCGACCTCGCCTTTGACATTACTGAAGATATCTAGATCAATTTCTAGTTCATTTCGAATGCTTTTTTCTCTCTTTTTGCCTAATTTGCTTATAAAATGACACTACATACAATCTTTTCGTTTAAGTTATTTGACCAGCTCTATCTAAGCTTGATGTGCCTGCTAAAAAGTGTTGACCATAGTTTCAGTAAGCAATTAAACACCTGTATTATCGCTACTTATAACAAAAAGTCTGGGTTAGATGCAATCCTGAGGTAGAGTGTCATCTTATCCGTATTTTTATTCTTACTATTTTGCATCTACTGTCTTGCCTTTTCTTGTGTAATGTGCCTGACCACCTTTGAGAGAGATAGATTCACCTTAAAATTAACCTCGAATCTCTCCTTATTAGATACTGACAGTGATCTTTTCTTGGACATTTTTTTGTTGGATTTCTACCTTGTCATTTAAAATCGATAGAATCGCTCCATCTTTGAAAAATATTTCGAACTAGTAGCCATCAGATTTTGAAGTAACTTTTATTTCAAGATCTTCATCAACTATCTTCATGTTACCATGCTCGCATACTATGAAAGGCTCTCCTTGCTTCTAAATTTTTATCGACCCTTCTTTGATCTGATACTCGCTGCCTTCGTAGAATTGTATCCATTTAGAAACGAGTTAACCGTCCTTTAGGGTATTGACGATGACTGTGCCGTCATCGCGTTTTATGACTTAGCCATTGCCAGCTGTTCGTTTAAGGGTAGGTGATCTGAACAAGTGTCCTTCTTTCAGACCGTATCCCATAGGATTAGTGTAGGTGTCACTGCTGGCTGTCAACCCTCCATTGGGATGCAGAATCACACTTTTTCCTTTTTAGTAAACGATCGAGTAGCCGCTAGGAGTCACTAATCTTGTCTTGTCACCTTTGTATATAGTCACGTTTCCGTCTTTAGTGAGACGAAGTGTGCAGTTTGCTAGTCTGGCAATAGTCTAATAAGATTTTTAATTCGAGTTTTCTACTTTGCTATGATAGATTCTTGTTTTTCCATCTACAGCAAAAAAATGATCAGATTTTATTCCAAAAACGAGATCGTTTTTGATGCCATATGCTACACTTGAAGTTCTATTAGCAGCTGTAAACTCCTTTTGAATAAGCACAGCTCCGTTTCCTCCGTTTCTGAGTGTAAAGCTGCTGATATTTTCTTCAAGATTTCCTATTTTTTCAGCATCTATGTCATAATATTGAACATTATTGAGGTTTGTTTAGTTGCCTTTGAAGTACTTGAGCCAAGATTCGTAGTTCGGAATGACTCTCCAGCTGCTCTGCCAGTTCTTATTGCTCACTCTTCTTGGGTTATTTTTATAGACTAATGCCACATAAAGTTTGTCGCCAGCTTAGTCATATCGAGTCACCAAAGTATGCTCATGGAGCTCGGAAGCTTTGAAGAGCGCTCTTTGAAGAGAAAGTCTATCATGATGTTCCTAGTAAATACGGTCTGCAAAAGAATAAGCTCTCTATTAATCAAATTATTTTAGATACTACTAGAAGTTTAAAATCGCATTTTTTCTCTAAAAAGATTAAAGATCTTGTGATTTCAAGAAAAGACTGTAATGAGATTGATGAAGTTTGCGTAGCTGTGCACTCTTCAGTGGTATCTAAGGCATCAAATATCTGTCAATACCTGGATGTTTGAGCTATTTTCTGATCTCAGATTATATATCCGCAGAGCTGCCTGTGAACTAATTAGCGTTTATAAAAGTTGTCTCCTGGTCTGACTTTCCCTGTATTTTTAGCTTACTTAGCTGCTTTTGTAAGCTGAAATCGTTGAAAAATTGCTAAATTTGCTATGATTCGTTGTTCTCCTATCGAACAGGTTAAGCTTCATTGAAAGATGCAGCCAAATCATTTAGAAGCTATAGAGGAGTAGCTCCCCTTGATAGATGATGACTTTTTTATTATTCTTGCATAAGAATTTCTTAGGTTTTTCTTTCCTTTTTCCATTCTTCATAGTCTGCGAATTATACGTTTAGTCTGTCGATATTTTCGAAAAAAAGTTTGCTCATTTCATTAAGACTTCCTTCTTGATTGTAGGGGTCTATTTATAAATCTACAACTGATATCACGCAGTTTCTAAATTGTGATTTTACATCCGATTATTTTCTGAAACCTCTTATCTGAGCAATTCTAGCATCAATCGATTTCTAGTAGTCGAGGTCTTCTTGAGTTTTTTCTTCTTTTTTTAGAAGCTATTTGTATTATTTAATCTCTTAATCTTCTTATTGTGGCTATTATTCTTCTTGGGGCTCTTACTATGGTATTTCTGGAGCATTCGCCCAGCTAACCTTCGGATCTACTACTAACACGTACTTAACGTTCTCTTGCAATGCTGCAAGTTCTTAAAATTAAGCCTGAATTACAATAAAAATACTTTTTCTTCAGGAAAATCTGCACACCAGTATAGCATATCATACTTTCTTTCTGATTTTGCTTCTTCCTTGCCTTAATTAGCTTTCTTTTACTATATATTAAAAAAAATACTAGACGCACTTTGACATTAAGGGTGGCTATTAGCGATTGAACTGCCTTAGCGATGACTGCAGGAGAGAGTTATGTATTGATACTTTCCATAAATTTTGCATCTTTTTTCTGTTTTTAGTTTAGAGTGTTCGGATCAACGTAAATATTTTTTTATTTGGCATGCTAAAGTACTTGATTTTTGGTTATTTTTGTAATGAATTTCTAAGCATCTTTGGATATCTTTTAAAGGATAGCGTCAGCTCTGGCTTTTCGGCCACGAGCGAGCAAAATAGCGTTGATAGATGTGCAAGGGGGAAGTGAGTTTAGATCGATTTATTACTCTTTCTTCTTAGGGCCCATGGATAAGTTATATTTATAATAATATCAAGCATACAAAACACTACATCAGCAAACTATCACAAAAATCACTTTTGATTAATAAAATCGTTAGACAATAAAAGATGGTATATGATTCAAGATGTTTTTAGTGTGGATTTAGTATTATAAATACGGTCGTTAGTTAGAAATGCAATTGAATCTCAAAGAAAAAACTCAAGTTTTATAGTAAGATATGGATTTTAGATATCACTGTGTGACCTAAACGCTCGATAATAGTCTTTCTTAGTAAAAATCAGTGCTTAGAGCGCAAATACTGTGTCTTTAGTAATAAATTAAGCAGTCGAGATAGAGACAAAGAAAGCTAAGAAAAACGAATGAACAGTTGACTAGTATGATCCTTTCGTCATCCCGCACCTAGCTCAAAAAAACAACAGATTTTATAAGCAAACTTTAAGCTACAGTTCTAACTCAACTAACGCCAAATCAATCGAAAAGACTACCATCACCTAAGCTTTTCTCTGCTTCTAACTAGAGTCCGCTTACCAAGAGACGATCTTCTCGAAGTATATCAAAAACAGTTTCGCCTTTTATGCAAACTTCCAGAGTTGATTAAAACTACAGTAGTGCCATAAATCTGCCTAACAAAAGCGAGATCAGGTCGAGAGCTTAAACTATTAAACGAGTCGAAAAGCATCTCTATCCAAGGATGTCAAAATGATGCAAATATACTACTTTTAAAATGTTAAGATAAATGAGCCAATATGGCAGTTATCATGAATATAATGAACGACCATCCTTACCCGCACTTGAAGTAAAAACTAATCCATTTCATCTAACGAGCAGCCTAGCGTCTCAAATTGCACTACTAGCCCACTCTGCATGCCATTCAAGTGCTCAATATCCTCATAAGTAAGCAAAGAATCACAATCATGTAGTAGCTGCGACACCCTGCAAAAGGTAAATGCTTAGCCGTTACTATACTTTCGCTTTGCTATCGATTGTATTTTGACCAAGGAGTGCATTTACGAGAATGGGTGGGCGTAGTTAGAGAAGAATGTACGTGGGAAACTGCGGATATTGTGGAGTATATGCGGGAAAGCTAATTAAAAATAATGGGCTGGCTCAGATGGAAACTAGCGATCCCTTTGCTCTATGATTAAGTCATGATGATCGCCAGTCTTTGGGACAGATTTAATATGGACAAAACAAATTTCCCGCTCATATACAGCGAAATCAATAATCACAACGCTTTGGTAAGCACCATCAAAATCTGTCTTTACAATTTCGATAGTCTTATTGAGCATAATAGTCTTTAATCGCTTTCCCTGAAAACTAGGAAACTTTCTTTGGCAGTTTTCAGTATTGCAGTCAGTATTTTTATTTTTATTTAGAAACTCAACTGAAAAACAAAATCAAAGATAGGGTATACAGTATGTCTTCCAAGATATCGATAGGATACGTTTTGGGAGAATTTCTAAAAAATTGCTTCAATGTATTGCCTGAGCACATTTCTCTTTAGAGCACTTAAGTTGCTGATTTATTGCAAAGCTACCAGCGGGTGAAGTAGGGTTCCAAGAGCAAGAAGGTATCGCAGGGCAAAACGCCTTATCACAGATCGATCAGACAGTCTGAAGATAAAGAAAACGGCATTTATTATGTTGCAAGGACAAGAATGGCGAGCAAAAAATAGGAAAAGAAGGGTTAAAAAGGCAAGAGTAGGAGTAGGACTAAGAAAACGGGAAAAACAAAGAATTCTATGACGATGAAAGGAAAGAAAAGTAGCAGTACAAAGTCTATACTTACTGGTGGAAAATCAGTTCTAGGCAAAAATTCTAGCATCATAAAGCCCCATAAGTAGCCCAACGCAAAATAGTATGTCTCCCATCTCAAATAGCATATTTCACACGCAAAATAGTAAAAAAGAACAGGTCTAGGCGTTAGAATTGCATAGCCGGTGACTCATTCCAAAAAGACGCTAAAATACAACATAAGCAAGGCTAGCAAGCGTAGTGACAAAAGTCATATAGCATCTAAGACCCACAACGCGACAATTTAAGAATTTACGACCAAATCAACTTATTGGACTAAAGCTACTCCATCAACTAAGACCTAGAAAAAGACTTAGAAAAAATCAAACCATTCGTCGATACGCATGCATTTGCGATGAAAAAATGATAAATCAACTGCATTTTCTATCAAATTATTTTTCCTCTTTAATATATAAAGCTTATATATAAATATAACTATGAATCTGCCTGAAATATTTTCTCAACCTCAGCTCCGTCCTAACAAAATCGGAGGCATCTATTCGCTACATCTTCACTCTGCACGATATGGACCCAGTTCACAATCAAATTTATAAAGTCCATATAAAAAACGTGCCCTACACAGATCTTTAGCAGACAAAGTTGACAGTCCTAATCTTTTGATGGAGACTCGAAGCACTTTCAGAATATCGCAATACACGCGAAGATCGTTTTACGAGCATAACAGTGTTATTTAGTAGAAAGGTTTTGGTGCTGATAACATCAATGGAAGGGTCAGTAACCAAAGTTAAAACGAAGAGATATCTAATTTTCTCAAAATGAAGAAAGAAATCACATAAAACATATTTTTTGCGATGGCTGGCTTATAAAATGTTACAAAGGAATAGTAGGTCATCAGAAGTTAATTATTGAGAATAAAGTAGTAAACAGAGGTCATTTTATAAAAGTTTTAAATAGGTGTGAAGGAAAAATTAAGAACTTTGTATTTATAGTTCAGACAAGGCAAAAGATAGTTTAAGTAGTAGTACAAGGCAATTAACGAGCAACTGACTCACTTAATCGGATAGGTATAACTCCAAAAAGAGTTAACTAACGACTTTTAAGATAGATTTTAGAAAATCACGCAGGAATTCAGATGAATCTATTTTATTCTAGTACAAAATCCAAAACTTAGTTTAAACTATTTTTACTATACAATCTATAATAATGCATTTGAGCGTTCTCTTTACTTTTTCTCTCCTTTTTTCAGCTCTAAGTTTGACCACAAACGACTTCAGACCTGCTCTTTTTTCTTCCTCCAAACCTTCAGGCTTCTACAATATCCACACTGGGCCACACGCTCAAGGATACATATTCGCTTTGGCAGATCTAAATGGAGACAAATTGTACACTTCAATATATTTAGTACTGACTACGTGGCTTCTCAGAACCAATCACAGCCTACAATAACAATATACTTATGGGACGCTAAGAGTGTGCAATTCAACAACATTTCGTTTGAATTATAAAAAACAGGATTTCTTTCAGTATCCGAAATTATGGTGTGTAACTTTAAGTATAGTTAGGTGACGTCGATCAAGACGGGTTAGTTGAGCTTGTAGTCACTTATATGACATAAAATAGTACATACAGTTCTCAAATTTACGATACAGATTGCTATTCTTCATGTAAAATTACTTTACAACTGCTCAACTATGCATTGCTTGAGAATATGACAGCTTTGCCTTTTCTTTTAGATCGCAAGGGTAATGGAGCTGTATAAATTTTCACTTTCAAAGGAACTTCTCGAAGCATCATTTCGTACAATCACACTTAACTGTAAAAATATAATAAAATAGACAAGAGCAATCTTGGAGTGACGTAGTGAACGGAAATGCTCCAGAAAATAGAGTAAGCTTGCATTTTGCCTCGCAACTTGATATAAATGGTGATTGTAACGCTGACCTGGTTATTGTATCTCAGCAGACTGCTTCTAGCTCACTCGTATAGTTTTACAAAAAAGACACAAATTCAAAATATTCGCTATACAAACAACTTTAGTTTGCTTTTAACATTACCTGGTTAACTTTCGGAGATCTCGATGAAAGTGGCTCAACTGATATTCTTATTGTAGCCTCGCAAAATAACAGTTTTATTCCTTATATTCTTCCCAACTCAATGCGACCTTCTACTCTTTGTTCGGCTTTTTCTTCTTTTCCTTTTTCTATTTAGAAACTGGCTCCGCTTGTCTTGCCTTCAGGATGGAAATTTTTGCATGATAGCAATCCGCATCTAGCTGACTACAATTTCGATGGACTCCCCGACATTCTGGCCATTTTCTCTATCAATCAACTCAGAAAAACGTCCATTCTAGGTAATAGAGGAAATTTTAAATTTGAACTTTTTTAGAGTGCAAGTGTGATGGAAATCGAGGCAGTTGGTAGTCCAGTGCAAGCGGCTGTTTTTGATTTTGCATAAGATGGCAAATTAGATGTTATCATTATAACTAGTGAGGCAAAAGATGACCACAGCACTGCTTATGTGAGGACTTCAATTTTCAATAACATTATCGAAGATTCGCTATTTATTAAAATACTTCCTTTGCTGGCTACTGGCACAGGTGATGGTCTATAAAGAAGATAGGTCTCAGGTGGAATCGGTGTAACTATTCAGTGGCTGATTACTGATCTGAATGGAGATAAGAGCATAAATTTAATCAATCAGCGTCCTCAGTGGAACTTCGGTACTCTCAATCTTCCTTTCGTTAGTATAGGTCTGGGTCGAACTAATAATTATATATAGGATCTGACTGTGGGATACGCTGGAGCTGGCCAGGTAGTCGAATGGACTCCAGTGATTCCTAACAGTCAGTTGATGGTTCAACGTAGACTTTAGGGCGAATGGGAGCTCTAGACTTTGCTTCAGGATAACGGTAGAGTTTACGATGTAATTTACATATCAGTTGTATGCTTGTTAGTTCTGGGACTGATAGTACTATTTTTAGGATGGAGGGAGAGACAATAGGATAAAAGAAATCAATATAATTTTGTGCAAATGATCAGATGAATTATTTAAAGATATACATATAACTTTTTCTTTATATATTTTCTATTTAGAACATGAGTCTAGGCACAGTCAAGCAGCTGGTTGACTACTTCAATATAAACCGCCACATCTTCTAAAAATAACGCAGCACCAAGTAGCACATGTAACGAGTCATGTCCATGCTATCCCAGTAGAACATGGAAATTCTTTAAAAATAGTTCGAACTGTACCCCAAAGGTTTGGAACTACCTACCTTCATTTACCTGATGAAAAAATTATACACACCTGAGAACTAAATCAACAAGTACTATTTCGTGTCTGACCTAATCAAATTTTTCCAAGCTATCGATATAAATGGAGATGGGCATCTCGAGTGGTCTGAATTCACATAATACATAATCGAAAACATAAGAAGAATAGAGAAACCAAACTACAAAAACAAACAATTCCAATAAAATTAAGTCATCTCATCAGCATATTCAAAAATATCGAATTAATACAAAATCGTCAATGTGATTGATACTGGTGCTCTTAATCCAATAAAAAAGATAGTCTATGTAAGTAAATAGCAAAAATACTATCTTCTTTAAACTGTAAGCAATCTTATTCGAATCTATGATGATAAATTTACACTTGTGGACTTTTTGGAAATTAAAACTGAGACTCAATATTCTTATATCGTGGATTTTTCTTTTGATAAGAACAATGTCATTCTTGGAGCTTTGTTTTAAAGCGCTATTAGGTTTTGTAATTTGAAGGTTTTGGGAAATGTGAAGACTTGTAACGAATGCGAAGCTAAGAAAATGGCTCAGTATCACAAAGCTTAATATCTGAATTTACATAAATTATGGGCATTTCTTTCGAAAACAGGGTAACTTAAACTGTGTTCTGCTGTGTATCGAAGCCGTACTGCTTTGTAGTTCTCAGTAGTCACTTATATCAGACAACACTAATCTTTGATCACCGATATTTGCGAAATATAAGAACCACTGTACATCGCAACCTGTTCGATGGACGGAAATGTGAAGTTTTACTCCCAACTTCTCAAGAAAAGTATGACTTTATAGCATATTTCATAGCAAACTACTTCAGCTATTGATAGCAAATACAAAAAAGGCATTTTAGGTCTCGATTACACCAGATAGTTCGGCAGCTATATTCTTACTTTTGGTTTCTGTTCATCCATCTACATCTATTCCCTCGATATATCTATGGTCAAAGGTTTCACAGGAAAATACAAATAGCATGCTGGAAATCTCATAACAGCTAAATTTTTAAAATCCTTCCCTTACGTACTTTCTTTCGACGACAAGCTCAATATGCGTATCTGGGATTTCAGACATCTGCAGACGATTCAGATCATAAATTGCTAGAAAAATTTTATTAATCCTTCAAGATTAGAGATCATACCTGAGCTTAGTTAGTGTTTGGTGTGTGAGAAGAAAATCACGCAATTCAGAGCACCTTCTTTGTAGAAAAAATCAAAGGAAATTAACGAGTTTCATATTATTTTTGATTTTAAGATATGTGCTGTAACAAATAAGATTTTTTTGTTCACGAGCAACGATGTAAGGGTTTATAACTACATTACAGGATCATTGTAAAAAGTTTTCACTAAACTTTCATAGGGAAACTACTAGACGAATATTACTGCGTGTTAATTCGGGTATAAAGGTCGTAAGTTTTTCGTAGGAGATGCTGGAGGGTTCGTCCGCGAGTACTGCAGTTAAACTGGCTAATTTTTACAATAAATCTAACCTGGCTAAGACAATCAGTATGAGAACAAATCGGTAGTAAGAATCATTTTTTTGAAAGAACACAGTATGCTGATCGTCTGCACGTTAGATGGCAGGATAATGATATACGAAAGAGACTCTTAAAGCTAATTTCAGATCATAAGAGACATGAGGGAGACTCATTTTGAGCTTACCTGTGCATAAGCTTCTTCTAGATACTGCACTTTAGCTACAGGTAGCGAGGATGGAGTGGTCAACATATGGAATTTGTAAAAACTAAGTCTATAAGGTGTATTAGTCTTGCCCACCCGAGTGCTTAACATAGCTTTTTCGCCCATCCATCCCATCATGATGGTGACTTAATAAAGCGGAACTATAAGTTTCTTCTACGTTCGACCTTACCCCTAGACCACACTTCGAAATAAATGTTTTGCCAAGATTATTAACACTGATAGTTTTAACAACCGTAAACCTATAACTTCAATAGGATTCTAGCTGATAATTAATGCATATCTGAAACGTGAAAGTTAATTGGTTAAGGACAGTTGTTAGAAAAGTCATTTGATTTGTCTTTTGGGCAATAAAAATGGGTCAGTTGAGATGGTCAATGTCAGCTCTGTGCTTTCAAGGTTCAGAGTCGAACAGAATCATCAGATTTTCAATATCAAAAAATCAGTCAAAAGTTAGATACTTTCTCTACGCACAACTATAGCTAACTAAAAGAAAAAAGTTCTTTCTTTAGGTTTTTCGAACGAATCAGCTCCTTAGCTTTTGCTTTCTTAGTTTACTCAGAGAATCACTTTCAATGCGCACAATTCAACTGTAGATCGATTACTTTTAGTCAAGTAAAGTGGAGTCATTTTGTCGACATCCAGTTTTGACAAAAAAGTCAAGTTATGGAACATGCAGGGCTAGCTTAACGGTTCTATTGATTTTTTTACTTTCAAAAAAGTGACCTGGAAGGTGGCAGAAATGAATTTTTACAAGAAACTTCAAGCAATAGACACGACAATATATTCAGTTAAGTTAATCTAAAACAAATAGTTAAGTATATAAGAGTAAGAATTCATAAAGATAAACATGCTAATAAATGAATATATGAGTGCTGAAGAAAAAGAATAATATTTGCGTTGGCTGACTTTGCTCAAAAGAAGTAGAAGCAGGGCGGCAACCAGAAAAAAACCTACCAGAAGGATAGTTCAGGCGGCGGATTAACCTGATGCTAAAGATCAAGTCTAAGATTTTGGAAATGTTAATAATATTGGTCAGTCTGTGGACTAGTTTTGCCCAAATACTGATGTGTAGTTCTAACAAATCTACAGCAAACTGGTTGCAAAAATAAAAACCAAACTAGATAGACCTTAGCTGCCTTTGATTCCTAGCAAAAAGTAACACAAATAGTAGTAAAGCATCAATGCTCGAGCAAAAGAGATTCACCTTTCTGACTTCATGGCTTCTTTGAGACGAACTTTGAAAGGCAACCAGGAAGAAGAAAGAAAAATTTAAAAAGAGTTCACAAGTGTGATGAATCGAAAAGTTAAAAATAGTCGCAAGGGAGGGGCAAATATGCTCTATCAGAGTCTAGTAGAAGTCAGAAAAAATATAGAGGCACTTGAAAGAAAAAATCATTACAAAAGCAAAAAAATACTGTGATCATGTAAATACTTTGCAGGCATTTTTAACTTTTTTCATAATTTATATACTAATTTATAATTTTTGATAATGATTCTTATGATAGCATGACTATGCTAGCATGTAATGTATAATAGTGTTGACTGATTCTCAATTTGTAATATTTTTGAATTATGTCTGACCCCAAGAACACCAAGTAGTAGCCAAAGAAACTCGAAGAGCCCAAATAATCGAAAAAGAAAGAGATCCAGAAGGACGCCTAAGTGCTGCGTTTGCTCTAGTAAGACGAAGACGATTTCTAAGAATTCGAAGAGGGCGCCTATGATCCTAACCCACCCAGCAAGCTAGACGCCAAACAGTGGAGATAAGATTGGGATGACTAAGATATCAATGATGAATTCACGCAGACGTTAAAACAAGAACTCGGGTTGGCTTGATCGTGTCTGACATCAAACTGTATGCAATAGCAATAAGCAACTTTACACAGGCTTATTAGAATCAATCATTAATGCTTATACATAGATCACTATTAAACATCATAGGGTTATCTTAGCATAGCTAAACAGCTTGTAAAACATCCTGGAGTTTCTTCTTATTAGTCCTCAAAAACTTATCTCGATTAGCTAAGGCTATTGAGACTCGCCTACAGACTTTAGTCTTTTTAAGTCAATAAAGATTTATTTTTTATTTTTCTCGGTTTTGCCCTTTCATATGAAGTTGTGTTTGTTGATAGATTTGTTAGCTGGTCTCCTAGCAAAGAAAATAGTCCCAATATTACTATTAGGCCGAAAATCCATGAAAAAATTACATTGATTAAATAAAATTTGCTTCTATTTTGTTAATTCAAGTCTATAAATCTCGAAGGTTTTATCTGAGGAGCAGCTTATATGTACAAAGTGAGACTTATAAACAAAACTTACAGAATTCCAAGTATTAGCAGTATGAGCATAGAGGTAAATTTTCCAATATTCAAAATGCTCACACAATTGTTGATCCAGGGGCAATAGTGATCGTATCTTCTGATACATTTTCCGCTGATATAGCAGTGAAATTAGTCACCTCTCATCGAATCTCGACACTACGGGCAAAAAGGAAGTTTGACTTACAAAAGATTTTGTGGACGCTTCGAAGGATGTTTGTTGGTGCACGTCCAGTATATTATCATAGTGAGAAGATAGTAAATTCCTATCAGAATGTAAAAAAGAAAGAAAGACTAATCACCAAGAATGTCAACCTCAGCGAGTATGTTGGTGGGCAAAAAGAGAAGATGAAAAAGAAAAATGAACAGCCAGCAATATCTAGTTGTTGGTTTTTAAACTCTGTATACTACTTTATAGTTGCAAGCAATTTTAACTCTTTACCAGAAAGTGAACTCATCTTGTAAAATTCTTTTCATCTAGGGAAGTTTGAGTTCCCCCGCTAGATCGATAGCTCGCTTCTATTACTAATTGACTGCATTCCTATTGACTCCTTTAAGTAACATTTTTTTTACTATTTATTTATGACTTCCAGCAACCGCATACATCAGAGCTGTCCAACCTTAATTGTTTTTTAGTTATTTATCACAATCTTCCCTGCTGAGTAAGTAAGCGCTAAAATTTATGTATCCGTGTTTTGCAGCTTTATGCAGAATAGTGTTGCCAATGCTGTTTGTTTCGTTTACATCAAAAGGGATCTTACCTTCTCTGTGTTCAAGCAAATATATAGCCGCTTTTATCTGATTATTTTATGCACACATAAAAAGCACATTTTCTCTTTACCCCGATAGAGCTTGCATGTTAGCTCCATATTTTTCAAGAAAGGCAATCGTTTAGATGTTGCCATGTAGCGCTGCGAAGTGCAAAGCCGTATATCCTTAATTATTCGCTACATTTATCCAAGCTTTAAGTTGATTTTCATATGATGCCTCATGTCGATTATTCTTGTGATGCTCCTTCGTGAAAGCTTAAAAATGTAGCATGAATATTTTAAGCTTTGCAATCTAGTTTTTGAAAGCAGCGTAGTGAAGAAGAGTGGATTAATTTTTTTAGCGCATCAAGGAAAGATTGAGGTCAGGTCGCTATTCGAGGTAGCTGCGTAGTTATTCGTTTGATTTTATGTTCATTATGGATGCCATTGGTTTTTGCTAGGATGCTCGGATCTTCTTCATGCCAGATTTAATCAATAAATAATACCATCAGACAAATACAAAGAAGATATTATATAACATACTTGCACTTTTTAGATTAAATTTTACAGACTGAATGAATAGACATCAAAGTTCGCCTACTTTCTGACCTTAAGAAGCTTGAGAGCCTTCATTTCCGATATCTTGGACGATGACAGTGGGACTTCTAAGACTTGCGAAGTATCTTTTCCCATTTTTCTATAAAATAGTCGTAACGAAGAAGGTCTTGACTGCTCCTCCGAACATGTACTAAGTGATTTCTCTAGTTCTTGTATTAACTCTGACTCCACCTGCCATTTTGCGACCTAACATATTGAGAACTTTTTCCGGAGCATAAATAAGCCATTTTCTGATATCTGGTTTTGAGTATAAAGGCTAAAGGGAATTGTCACGGACACTAGGAACTCCGATAAGCAGCTATCCTGCGTCATTGAGTTTGAGATTGTCAGCATAGCCGAAAAAGTTGTCAAGAATTGTTTAAGTTTGACCTTTTCTTTATCCATTAACAAAAAGTCTGATGATTCTGTGGAGAGTCAGCTCAGAAAAGATGACTGATCTTGTACTTTGCTCATACACGATTCCGTTAGGAAAAGCGATGTCTTTAAGCAAAACTTAGGCTTGGTTTGTTTTCAGATCAAAAGAAAAGATTCTGCCCATCTTATGTTTGAGTAAGACTTCCTTGATTGAATATTTCATGTGAATAGGAGTCGAGTCGGTAATATAAAGAATCTGATTAACTTCATCCAAACAAAGATTGTTTAATGCTACGAGTTTTCTGCCTTAGAATTCATGAAACAGATACGTGGCAGTTTTCGAAGCAATCTAAAATTTAACAAGACCTCTATTTTCAGTCAAAAAATAAAGAGTGGAGTCATCGCTAGTGATAATGACTCCAAGTCCGATTCCACTGTTTTCGATTTGATAGATATGCTCGATGTGTCCAGTTGAGTTGATTGCAGCGATGCGTCCATCATGCAAAACAGTATAAATTGTGCCGTCATTGCTCACAGCAATGTCTTCAGGGAAACGCAGATTTTCTTTATCAGTTATAACGGTGGAATTGATAAAATATTGTTTGTTGATGTGCTGTTCAAAAGTAGGATCGAAGGGTGGAATATCGATGTGAGCTGCAGTGAAAGTTCCGTAGTCGATGGGCCACTGTTGGCGCTAGTAGACACCCCAGAAAATGAAACCTAGAATGAGAACGAAGAAGAGCTGAACAAAGTATTTGATCATATCTTTATTAATCAACAATTATAGTATAATATGAAACAAACTGGCATTTAAAAATCTTTTGATTTTTAATAAATATCAAAAAAGAGTTGTTTTTCTTAAAGAATTTAATCTTTTACTCAATCTTTTTTTATCGATGATTTAATGTAAACATAAATTTCAATAATAATAAGTTACAAATCGCATGGCATCTCCAACCAAAACCCTCTAACCCGCTTCCAGCAGTTTCTACAACTTACAAACAAAAAGAACTCTACCTCGTGAGGTCATAAAGTGGATGCAAGGCCTCGACCTTTCGTACTCAGTCAAGGACTATCGAAAAGACATGAGCAACGGCTTCTTACTCGCATAGATCATCTCGCGTTACTAACCTGGAAAAATACCCATGCATGCATTTGAAAATACTCAGAACACAGGCAGAAGAAATAACAACTGGAATCAACTCAATTTGTTCTTCAAAAAGCATACGCTCAGAGATATACAGATCGCAGGGGAAGACTATAGTAACGTCATGCACTCAAAAGACCCGAAATCATAGCAACTTTATCAGCTAATTTGCAGAATATACACGATCTGCACCAAAAGAACGATTTCAGAAAATGCACCTGTCATAGATGCACCGCCTACTCAAACAAATAATCCGAATCTTACAGCCAGCTACTTGCTTAGATAAGATGGTCTTGAAAAGTTGTAAAATAGCGGCGTGATGGGTAGTGGTATAGATGGAAGCAGAGCTGATGATAAATCTCAATAGAGGATGCCCACTCGAAAAATTGCTCCGAATTCTGACCCTAACTCGAACATGGTGGATGTTATGGGGATCGGAATAAGACCAGATAATAGAAAAATGACATCAAAAAGAAAAAGTTGGTAAGCTCAGTAGTAGAGCAACTATGTACTTCTTTCTTAATGTAGACTTAAGACAATATTGACAACTAAAAAATGATTTTCGACTACCTGAACGACATTATCGAAGAATGCATAGATCCAAAAGATTTTGTGACTAGAGATCTTTTGACTCCAGAGCAGCCCAAATATTTACCTAACGAGTCTCTTAGAAAAGCTTTGCCGAACGTTTAAAAATAATTTTATTGTAACTTTTTACATCAGATAACCGTCAACGTTCAGTAATTAGTGCCGATTATTTTGAGATAATTGAATGAAATATGGAAATTTTTCAACTATTTTGTAAAAATGGTCAGACACTACTCCCCTTAATCACAATAATTTGGACTTTTATTGGAGTTGCTAAGGACTTATGCACTTGCTTGCTATAACAAAGAAGCGAGAAGGACTCAAAGAGTTTTTCAAGAATCTATCATTATTTTATTGGTAGGAGAAGTAAGAGCGAGCAAAGAATGGAAGAAAAGAGAAAAACTCATGCAACTTGTGTATGATTTTCAAGGTAGAGACTTGAACTAGAAAAAAATAGTGTTAAATAAGCTCAAAGTATTTTTTTTTACATATAGTAATCGATAGGTAGCTAGCTTTGGCTATACATGTAATGGCTCTCAGTCTTAGTCCGTGAAGAAACACAAACTAAGTCAAATTTAGGTATTGTTTTTGTAATTCAGGCAATAGACTGCTTTAAGACTACATCTACTATGCTCATCAGCACCTAACTTCAGCCAATACTTCTCTCCGCACATCTTCACTTAAAATCCTTTACGAAATCTCAAAAACTTAATCCATCTAAATAATTCAGCCTTTCTTCTATGCTAAAGCTACAAATTTTCAGAATAGCAAGTCGGATCCTTAGCACATTATGCTGCTTATACTTATCTACACTCATTTATTGCATGAACTTATTCAATCAAAGGACTATCAGAATCTTATAAAAGGCAATACTGCTAACACTTTGGTTAAGGTATATAACCCTGATCATTAAAAAAATCTTGAATAGCTAAAAAAGAAGAATCAGCTGTTAGGTGAGACTGTCTATAGACTTTTTAACTGCACTTCAGATGTGACTGTAAGGTAAATCTGTGCTAGACTTTCAGTGCCTCTTATTCAGTAGAGCACTTTCATGATGCAAATTTTTCTCTAATTCATTAATCTGGTGACCGAAAAAGAAGAATTTTTGACCGCCTAAGAGACCTACTATGAGTTGAAATCTACCAGAATTTAGTGCGATAAAATTGATGTTTCTATCATAGAAGAATACAGCAACGAGATTTTAGTGTAGGTAATTGGAAACATTCTGAAGCAAGGAGCTCCGATCGAAGGCTACATGTTTTTGATCAACCACTGTTTGTCAAAAATCAACATAAAGAAGATTAATATGTAAATATGGTAGGACATCTCTTTGCATGTAGTGAAGCCTTTTACTCATCTCATAACTGACCACAAGTACAGCAAATTGGCTTTCCAGGGAATCAAAGCTATTTGTCATATTTATTTTGCTTATGATATGAAGATCAGAGAACTAACTACTTGGCTGGCCGCAGGAATATCTAAGATCATATAGGCTAAAAACAACGAGTGTAGAATGCAAGTGAGCGCTTTTAATTAATATCTGAATGAGGAATATGGTAAAAATAAACAATAGTCTATAAAGGCGTTGGGTGAATAGCTGGCCTAACTTTTAAACAACTATGGAGTTCGGGAGGTCATTGTGATAGTCAATATTTGATTTGCCATAAAAAATGTATTTTTTAAAACACCAAATCAATCTAAATATCTATCAAAATATTAGCTTAGATATTTTATTAAAATCATATTTTACAGGCATTAAATTCTGATGGCATAAATTTTCACTTTATTTTATATGAAAAATTTCACCTTATATGTATATGATGAGTTGAACTGTTATATAACTGATGCTCAACAGACAACACCTGTTGATAATAACCTTGCTCGTAGGCATTGCCCTCTCGCAGTGTTCGGGGGGAAATCCAGCAAACTGCGCAAACTGTCCGACACCTGGATCATGCACATAATGCACTCCAGGCTTTGGTTTGGGTTCTGGGGGTACATCATGTACTATGTGCGCTTCTGGATAGTTTTCGAATGGTCAAAACGAATGCGCTTCTTGTAATCTTGGACAGTTCTCATTAGCTCAAGCATCTTCATGTACTCCTTGTCCGTCTGGATGTGCTACATGCACTTCTTCGACCTCGTGTCAAACTTGCTCGCCTGGATTCGGATTCGAATCAAACGCTTGCAATGCATGCGTCGCTCAACAGTTTTCAGCAGGAAACACGGCCACATGCGCT
>Ga0169931_10001264_pt1 | contig 41827 bp, 38 predicted proteins | sample Kivu_15m_20L_FD_129675 | JGI IMG/M metagenome (GOLD analysis project Ga0169931, IMG submission 129675) | Freshwater microbial communities from Lake Kivu, Western Province, Rwanda to study Microbial Dark Matter (Phase II) - Kivu_15m_20L... | ecosystem: Environmental > Aquatic > Freshwater > Lake... | reverse complement strand
TCGGCCATACGCAGGACAGGTGCCGAATCGTAATTACGCTGCTGCGCCATGCCCTTGGCGAAAGTGATTTCACCCGAGAGTGCTGCCGATAACCCCCAGACGATACCACCGGAAATCTGCGCCTCGACATGACTTGGATCGATGATGAGCCCACAGTCAAAAACCGCGACGATGCGATCGATCTTGAGTTGACGCTCGCGAACCGTGACTTCGATGACGATTGCGCAGTACGAGCCATAACCCGAGAGCAGTGAGATGCCACGCCCCCGACCTGCTGGCAATGCGTTGTCCCACTCGACCTTGGCCGCGATGCGCTGCAACACGGCCTGTGCACGCGGGTCGTTTGCCGTCAGCTCCAATCGCAGCTCAAGGGGATCGCGTTCGGCGAGTGCAGCGGCCTCGTCGATCGCACTCTCAGAGAAAAAACCGTTTTGCGAGTGAGCCACCGAGCGCCAGGTGCCGACCGGGATTGGCTCAGGGGTTTCGACGTAGTCGACGTAACGGTTGGCGATGTCATAGTCGTCGTTGATCAGGGCGCTGGTCACGAAAGGGTCGGTCATCCCGGGCGGCAGACGACGTCCCTGGTAACTGAAGATGCTGATACCGCTGATACGCGTGTGCATCGCGAGCAGTCGCCCGTCATGCGACAGGCCTACTCTGGTTCGCGCCTGGTGTGCTGGGCGGAAACGATCGTGGAGAAAATCCTGTTCGCGGCTCCAGGTGAGCTTGACCGCTGCACCAGGTTGACGGTTTGCGAGCTCGAGCGCGATCTGCATCGTTTGTTTGACGAAGTCCGTTTCCCATTTACGACCAAAACTGCCACCCAAGAATGTCGATTCGAGCGTACAGCGTTCGCGCGGTAAGCCCGTCACGGCCGCCATCATGTCGCGCGCACGATCAGGTTGCTGAGTGGGTACCCAGAGCTCTGCCGTATCGCGCGTCACGCGTGCCGTTGCGGTGAGGGGTTCAAGGGCCGCGTGGGCAAGAAACGGTACCTCGTAGTTGAAAGTCGCGAGGTGGGCAGCGCCCGCGAGTGCAGCCTCGGTGGCGGCGGCGTTGTACGGTCTACTGCTGCCGCGTGCCCTAGCCGTCTGCGCCAACTCGTCACGCTCCAGTGCCTGCTGCAATCGACCCTGCATGGCCTCGCTCGAGATCTCGCGGGCCCCGGTCGTATCGAAGTCTACGGCAGTGCGTGCCACAAGCTCGGCTGCAGCTTGCATCGCATGCCAAGTGGTACGGGCGATGATCGCGACACCATCGTCGATGGTGAATGCGTCTACCACCCCGGGCAAGGTCAGCACCACATCGCGATCAAAGCTCAGCACGCGACTCGTGACGGCCGGTGAGCGACAGAGCACTGCGTAGAGCATACGCGGCTCGGTTACATCGATACCGAAGCGCGCTCGGCCCGTGACTTTCGCGAGTGCATCTTTGCGCGGCACTCGCCGTCCGATGAGTGTGAACTCGTCGCTCGACTTGAGTTTAGGCGCCTGCGGTAAGGGCAGCAGCGCAGCTTCGGCAGCAAGTTCGCCAAAACCATAGCGCCGACCACTGGCAAGATGCAGGATCTCTGATTCGCGTGCCACGCAGGCCTCGGGAGCAACCCGCCAGCGTTTTGCGGCTGCTTCGCACAACATTTCGCGTGCCGCAGCCCCAGTGCGCCGCAGTAGGTCAAAATAAATGACGACCGATTCGCTGTTGGCCGTACGATGACGCTTTGAAATGGGGTTGATGAAACCATCGTCGCCGCCAGCTAATTCGATATTGACCTGGCTCCAGTCGGCACCGAGCTCGTCGGCGAGAATTTTGGGCAGACTGTCGTGCACACCCTGCCCCATCTCGGCTTGCGGACAACGAATGATGATTTGTCCATCGCGATGAATGCTGAGGTAGATGCCAAAGTGCGCTCCGGCAGTGCTCTTGGCAGTGACGCTAGGCGTCGCGCCCTGAACGCTCGCCTTGGTCACCGTTGCTGTGCCACCGATCAAGAGACCACGCAGCGCCAACGCGGCGCCACTTGCAACCCCGGCCTGCAACACTTTACGCCGTGTCGTCATCGCACGCGGATTTAGGCTCTGCCCTGCTGACTCAGAATCCAAGATTCAGCGCTCGCACGATCGGTAATGTCAGCATAACGCCGCCCGACGTCACGCAGCGTATCTTGGTGTGGGCCCTCTTCGGCGTCACCGCAACAATCGGCTAGCACCTGCACCTTGAAGCCATACGAGAACGCATCAACGATGGTTGCTCGTACGCAGCCGCTCGTCGTGCAGCCGGTGATGAGTACCGTATCGATATTTTCTTTGACGAGGAAGGTAATGAGTGGAGTCTGGAAGAACATCGAGGGGGCGTTCTTGCAGTATGTGAAGTCGCTGGCATCGTAGATCAGAGGGTCCATCGCCGTGCATTCATGGCCATAGGTGAACTCGCGCCGCACTGCCGCGACCTTCCAGAGGGGCATGTCTTTCTGGCTGCAGTAAGCGGTGTAGCAGGCCGCAACCGGCAATCCACTCGCGCGCGCGACTTTGAGAAATGCTGCGGTGTTGTCACGAGCCCGATGCAAGCGCTCTAGCCCGCCGAGCTCGAAGCGCGGATCGGTGAAGGCGAGCTGCCAGTCGACGACCAGCACTGCCGCACGTCGGCCATAGCCGATCAGTCCAGTTCCGTACCCGACATCAACGTAGCGATCAGTCATGTTCCTACTCTCCAAAAAAAAGTCCCCGCACCACGAGGGAGCGGGGACTTTGCTCAGCTCATTGCGCTGTAGAGGCCTCAGGCGGCCTTGGTGCCCTTCTTGGCAGCCGCAGCAGCACGAGTCATGGCTTCGGCCGCGACCGCCGCCCACTTGGTGAAGCGCGGTTGAGCCGGTGGATCAAAGCCCGTCTCGGCCTTGCAACGACCCTTGAGCTCTTCGATCGACTCGAAGCCACGATCAAAGATCTTCTTCTTGCCGCGCTTGCTCGCCATCTGCTTGCGCAGCGTGGCGGTGGCCGCCTCATCGACATTGCCATCGGCATCGACGACGACGCCGTAACGCTTGGCGCCGGCGACACTGACGAGGCCTGCAACCACATCGAAGGCAACCTGCTTGGCGTCGCGCTCGAGCGGGTCGCCCCAACCGCCGCCACCCCAGGTGTCAGCAATCAACAGATCACCCGCCTCGACCTTGACGTGGTCGATCTTGGACGGCAGCAACTCTTCGGTACCATCAGCGCGCTGCAGCAGCTTGCGGCTGCGGGCGCCGGGCTCGCCGCCATTGGCACCCCACGGATAGGTCAGCCAACGATCGTCGTGAATCGAGATTTCACCCGGCTCAAGGAAGCGGTATCCGATACGCAGGCCATTGCCGCCGCGATTCTTGCCCGCGCCGCCGGTATCCACGATCGTCTCGTAGATATCGATGCGCAACGGGAAATAGCTTTCGAGGAACTCGTTTGGCACGTTGGTGAACGAGGGCCACAGCGAGTGACCGTCCGGACCGTCGCCGAACGGCTTGCCCGGAATGCCGCCGAAGGTGATTTGGTACAGCTGGTACCACTCGCCATTCTTGTCGTAACCCGAGTACATGAAGTGCGGGCTGTCCGAGAAACCGGCTCCACACATGAAGTCCGGATTACCCTGACCGAGCAGGCCCGCCAAGATGTCGAAGATGCGACCGAGGGCGTGGGTGCGGCAGGACAACGCGGCCGGCTTCAGCGGTTTGAGCAGCGTACCCGGCGGGATGCGCACTTCCATGAGGTCGTAGAACCCGTCGTTGAAGAGAATCTGCGGGTCGAACACCATGATCATGTAGATGCCCGCGAACATCTTGAACATTTCTTCGTTCAACAAGAAGTTGATCGAAGAAATCGATTGCGGGTCGGTGCCCGTGAAATCGAAGATGCACTTGTCACCTTCGCGCCACATGCTGCACTTGATGCGATAGGGCCCCATGTTGAGGCCGTCGTCGCAAATGTAGTCTTCGAAGTACTGCTTGGCCTCCGGCACGTTCTGCCGAATGAGCGCCCGCATGGCGCGCTTGTTGCGCTCGAGCATGGCATCCATGGCCGAATAGAACACGTCGTCGCCAAAGCGCTCTGAGATCTCGACGCAACGGGCGGCTGCCGTGCGCAGCGCAGCCGTGATGGCGTTGAAGTCCGAGAGGTTCCACTCGGGCAGTCGGCAGTTGTGCAGCACGACGCGCAGCACGTCTTCGTTGAGCTTGCCGGCTTTGAAGATTTTGGTCGGCGGCACCACGATGCCGTCTTCGTAGATCGTCGTGCCGTCGGTCGGCAACGAGCCCGGCACCTTGCCGCCGACGTCGGTCATGTGACCGAACATGGCCGCCCAAGCGATGATGCGTCCGCCGCGATAAATCGGCATGAGCATCAGCCAGTCGTTGGCGTGACTGATGGCGCCATTGACCGAATACGGATCGGAGGTGAGGAAAATGTCACCCTCTTCCACCGTACCGTCGTAGCCCTGCATGAAGCCCCAGATGAACGAGCCGAATTGACCGACCACCATCTTGCCTTCGGTGTTGGCGATCATCGGGAACTCGTCGTGCTGCTCGCGGATGCCGGGTGACATCGCGGTGCGGAACAACACCGTATCCATTTCATAACGCGCGTTGCGCAACGCGCTCTCGATGATGTCGATCGTTACCGTATCGACCTTGACCTTCTTGAAGGGCTTTTTGTTGCGCTGAACGATTGTTGCAGGCATGGGTTACTTCCTCTTCGAGGCGGCCTTCTTCGGCGCCTTGTAGTTGTCGGGATAAATCAGGATGCAGCCGGACTTGTCGACGTGACCGGTGTGCTTGGGCAGGATCACCGTGGTCGAGTCCATCTCCATGACGATGGCGGGGCCCTTGACCTTGTTTCCGGCTTGCAGCTTGGCACGGTCGTAAACGATGGCCGTGACGTCCTTGCCGTCCATGTAGGACTTCTGCTTGCCGACCACGGCTTTTTTCGGATCAGAGCTTCCGGCCTTGAGCGGCTGGCGTTTGATCTTGATGCCCTGGCCCTGCACCGCAGCGCGCAGCGTGACGAGCTCGTGCTCGAGCGGCAGCGCAAAGGTGAACAGGCGCTTGTGCTCCTCGTCGAACTTGTCAGAGATCGCCTTCAGGCCCTTCTTCTGCAATTCCTTGAGGTCGACCTCGACCGCGAGGCGCAGTCCCTGACCGTGATAGCGCAGATCGACTTGATAGCTCGTGGTGATCTCGGACTTTTTGACGCCTTCGGCTTCGATCCCCTTTGAGGCGTCGGTCGCGAGCTCCTTGAGGATCTTCTCGATTTCTTTGGCAGAAGTCTCAGAGAACTGACGCACGTAGGTGCGCGCACGCTCATCGCGAACCGCCGTCGTGGCATCACCAAGCGCACAGAGCACGCCCGGACCCGGCGGGATGATTGATGGCCACGAACCAAGCAGACGCGACAACGCGTTGGCGTGGATCGGACCGGCACCGCCGAAGGCGATCAGGGCGTAATCACGCGGATCGTAGCCCTGCTCGACTGAAACGAGGCGCAGCGCACCGACCATGTTTTCATTGACGATGTTGTAGATGCCTTGCGCCGCATCCTTCAACTTGAGGCCGAGCGCATCGCCGACCTTTTTGACGGCTACCTGCGACAAATCGCGACGCAGCTCCATGTCGCCACCGAGCTTTTGCATCTCGGGCAGGTACCCAAGAACGATATTGGCATCAGCCACTGTCGGCTCGGTGCCGCCGCGGTTGTAGGCCGCAGGGCCAGGGTCAGCGCCTGCCGACTGCGGACCGACACGCAGCGCCTTGGTGAGCTCTGGAACGTGAGCGATCGAGCCACCGCCCGCACCAACGGTACGGATGTCGACCGAAGAGGCGCGCACGGTGACGTCACCCACCGTGGTTTCGCGCCGCAGACGGGGCTGGCCGCCCTGAATGAGCGCCACGTCGGTCGAGGTGCCGCCGACGTCGACGGTGAGCAGGTTAGGAAATCCCGCTTGCTTTGCGACCCAGAGTGCACCCGTGACACCGCCCGCGGGGCCTGACATCAGGAGATTTACTGGGTACTCGGCCGCTGACTGCGCCGAGGCGAGACCGCCGTCCGAGCGCAAAATGTGCAGCTTGACCTTATCGGCGACTTCGCCAAGTTTGGCCTTCAGGTTTTTGACGTAGCGATCGACGCGCGGACGCACGTAAGAGTTGGCGACCGTCGTGACAGTGCGCTCGTACTCTTGCATTTCCGGAACGACATCCGAAGAAATCGACACCGGCATGCCGGGCAGTTCTTCCATGGCGATCGCCCGAACGCGCTGCTCGTGTGCCGTGTTGGCGAACGAGTTGATCAAAGAAACGGTGAGCGCTTCGATGTTCTGCTTCTTGAGCGAGCGTAGGCTCGCGCGCAGTGCCTTTTCATCGAGCTTGCGGACGATCTCGCCCTTGGCGCTGACGCGCTCATCGGCCTCGATGGTGCAAGCCAACGGCGCCATCGGCAGCGACTTGTTGTAGATGATCCAGCCGCCGAGGCCGCCCGGCACGTACGAGCGTGCGATCTGCAACACCTGCCGGTAACCCTTGGTGGTCACGAGACCGACCTTGGCGCCCGTTCCGGTCAGCACGGTGTTGGTCGCCACCGTCGTGCCGTGCATCACGTGATCGATCTGCTTAGGATCGATGCCCGCGCGCTCGCAGACTTTGTTGATGCCGTTGAGCACGCCGATCGACTGATCGGCCGGTGTCGAGGGCACTTTGGCAGTCCAGGTTTGCCCGGATTTTTCGTGAACAAGCAGCAGGTCCGTGAACGTGCCGCCTACGTCTACACCCAATCGATATGACATGCGCCCCCCTTGGGCTCGCTAGCGTTGAAACACAACGAGGCCGAAGTATCCGACCTCATCCCAATGTGTGCAATCCGTCTCTGACCTCGATGGCCACGCAGCGTGCTTACGCCGCCTGAGTTGCAGGTCGGGGGAACCCACCCGCCTTCAGCAACATACCAGGGACCGTGCGTCCGAGCGTCTGCTGCAGCCATTCGCCCGTTGCGAGTAACTTGTCGAGATCAACCCCGGTCGATACGCCCATGCGCTGCAGCATATAAACCAGATCTTCAGTCGGGATGTTGCCCGTTGCGGCCGGTGCAAATGGGCAACCCCCGATGCCGCCTGCGCTCGAGTCGAGCGCCGACACACCGGCTTCAACGGCCGCGTAGGCGTTGGCAAGGCCCGTGTTGCGCGTATTGTGGAAATGCGCGCGCAGACGAACGCCAGGCAGCGCCTCGCGGGCACGCGTCAAGATTTCGGTGACCTGCGAGGGCACGCCGACCCCTATGGTGTCGGCGAAGGCAATTTCGAAGGGCTCGGCCTCGGCCACCCGCTTGGCAACCTCGATCACGCGATCGGCGCTGATCTCGCCCTCGAAGGGGCAACCGAAGGCAGCCGAAACGGTGACTTGGGGACGGACCCCGGCAGCGTGTGCTGCTTTGGCGATATCAAGCCATGCGGCAATGGAGTCGTCTGTGCCTACGCCTTGATTGCGGCGATTGAAGGTATCGCTTGCAACCACTGCCATGCCGATCTCGTTGCAGCCTGCGGCGACCGCACGTTCAAAACCTTTTTGATTTAGAACAAGACCGACGTAGCGCACATCGGCGCGTTTCACGAGCCCGGCCAACACCTGTTCGGCATCGGCCATCTGCGGCACTTTCTTAGGATTGACGAAACTCGTCACTTCGAGACGCCGTAGCCCGGCATCGATCAGCTTCTCGATGAACTCGATCTTGGCTGCGGTTGGCATCAGCCCAGGTTCGCTCTGCAAACCGTCGCGCGGGCCGACCTCAACGATCTCGATGGTGCGGGACATCGAACCTCCGTATTGAATGTCAGTGCACCGGCTGATTGTAGCGCCGATGTCCGCTCGGTGCGTGTACTTGTCTTCATCCTTGACCGGACAATCGTCACTCGGTACAAGTCGCCGTGCGCGGCTTGGCGTGCTGCGCAGTTTCATTCCCGAAGATTGTTGCTTGAGGTGATTCGTCTATGTCTGCTGACCCGACCTTCAAACGCGGCCCGCTCTCCGACCTTCGGGTCATCGAACTCGGCACCCTGTTGGCCGGCCCTTTCTGCGGTCAGTTGCTCGGTGACATGGGCGCCGAAGTCATCAAGATCGAGCCGCCGGGTCAGGGCGACCCTTTGCGGGTCTGGGGTCGACAGAAAGCCGGTGAGCCGTCGCTCTGGTGGCCGGTCGTTGCCCGCAACAAGAAAGCCATTACGCTCGACATGCGGCAAGAAGAAGGTCAGAGCATTCTCAAGGAGTTAGTGAAAGAAGCTGATTTCTTACTTGAGAATTTTCGCCCGGGGACAATGGAGAAGTGGAACTGCGGTTACGAGGAATTGAGCCGCATCAATCCGCGTCTGATCATGATTCGGGTTTCGGGCTATGGTCAGACCGGCCCCTACTCGCACCGCGCAGGCTTCGGCGCCATCGGCGAAGCGATGGGCGGTCTGCGGTACGTCTGCGGCGACCCCTCGACCCCGCCCTCGCGCATGGGCATCAGCATCGGCGACGAACTCGCAGCAACCTTTGCCTGCCTCGGTGCGCTCGGCGCGCTGCACTATCGTGAAAAAACCGGCCGCGGTCAGGTGGTCGATTCTGCCCTCTACGAAGCCGTGCTCGCCATGATGGAATCGGTGGTCACGGAGTACGACAAGACCGGTTATATCCGGGAACGCACCGGCGCGATCTTGCCGAACGTCGCGCCGTCCAATGTCTACCGCACCAGCGACGGCATGGTATTGATCGCCGCCAATCAGGATACGGTCTTTGCTCGGCTCTGCGAGGCGATGGGCCAGAATGAATGGCCAAAAGATGCCCGCTTCGTCAATCACCAAGCCCGTGGCACCAACCAGAAATTGCTCGATGGTCTGATCGAGGCGTGGACGGCGACCTTGCCGACCAAGCAAGTGCTAGAACTCATGGACAAACACGGCGTTCCCGCAGGGCAGATTTATCGGGCACCCGAGATGCTGGAGGATCCGCACTTCAAGGCTCGCGAGGCCATCATTACCACCAAGCACCCCTACTTCGGCGATCTCAAAATGCAGAACACGGTGCCGAAATTCTCTGAGACGCCAGGCGGGGTACACAGCGCAGCGCCGACCGAGCTCGGTCAGCACAACGATGACGTTTACGGAGATTTACTCGGCTATTCGGTTGAGAAGCTCGCCGCCTTGCGCGCTGCCAAGGTGATTTGATGGGTGGCGAAGAGTCGCTGCAGAGCAACTACGCCCGCGGTGGTTTCGGCAAGAGCCTGCAGGCGGGACGCCGGCCGGCACTGCTCGTAATCGATTTCGTTCAGGCTTATCTCGAGCCGAGCTCGCCGCTCTACGCTGGAGTCGAACAGGCGCGCGCCGACTGCGTGACGCTGCTCGCGGCGGCACGGTCGGCTGCGATCCCGATTATCCACACCAATGTCGTTTACCAACCCGGTGGTCGTGACGGGGGTGTGTTCTTTCGCAAGGTGCCCGCATTGCGCTGCTTCGAGGCAGGCGCTCATCCGGAGCTTGCCGCCTTTGCCGCGGGGCTCGAACCGATCGCCGGTGAAACCGTGATCTCGAAACAGTATGCGAGTGCTTTCTTTGGTACCTCTCTAGCCTCGACCTTGACAGCGCTCGCGGTCGATTCGGTATTGATCGCCGGGCTTTCAACCAGCGGTTGTGTACGCGCGAGTGCCGTCGATTGCTGCCAACATGGCTTTGTGCCGCTCGTAGTCCGCGAGGCCGTGGGTGATCGCGCAGCGGGCCCGCATGAGTCCAACCTCTTTGATTTACAGGCCAAGTACGCCGAGGTGATCGGGCTGGACGAGGCCGTTTCATATCTGGCACATCTCGCAAAGCCGGCGTCTTGAGGTTTAGACATGAGCACAATGGGTCCCATTTCCTGTGTCACGATTGCCGCGCCTGAGCTGCAGCATCTCATCGATACCTATCACCTTTACCTGGGTTACAAGCTGGTCGATCACGGCCGAATCTCTGCCGATCAGGCACGCTTGTGGAATTTGCCGAATTTATTAGGGCGGCGTTACGCGCTGATGTTGCCAGGCGGTGATGGCCAGACCTTCCTGCGCTTCGTCGAGAGCAAGCCTAATCATGACTATGTGGCCTTTCGTCACATGGGGTGGAATGCCGCCGAATTCATGGTGCAAGACACCGATGGCATCGCCGCGCAACTTGAGAACTCACCATTCAAAATTATTGGTCCGCCGGCTGACCTGTCCTTCTCGGACAAGATCCGCGCGATGCAGGCCCTGGGCCCGGCTGGTGAGTCGATCTATCTCACTTCATTCAAAGAAAAGCTGCCTGAATTCGACACGCCAGATCCCAAGCACTACGTCGATCGCGTCTTCATCGTGATTTTGGGCGGGCCGTCCTGCGCTGCGATCGCCGAATTCTATGGCCGGCATTTCGGTGTAGCGGATGCACCGGTCGTGCCCTCGGTGATTTCGGTCCTCTCGAATGCCCATGGTCTGCCCGCGGAAATGAAGCATGATTTGGCCGCCCTCACGCTGCAGGGTCAGTCATTCATTGAGGCCGATCGCATGCCTGAAGGCACCTTGCCGCGGCTCGCGCGAGACGGGGAACTGCCACCGGCGATCTCCATGGTGTCATTCGGCGTAGCACAGTTGCCCGACGGGCTCGACTGGTTGGCTGCGCCCTCGACCTTGCCGCAGGCGCCCTATTACGGTCGGCGAGCCGCCGTGTGTGTCGGTGCGGCGGGTGAATGGATCGAGCTCATCGAGACGGGCGCATGAACGAGGCTAAGCAAACTCCTGCGGAGGCGAGCCGAACGACTCTGGAGCCGCCCGACTTTCCGAAAGGTCATCGGCCGCAGGTGTTCGACGATCCCGCGATCGATCAACTGTATGCCGCTTATGTGGCGCTCGGCACTGAGCTTGCTGTCGCATTCGATCGTATCGATACGCTCGAGCGTCTGCTGCAACAGCGTCTGCAGGTCAGCCGCGAGGAGATCGAGCGGTTCCAACCTGACGCCGAGTCTGAGTCTATGCGGCAGGCGCGGCGCGCCGATCTCGCCGCGCGCTTGTTGCGACCATTCCGTGAATTCCGTGACGATCGGATTACACGCGCAGAGCGCAAGCGGTAGGATCTTTGCGTTATGAAGTTCAATCATCACGCCTTACTGCCTGAGACCCTGCACGACGAGCAGGCCCGACAAGACTTTGTCAGTGCGCTGCGCGGGCACCTCTCAGGTCGCGTCATGCCCGGTGCTTATAAAATTTATCAGACACGGGTACTGCCTGCCTTCGTGGCTGCTCAAGGTCGCGAGCCTGAGGATGAACAGGAAGTACGCAACGTCATGACCCGTGACCCGTACTATCAGTTCTGGAGTGCGCTGCAGCGCCGCAGTCAAGAACTCTTGTGGGAGTCGGTCATCGATCCGACCGAACGTCTAGCACCCGAACTCATCGCTAAAGCCAAGCCGCGGCGCAAGGCGCGCGGCAGTTTGCGTCTTGATCCTGCGCTTGCGATCCCGCGCTACCACACTGCGGCTGACATCCATCTGCAACCCGGCGGCTATCACAGCGAGTTTGCCGCTGACGATGTCGCTGCTGGTGCAATTTACGACAAGGGCATCAACCTTTACATGGGCGGCGCGCTCGGGCGCGAGAACGACCTGATGGGGAATACCTTGGTGGCGTACCTGCGTGAACGTCATCCTGCGCGACGACCGCTGCGCATCCTCGATATGGGTTGCGCCATCGGTAATAGCACCGTGGTCTGGGCGCGTGCTTTTCCGCGTGCCGAAGTACACGGGATCGACGTCGCCGCTCCGGTGCTACGCTACGCGCACGGCCGCGCCGAGGCACTTGGCGTTCGTGCTCACTTCAGTCAGCAGAACGCCGAAGCCACCGATTTCCCGGACGGCTATTTTGATCTCGTGGTCTCGCATATCGTGCTGCACGAAACCTCCAAGTCTGCGCTGGTGCGCATACTCGCCGAGTGCCGACGTTTGCTTCGCCCCGAGGGGCTGATGCTGCATCTTGAGATTCCGCGCGGACGCAGCGTCATCGAGAAGTTCATGCACAACTGGGAAAGCTACAACAACAACGAGACCTTCAGTCGCTACATGACGCGCATCGATCTGCTGGCCGAGGGGCGTCGCGCGGGGTTCTCGGCCGATGAGCTCAAGCTCGAAGAGTTCGCGCCGAAGCTCGACGTAGCGCAGATGAATTACGCCGAGAATTTCTTTTGGAAGATTCTCGCTGCAGAAAAGCGCGCCGACTGAGTGCGGGGGATCTAGATGGCCAAACAACGCAACACCACCCCTCGGACCCGAACCAAAGCGACGCCGAAAGCCGCGCCCGCCCCCGTCAAGATTGCCCGGGTCGCCAAGGGCAAGAAGCCTCAGTACTTTGCCGACCCCGCCACCGACAAATTGCTCTGGATGACCGTGACGCTCATGGAAGAGCTGTCGGTCACCCGTGACCGACTCGATACTGTCGAACGTTTGCTGGCCCGCAAGCGGGTTTTGAAGACCCAAGAAATCGACGGCTACAAGCCTGACCCGCGGGCCGCCAGCGAGCGCGACCAGCGCCGGCGTGCGTACATCGATCGCATGATGCGCGCGGTACACGCCGAGCTCGAAGAGGCCACCCGCAGCGCTCTGAAAAGCGCAGACGACCCGATCGCCGCTGTCGAATCCTGAAACCGAACGAAGTGCGCCGCCGGGCCGGTGCAGCGCAGCGGCGCAAGAACTACGTCCTTGCTCGAAGCGTTTAGCGCGCCCGCTGACTCCAGAGACGCGCGAGGTTAACGAGCGTGGCGTCGCCGCTGACCGACTGAAACGATTCGAGCGAGGCGGCCTTGTCGCCAGACTTGAGCTTGGCGATGCCCAGCGTGAGTTGGGTCTCTACCGGGTTACGCACCCCACCCTTGGCGATCCCGCGTTCAATAGTTTCGACCGCCTTGGCATACTCGCCATAGCTGAGATAGGCCTGACCGATACGCACATCGATCTCGCCGTTCTTGCGCGCGGCAGCGTCCGAATCCTGCTTGGCAAGCGTCGGTTTGTCCGCCGCGGCCTGTTGCTTCGCTGTTGCAAGCAAGCGACCACTGAGCTCCTTGAGCGCCGGGGTATTGAAGCTGCCTGCAGCGTTGCCGGCTTCGAGCACCGCCAGGGCCTCGCCCGGTAAGCCGCGCTCGAGTGACAGCTGAGCCATCTCGGTGTAGTCCTCGCCACGGCGCATGCCACCCACTTCGAAGGCGTAGCGGAATACGTTGAGGGTATTGCCCTCGCTGCTGTTGCGCAGCAAGACCAAGGTGAGATTGCCCGGCGTCTCTGCGCGCGGATGGAACTCCATCTGACGCTCGAGCGCTCGCAGGATGCAGCCATCTTCATCCAGTTTCGAGCAAGAGCTGACGTAGAGTTGCAGAGCGATCTCTGCCGGCTTTTCACCACGCGCAACCAGCGACGTCACCCACTCTTCGACGAAAGTGGCCGTGCGAGTGAAATCGTTCAAGAGGTAATAGGCCTGAGCGGTCAGCAACGCCACTGGCTCTTCGGTGTTGCCGGCGGCCATCGCCTTGCGACCAAAGTCGGCCGCGCGCTCGTAGGCTTTGAGGTTGTAGTTGAGCTGCAGCAACTGCTTGTAGCGCAAGACCCGATTTTCCTCATCGAGGAAACCGGCGTCGAGACCGGCTGCAAAGGCCTTCTCAGCACTCTCTACGTCGCCCGCGCGGGCCGAACAGAAGCCGAGCAACTCGGCGACCGCGAACACGTCATAGTCAGTTTTGTTCGGGGTTGGCTCGGTCGCCTTCAGCACGGTAACGCATTCGGCCCAAGCTTCTTTCTTGATCGCAGCCTGCGCGGCAGCGACCTGTTTGTTGACCGCCTTGCTGATGGCCGGCGGCTTGGCGGCTTGAGCGTGAACCAGGGGGCCAAGAAACATTGCACAACCTACGGCTAGCAATGATCCACGCAACGAATTGGCAATATGACTCATAGTGGTTCTAACCCCCTTTAGACCTTACTTTGCGCGCAACGCCCAAAGCTTGGCTACGCGTTCGAGATCAGCATCGCCCTTGACCGCGCCAAAAGACTTGGCCGCAGCCGCTTTGTTGCCGGCACGCAGCTGGGCAATGCCAAGTACGAGCTGTGCTTCGCCGGCATTGGTAAGGCCGCCCTTGGCGATACCGCTTTCGATTGCCTTGACCGCGTTGGCGTGATCGCCAAAGCTCATGTGCGCTTGACCGAGCTTGACCGCAGCGTCACCCGTCTTCGCAGCTGCCGCTTCGCTCGCCTGCTTGGCAAGCCCCGCCTTGGCGGTCGCGGCGCGCTCTTTAGCGGCATTCAACAATCGGGTGTTGCGCTCGATGTCGCGAGTCTCAGTGAACACCTTTCGTTCAAAGGCCACCTGCAACACGCTCTGTGCTTCGGCGGGAACACCGTTCTCGATTGCACGCTGCGCCATCTCGGTGTAATCACGACCGCCGCCCATCGCACCGACGTCAACCGCCAAACGGTATGCGTTGAACGCCGCGGCATCGTTGCGGCTCGCGAACAGGGACTGCATCAGGTTCGCCCAGCCCGCCGGATTCGGATAGTACGTTACGAGCTTCTCAAAACCGGTAGCCGAACAGGCTTCATCTTTGAGCCGCATGCAGGCGGTGACGTACATTTGGATGGCATTTTCACGCGGGCGTTGACCCCGGCGTTCCTGGTCAGCGATCCATTTACCGACGAAATCGCGAGTCGACTTGTTGTCACCCTGCTGGTAGTACGTCTGCGCGACGAGCAAGTAGGTGTCGGCGTCCGCACTGCCTTCTTTGATCATGCGCTGGCCGTACTCGATCACCTTGGCATAACCGCGGTTGCTGTAGTGCAACTGCAGCAACGCCTTGAGGCGTGCCGGGACCGCCTTGGCGTCAACAAATGACGTTGACAGGTTCGCTTCGTACGCCTTGATCGCACTGGCGTAGTCGTTCGAGCGCGTGGCGCAGAAGCCAATCAGCTCGTTGGCGATGAAATCGTCATAGGCATTCTTGCCGCTGATGCCCTGAGCCTCGCGAGCTTTGGTGATGCACTCCGCCCAGCGATTGGCTTTGCTCGCCGTTTGCGCGGCCGCGAGGGTGGTTGCGGCTGCGGCGCTGTTCTTGTTGGCTTGTGCGGCGACGTCGAACGATGTGGTCGCAATGACGGCAACGAGAGCGAGCGCGAGAGCGGGGTATTTCATGACGATCCTCAAGTGGTTCTAACGCGTGGGTCTTTCCTGACCGCAAAAAAAACTCGCCGCACCCTTGCGGGACACGGCGAGACTGACATTTTTCATCGAAGCGCCACAGACTATCCTAGTCCTGGAACTCCGCAACATTCACAAAGCCGATCTTGGTCATGCGATTTCGCTGCGCTGAAGCCAGCACTTTCGCAACAACCTCGTACTTGGCGCGCTTATCGGGGCGCATGTGAAGCTCAGGCTGCGGGTCCTTCTGCGCCTCCTGCCGGAAGAACAACTCGAGGCGATCGACGCTTTCAACCACTGAACCATTCCAGAGGATCGTACCGTCGAAGTCGATCTCGATATCAATGACTTCAGGCTGTACCGGCGGCGGTGGCGCGTTAGTTGGCCGAGGCATGTCCAATTTCACGGCATGCGTCATTACCGGAATCGTGATGATGAACATGATGAGCAACACCAGCATGACGTCGATGAGCGGCGTGGTGTTGATATCGCACATTCCGTTATCGGAATCTGCGCCTACATTCATTCCCATTGCAATAACTCCTGTTCGCTCAGCGAGTGCCGCGAATGCCGCGGTCAGGTTCGGTAATGAAACCGACCTTCACCACACCACCACGCTGCACTGAATAGAGCACGCGACCCACGTCTTCATACCGAGCATTTGAGTCGCCGCGGATATGGATCTCTGGCTGCGGGTCTTTAACGGCCTCGATCTTGATCTTCTCGAGCAGCTGGTCACGGTCCGCAATCTGCTCGTTGTTCCAGTACACCAACCCGCCGGCATCAACCGCAATGGTGATGTTCTCGGGCTTGGTTTCCGTCGGAATGTTCGCGGCCTTCGGCAACGACACTTTGACGGTCTTGGTGATGACGGGAATCGTGATGAGGAAGATGATCAGCAACACCAACATGACATCGACCAACGGGGTCGTGTTGATGGTGTTGTTGAAGTCCTCGTCGCTACTCGCGCCGATGTTCATTCCCATGGGATCGTTCCTCGATCTCGCCGGACCCGGTGACACGCCCCATCAAGGGCGCATCACCGGACGCCAGCCAATTGCGAATTGCGTTCGATTACTTCTTCGGAGCCGCGGCGGCAGCCGGGGCAGCCGCGGGAGTCGGCACCGGAACGCGTGCGCCGCCAACCAAGTACGCGTGCACGTCGGTGCTGAACTGAGTCAGCTCTTCCTGCACTTCCTTGTTGCGACGAATGAGCCAGTTGTAGCCCATGACCGCCGGCACCGCGACCGCGAGGCCGATCGCCGTCATGATCAGCGCCTCACCGACGGGGCCTGCGACCTTGTCGATGCTCGCCTGACCGGAGGTGCCGATCGCGACGAGGGCGTGATAGATGCCCCACACCGTACCGAAGAGGCCGACGAACGGCGCGGTTGAACCGACCGTTGCGAGCCACGGAAGGCCCGTGGTTAGGTTGAGCGAGATGCCCTCGTTGGCACGCTGCAGCGACATGGCAACCCACTCGTGGTAACCGATGCGCTCGTTCAAGCGGCCTTCGTGATGCTGAGCGGCACGCATGCCATCTTCAGCGATCGTGCGGAAGGTGTCGCCCTTGGGCAAGCGATCACAGGCTTCGCGGATCGAACCCGCAGCCCAAAACTTCTGCTCGGCAGCCTTCGCGGCAACCATCAGCTTACGCTGATCAATGTACTTCATGATGATGACGTACCAAGAAGTCAGCGACATGATGACCATGACGATGAGCGTACCCTTGGCGACCCAGTCTCCCTGTGCCCAGAGAGCTTCCAGACCGTACGGATTTTCGACGACTGCGGCGGCTACTTCGTTTTCCATGATTTCCTCAGCGAATGAACTCTATTTCTAGAGAGTAAAAATTATTTGATCTCAAACTTGACGCGGAACGACACACAGGACTCGGCCTGCGGCTGTCCGTTGCTGGTACCCGGCTGATATCGACCCGCTCGGGCGAGTCGAACCGCGCCTTCATCAAGGCGCGGAAACCCGGACGAGCCGACAACCTGCGGATCGCCAATCAGGCGACCGCGCTCGTCGACACAAACTCGCACAGTGGCAGAGCCCTGCTCTTCGGCGCGCTTGGAGGCCGCCGGGTAGTAGTCTTCGCTCGAGGGCATACGGCCGATGCGCGCCGGCGCGAGTACCGGACGGGGCGGCGGAGGCGGCGCAACGATGGCCGGGGCCGGCCTGTCGGTGACGTTACTGATGGCGGTGGTTTGCGTCTGAATCGGGATGTCGATGGCGATGTCAGGCGGCGGAACCTGCACCGGCGGACGCTCCATTTGCGGCGGCGGCGGCGGTGGCGGCTTATCTTCGGGCTTGATCTCTTCGATGATGTCGGTGACGAGCGGCGGAGCAATCACTTGCACCACCTGACGCGCCAAACCGCTGATCAGGCCATAAACGACGATAACGTGGAATCCGATGATGACCGCGAAGACGGTCATGCGGCGCGAATTGTTCTGTTCTACGTAGCGGGCCATGTTCTCTCGTGGTCGCTAACCAATGGCTACCCGAAATGGGGAGGCAAACCTAACCGGCTTTCCCCATGCCGTGCAACCTTCAACTCCACCGCGGTCAAGCCTTGTTGACCTAACCTGCGTCGGAGACCCAACAACCGGCCGATACACGTCTACGCAACCGCGGTGGCTGCATGGCTCGTCGATCGACGGATGAGACCGGGAGGCTGGTTCGGACATCACTGTCGGGTCATAACCGAGCAACGCTCGCTATAACTTCCAAGCAGTGCAATCCCTTGCATATCCCCCAATCCGAAGCCAACTGTAACCGGCGCGCGCCGGACTGACAACCCGTTGTCATCGAAACGTCATTCAGTCCGTCACTGCGCCAGCAGAAGCGCTGCTCACCGTGCGCGCGTACTTCGCAAGCACGCCGCGTTCCTGATACGGCTTGGGTGTGCGCCAACGTTGCGCCCGACGTTGCATCTCGAGTGCACTGACATCGACGTCGATGCGTCGACGTTTCGCATCGATGCGAATGCGATCGCCATTGCGTAGTAGACCGATTGGCCCACCGACTGCGGCCTCCGGTGAGATGTGGCCGACGACAAACCCGTGACTGCCTCCGGAAAATCGACCGTCTGTGATGAGTGCCACTTTGTCGCCCAAGCCCAGCCCCATGATGGCGCCGGTCGGGCTCAACATTTCGCGCATACCCGGCCCACCGCGTGGCCCTTCGTAACGAATTACAACCACGTCGCCCGCTTTCACCTTGCCAGCTAGGATTGCTGCGGTCGCTTGTTCTTCACCGTCAAAAACTCGCGCCTTGCCCTCGAACGCAAGACCTTCCTTGCCGGTGATCTTCGCAACCGCGCCCTCGCCTGCGAGATTGCCGTACAGCACAACAAGGTGACTGTCTTTTTTGATGGGGTCATCGAAGCCGCGGATAATTTGCTGTGAGGTCGGATAGTCACGCACCCCGCGCAGATTGTCGGCCATGGTCTTGCCGGTCACGGTCAAACAGTCACCGTGCAAGAGTCCGCGATCGAGCAGCCGCTTCATCAGCGGCTGAATGCCGCCAGCAGCAATCAACTCGGACATGGCGTACTTGCCGCTAGGTCGTAAATCGGCGAGCACCGGCACCCGTTTGCCGAGTCGCGTGAAATCATCGAGCGTCAACTTGACGCGCGCGGCGTGCGCGATCGCGAGTAAGTGCAACACGGCATTGGTCGAACCGCCGAGCGCAATGGTCAAGGTGATCGCATTCTCGAAAGCCTTACGGGTCAAGATCTGCCTGGGTGTGATGCCGGCCTTGACGAGCTTGACCACCGCCTCACCTGCCCGTCGACAGTCGTCAATTTTATTGCGACTGACTGCATCTTGCGCTGAGCTGTCGGGCAGCGAGAGACCCAAGGCTTCCATGGCAGAGGCCATGGTGTTGGCGGTGTACATGCCACCGCAGCTGCCTGGCCCCGGTATCGCGGTGCGCTCGACCTCCAACAACTCGCGGTTGCTGACCTTGCCGGCTGCATGACCGCCGACGGCTTCGAAAACAGAAACGATATCGCGCCGCTCGGCCCCGAGGCGGATCGTGCCACCGTAAACGAACACCGCCGGACGATCGAGTCGCGCGATGGCGATGGCGCAGCCCGGCATGTTCTTGTCACAACCGCCGATTGCGACCAGTCCGTCGAAGCCTTCTGCGCCCACAACCGTTTCGATGGAGTCAGCGATCACCTCGCGTGACACCAACGAATAGCGCATACCGGGTGAGCCCATCGAGATGCCATCAGAAACAGTGATGGTGTTGAACAGCACACCCTTGCCGCCGGCTGCGTTGGCACCGGCTTCAGCCTCGCGGGCGAGCGTGTCGATGTGCATGTTGCACGGAGTGAGATTTGCCCAAGTCGAGGCAATACCGATTTGTGGCTTTTTGAAATCGGCGTCGGTGAATCCGACGGCGCGCAGCATCGCACGCGAGGGCGTTTGCTTGGCGCCATCCACCACCAGACGCGACCAGCGTCGCGCATCGACTTTTTTCTTGGCCATGGTCGTTCTCGAACCTCGTATTGAATTTGGATCAACCGTAGCGCGCAGCGATCAGGCGATCGAGCGCGCGCAAACTCTGTGCTTCGGCGCCGATCGGCCGACCGGGACGCTCTCGAGCGTTCCAACCGTAAAGATCGACATGTAGCCAGCTCGGGGTCTGCTGCACGAAGCGGCGTAAAAACAGCGCGCCGAAAATCGCGCCCGCGAATGACGAGGAGGCAACATTGTTGAGATCGGCGACACGACTGCCGAGCTCTTCGTCGTAAGCATCCCACAGCGGCAGCGGCCACACCGGGTCGGCCTCGAGGGTGCCCACGCGCTGCAGCTCCTGCAGCAAGCCCTCGTCGGGGCTGAACACCGCCGGCAGTTCCGGACCGAGCGCGACCCGTGCGGCGCCAGTCAGTGTCGCGAAATCAATGAGCAAATCGGGGCGTTCGTCATCCGCATCCGTCAGTGCATCGGCGAGCACCAAGCGCCCCTCGGCGTCAGTGTTACCAATTTCCACCGTGAGCCCGCGTCGCGAGCGCAGCACGTCGCCCGGCCGAAATGCAGCGCCACCGACCGCATTTTCGACAGCGGCGATCAGCACGCGCAGTCGAATGGGCGCCTGCCGTTCCATTAAACGTCTGGCCAGAGCCAACGTCACCGCCGCGCCGCCCATGTCTTTTTTCATGAGCAGCATGGCCGCGGCCGGCTTCAGATCGAGCCCACCGGAGTCGAAGCACACGCCTTTGCCGACCAGCGTAACCTTGGGGTGACGCTCTTCACCGTAGCGCAACTCGATGAGCCTCGGTTGCTGCGCGCTGGCACGACCGACCGCGTGAATAAGTGGGTAGTTCTCGGCCAGGAGTTCATCGCCCGTGATGACGCGGCAGGTTGCGCCGTGGCTGTCTGCGAGTGCCACAGCCGCCGCAGCAAGTTCGGCCGGTCCGAGATCGTTGGCCGGGGTGTTAATTAAATCTTTGGCAAAGGCAACGGCCGCAGCGCGCGAGCGCGCGAGTGACTCGTCTAGATCTTCCGTTGCGCTTTCGAGCACGGCGCGTGCGGGGCGGTTGTCAGGCTTGTAGCGCGCGTAGCGGTAATCACCCAAGCCCCAACCGAGCGTGGCCTGATAGCGCGCAGCGGAGCTCAGCGGGTCGGCAAAATGATAGCGCGCGGCGGGCAAGCGCTCGGGCAAACCGGCCACATGCCACCACTGCAAGCCCTCGAGGCTCGCGAGGTTGCCGACACCTTGCACTGCTTTGCCAATTTTCCCGCTCTGATCTGGAAACAGCAGCACCCGGTGGCGTTCAGCCTTGAAGCCACTCGCCTCGAGCCAGGCGCGTTCTGCTGGTTTGAGACCCGCGGCGAAGTTCGCCAGGCTCGCCTCGCTGACGAGATGAACGGGTGTCGATTCTGGTCGTGCTTTGTCCATAGGCGAATGGTATCTCGATTGACAAAAAGCCTACCGCTGTGGTGACATATTTCACATGATTCGCGCCGCCCACGAGCTGTTTGCTCTATCGCTAGCCCTAACAGGGAGCAGCCGGCGCGGGTTGCTTGTCGGGGTCTGAAGCCACAGGGCTCGATCCGGCGATAAGCAGAGATCAGCAAAACCCCGCACCGGCCACGCGCCGATGCGGGGTTTTTTATTGTTCCATCCAGAATCAGGCCAACCGGGAGTGATGAGATGAAGTTGTTTTCACAAAAGGACGTCGACAAAAAAGCGCTGAAAGGCGCCCGTATTTGCGTGCTCGGCTACGGCAGCCAGGGTCGCGCCCATGCCTTGAACCTGCGCGACAGCGGCTACGACGTTGTCATCGGTGTTCGTAAAGGCGACAGCTTCAAGAAGGCCAAGAAGGACGGTCTCGCCGTTGCCCTGCCGGCCGCCGCCGTCAAGGACGCCGACCTGATCGCAATGTTGGCGCCCGACCTTGCGCAAAAGGGCCTCTACGCCGAGGTCATCGGCAACATCAAGCAAGGTGCAACATTGTTGTTCGCACACGGCTTCAATATTCATTTCAAGCAGATCAAGCCGCGCAAGGATCTCGATGTGGTGTTGATCGCACCCAAGGGCCCGGGCGATCTGGTGCGTCGTCAGTTCGAGCAAGGCCGCGGCGTGCCGAGTCTGATCGCGGTTTATCAGAATGCCTCGAAGAAGGCGTTCGCCAAGGCGCTTGCTTATGCCGATGGCATCGGTGGCACTCGCGGCGGTGTGCTCAAGACCACCTTTGCGGAAGAAACCGAGACCGATCTCTTCGGTGAGCAGGCTGTGTTGTGTGGTGGAGCAACCGAGCTTGTGGTCAAGGGTTTCGAGACCCTGGTCGAAGCGGGTTATCAACCCGAAGTCGCTTATTTCGAGTGCATGCACGAGCTCAAGCTGATCGTCGATCTGCTGCACGAGGGTGGCATCTGGAAGATGCACAAGTTCATCAGTGAAACGGCCAAGTATGGCGATCTCACTCGTGGACCGCGTGTCGTGACGAAGCAAACCAAGGCCGAGATGCGCAAGATCCTCAAGGAAATCCAGCAGGGCAAGTTCGCTCGCCAATGGATCCGTGAGAACGCTAACGGTCGCAAGAAGTACGACAAGATGTTGAAGGCCGACATCAATCGCCCGATCGAGAAAGTCGGCTACGCGCTGCGTGCGCGCATGCCGTGGCTTGATCAGGGTCGCTGATCACAATGGTCTTATCGCAACGGACCGCATAACGCCAAGGAGACCCGCTCATGACATCGAACGCCGACAGGGTAATGATCTTCGACACCACGCTGCGCGACGGGGAACAAGCCCCGGGTTGCAGCATGACGCAGCCGGAAAAGCTGCGCGTGGCGAAGTCGCTAGCCGAGCTTGGCGTCGATGTCATCGAGGCGGGCTTTCCGGCCGCCTCGCCGGGTGACTGGGATTCGGTCAATTCGGTTGCGCGCGAGGTCGAAGGCCCGATCATCTGTGGGCTCGCACGCTGTACGCGTGACGACATCGAGAAAGCAGCTCGGGCGCTGCGCCCTGCCCCGCGCCACCGTATCCACGTGTTTCTCGCGACCAGCGCCATTCACCGGCAATACAAGCTCAACATGGCTAAGGATGAAATCATCCGCAGCGCCGTCGAGGGCGTGAAGATTGCTCGTGAGTTCTGCGAGGACGTCGAGTTCTCCCCCGAGGACGCGTCACGCACCGAGCTCGAGTTTTTGGCGCAGGTGGTCGAAGCGGTGATCGAGGCTGGTGCGACCACGGTCAATATTCCAGATACGGTGGGTTACACCGTGCCGCACGAATTTGCCGAACTGTTTCGCTACCTGCGCAAGAACGTCGCCAATATCGACAAGGCTCGATTATCGGTGCACTGCCATGACGATCTCGGCATGGCCGTCGCCAACAGTTTGATGGCCGTTGTCGCCGGCGCACGGCAAATCGAATGCACCATCAATGGCATCGGTGAGCGCGCTGGCAATTGCTCGCTCGAAGAGGTGGTGATGGCGCTGCGCACGCGCGAGACGTTCTTCAATGCCGTTACCAACATCAATTCGCAAAAACTTTATCCGGCCTCGCGACTGGTTTCGAGCATCACCGGCATGCCGATTCCGCGCAACAAGGCCGTAGTTGGCGAAAATGCCTTTGCCCACGAGTCGGGCATTCATCAGCACGGCATGCTGAAGCATGCGAGCACCTACGAGATCATGCGCCCGCAAGACGTGGGGCTCACGAAATCTGCTTTGGTGCTCGGCAAGCACAGCGGGCGACATGCGCTGCGCGAGCGCATCAAAGAACTGGGCTTTGATATCGACGACAGCGAATTTGCGCGGGTCTTCGAAGAGTTCAAAGTGCTCGCGGACAAGAAGAAAGAGTTGTTCGATGGTGACATCGAGGCGCTGGTTCTGCGCGCAGAGGGGCACGAGGCGGGCCCTTGGACGCTTGAGCATCTGGCTACTGCCTCGGCACCGTCCGCCGCCGAGGCAACGGTCGTGCTGTCGCATCAAGATGGGCGGCGCATCGAACAAAAAATGAATGGTGATGGTCCGGTCGATGCAGCCTTCAAGGCCATCGAAGCCGCGACGGGCATTCATCCGACCCTGCAGAAGTTCGAGCTGCGCAGCCTTACCGAGGGCGAAGACGCTCAGGGCGAGGCGATCGTCTACGTCAATTTCCAAGAGCGCAGCTACCGCGGTTCCAGCGCTACGACTGACATCGTCGAGTCGGCAACTCGTGCTTTCCTCGAGGTGATCAATCGCATCGAGATGTCGCAGAAAGCCCAAGCTGCGGCCTAGACCCAAACTCATCTCTGCTTACGAACGAAGAGCTCTCATGACCACTGCAAAAACCATGTTCGAGAAAGTCTGGGCGGCACACGAGGTGGTGCCGGAAACCGCAGACACGCCGGCGGTGATCTTCATCGACCTGCATCTGACTCACGAAGTGACCTCACCTCAGGCCTTTTCGTTATTGCGCGAGCGCGGCCTCAAGGTACGCCGCCCTGATCTCACGCTCGCCACCATGGATCACGCGACACCCACTCGCACCGAGCAGGTTTTCGGTGGCGCGCCGATCTCCATCGAATCGGCTGCCCGTCAGATCAAGCAGCTCGAAAAGAACTGCGCCGAGTTCGGCGTCGAGTTGCTTGGGTTACAAGATGAGCGGCGCGGCATCGTGCACATCATCGGACCTGAGCTTGGCGTCACCCAGCCAGGTAAAACCATCGTCTGCGGCGATAGTCACACGTCGACTCATGGCGCCTTCGGTGCACTCGCGTTCGGCATCGGTACGACCGAGGTCGGTCATGTGCTCGCGACGCAGTGCTTGCTGCAGAAGAAAGCCAAAACGTTCGCGGTTGAAGTCGCCGGGCGACTCGCCGCAGGCGTCACCCCAAAGGATTTGATCCTCGCCATCATCGGCAAGGTTGGTGTTTCGGGCGGCACCGGTCACGTCTTCGAGTATCGCGGTGAAGCCATTCGGGCGATGGACATGGAGCAGCGTATGACGATATGCAACATGTCGATCGAGGCGGGTGCGCGTGCGGGCATGATCGCTCCCGATGATGTGACGTTCGCTTATTTGCAAGACAAGCCCCGCGCGCCGCAGGGCGCTGCGTGGACCGACGCCCTCGCCCGCTGGAAATCTTTGCCAACTGACGCCGGTGCAGTTTTCGACAAGAGTGTAAACATCGATGCCGCTGCGCTCGTGCCGATGATCACCTACGGCACCAACCCAGGCATGGTGGTGCCGGTGACCGGTAGCGTGCCGGATTTGCGCGGCGACCCGGTCTTCGATGCCGCGATGAAGTACATGGGGCTCAATCCAGGAGAACCCATCGGCAATGCACCCGTGAATGTGGTGTTTGTCGGCAGCTGTACCAATGGTCGATTGAGCGATCTGCGCGCTGCCGCGCGTGTGCTCAAGGGTCAAAAAGTCGCCTCTGGCGTGCACATGTTGGTGGTGCCGGGCTCTCAGGAGGTCAAGCGTCAAGCCGAGGCGGAAGGCCTGCACGAGGTCTTTGCCGCCGCGGGTGCCGAGTGGCGCGAATCCGGTTGCTCGATGTGCCTTGGCATGAACGGTGACACCGTTCCCAAGGGACAATATTCAGTGAGCACCAGCAATCGCAACTTTGAGGGCCGACAAGGAATCGGTGCGCGTACTTTGCTCGCGAGCCCCGAAACGGCAGCGGCCTCGGCCATCCGTGGCCGCGTCACCGACCCGCGCGAACTGCTCAACGCTTAAGTCGCACACGAGATTAGCCATGAACCCGATCAAAACCATTCGTTCTCGTACGGTCGTGATGCCTTCGACCAACATCGACACCGACCAGATCATCCCGGGACGCTTCTTGACCACCACGACCAAAGAGGGTCTTGGGCAACAGCTGTTCGCCGACTGGCGTTATGACGCCTCCGGCGCGCCCAAACCCGACTTCATACTGAACAAACCAGAGGCAGCCGGCTGCCGCATATTGGTTGCCGGACGCAATGTGGGTTGTGGCTCTTCACGCGAGCACGCGCCCTGGGCGCTGCTCGACTACGGCTTTCAAGCCGTAATCTCGACTGAGATCGCCGATATCTTTCGCAACAATTCTTTGAAAAATGGTCTACTGCCCATCGTAGTCGACGCCGATACCCACGCTTGGTTGTTGGCGAACCCGGGTGCAGAGCTCGCGGTCGACCTCGAATCTGCCTCGTTGCACTTGCCAGACGGACGTCAGGTCTCCTTTCCGATCGATCCGTTCGCACGCTATTGCTTGATGAACGGTGTCGATGAGCTCGGGTTTTTGCTCTCCAAGGATGGTGACATCAAAGCGTACGAGGCCCGACGTACCGCATGAAAGCGCGCATCGCGGTTTTAGGTGGCGATGGTATCGGACCCGAAGTGGTTGCCGAGGCGATGCGCGTGTTGCGTGCTGTCGCAGAGCGGCATGGTCACGATTTTGAGCTCGACGAGCTGCCCTTCGGCGGCGTCGCAATCGACGCGTACGGCGATGGTCTGCCGAGTGCGACGCTAGAGGGTTGCCTCGCTGCTGACGGTGTGTTGTTAGGCGCCATCGGTGGGCCCAAATGGGGTCCCGAGGCGCCGGTTCGCCCAGAGGCCGCTTTGCTGCGTCTGCGCGCCGAGCTTGGCGTCTATGCCAATCTTCGCCCGATCAAAGTTCACCCAGCGCTGCGCGACGCCTCGCCGCTCAAGCCCGAAGTTGTCGATGGCGTCAATCTGTTGTTCGTCCGCGAACTCACCGGCGGCATCTACTTCGGTAAGAAAAGTCTGATTGGTGATCGTGCCGTAGACGAATGCGCCTATACCGTGGCCGAAGTCGAGCGCATCACTCGCGTTGCAGGGCGCCTCGCGGCACGGCGTCGCGGCAAAATCACGCAGATCGACAAATCGAACGTGCTCGAAACTTCGCGCCTATGGCGGCGGGTCAGCGAGCGCGTCATCGCCAGCGAGTTTCCCGAGGTTAGCATCGAGCACATGCTGGTCGACTCTGCTGCGATGCAGCTGATTCGTAATCCAAGGCACTTCGATGTGATCTTGACCGAGAATCTCTTCGGTGACGTGTTGACCGACGAAGGCGCCATGCTTGCAGGGTCCCTAGGAGTGCTGCCCTCGGCCGCGCTTGGCGAGGGTCGTCGCGGTCTCTATGAGCCAATTCACGGCTCGGCGCCGGACATCGCCGGTCGGGGCATCGCCAATCCAATTGGCACCATCATGAGTGCCGCCATGTTGCTGAGACACTCGCTTGGGCTCGATGCCGAAGCGAGCAGCATCGAAAAAGCCGTCGGACGAGCACTCTCGTCCGGTGCGCGCACGGCTGACATTGCAGATGCTGCAATGTCGGGCGCACCGCTCTCAACGAGCGCGATGGGCGATGCCATCCTTGCGGAGCTCGCTGCCGCAGAGTAAAGGCCCGCGTTAGATCGCTGCCAGTGCGCGCGCGAGGTCGGCCTTAAGATCGGATATCGTTTCGATGCCGACCGAAAGTCGTAGCAGGCCATCGGTAAGCCCTGCCGCGGCTCGCGCGGCTTCATCCATTGCCGCGTGAGTCATGGTGGCCGGGTGCGCGATCAAACTCTCGACACCACCCAAAGATTCTGCCAGCGAGAAAAGCTGCAGATTCTCGACGAGACGGCGCACAGCGGGCGTACCACCTTCGAGTTCGATCGAAATGATGGCACCGAAACCCTGTTGCTGTCGCTTGGCGATCTCATGACCCGGATGATTCGCAAGGCCCGGGTACAACACGCGCTTGATCCCTGTTTGCGCAGTGAGCCACTCGGCGAGCGCATTGGCGTTCTCCTCGTGCAGCGCCATGCGGGCATGCAGCGTGCGCAAGCCGCGCAGCACGAGAAAGCTATCGAAGGCTGCCCCGGTCATACCAAGCGCATTGGCCCACCACGCCAACTGCTGGGCGTCTTCGGCAGTGGCGGCAACCACTGCGCCGGCGATGACATCGCTGTGACCGTTCAAGTACTTGGTCATGGAATGCACGACGAGATCGGCGCCCTGCTCCAACGGTCGCTGCAGCACCGGCGAGAGGAAAGTATTGTCGACGGCAACCTTGGCGCCCGCAGCTCGGCCCATGGCGGCCACCGCCGCAACATCGGTGATACGCAGCAACGGGTTGCTCGGCGTCTCAATCCAGAGCAGTGCCGTCGGCACTGAGAGCGCCGCCGCCAGAGCTGCTGCATCGCCAAAGTCGACGAATTCAACCTTGAAGTCACCGCGCCGTTGCCAAGCAGAAAACAAGCGGAAGGTGCCGCCGTAGCAATCATGCGGCGCGACGATGCGCCCGCCATGCGGCAAGATTTGCCCGACGAGTGCAATGGCACCCATGCCGGAGCCGGTGATGACCGCAGCGCTGCCACCCTCGAGATCGGCGACCGCCTCGGCGAGCAGATCGCGAGTCGGGTTTCCCGAGCGCGAGTAGTCGTAACGACCTTTGACTCCGAAGCTCGGAAACGCGAAGGTCGAGCTCAAATGGATGGGCGGAACCACGGCGCCGGTGGTCGGGTCGCTTTCGAGTCCCGCGCGCACTGCACGGGTACGGGCATCAAGTGGTGGTTGGGCCTCTGTCGCCATGAACATTTACTCCGCAAGGCGCGCGAACAGCGCACGCAACTGATTAGCTTCTTTCAAGAAGGCATCGTGACCGTAGTGTGAAGACCATTCAAGCAGTTGGGCTTCAGGCAACCGCTCGACGAGCTCGCGCATGTCGGTGAGCGGTACGAGTTGATCTTCAGCGATCGCCACCGCGACAACCGGCACCTTTACCGTCTCGGGTTCGAGGCGATGCAGATCGATCGACTCGGAGAGCGTCAGGAAGCTCTCGGCCGCATAGCGCGCGGCATAAGCGGCCCCGCGCGACTGCAAATAATCTTCTACAGGAAATACGAATCGACCGTCCGCCAGGCGCGGCTCGGCAGCAAAGCGCGCTGCAAACTCGTCAGCCGAACGGTAAGTGGTCATCGCCAGTGCACGAGCGAGCGTCATGCCTGCAGCTGCTTGACCTTGATCGGCTGCGAACTCGACGATGCGACGTTGCACGCTGCGCCAGGCGGTTGCCATTGGATGTGCGCGATGCGCGCCGCTAATCGTAAGCAAACGCTCAAGCCGCGATGGGTATCGGGATGCAAAGGCAAGCCCCACCATGGCGCCGTAGGAAGCGCCGATGAACGCCCGTGCCCTTGGTAACTCAAGCGCCACGAAGAGTCGCTCGAGGATTTCCGCCTGATCGTAGGTCGAGATGCTCGGAAAGCGTGCCGCCCCATTCGGCCCCGTCGTGGCGCCGCTGCCGCCTAGATAGTCGAATGAGAGCACGCGATAGTTTTGACTTGGCAATGCAAGCCCGGGCCCCACGATCTCGCGCCACCAGCCGTCAGCGGGCGTGGTGAGAGAGTAAACGCGGCGGTGCGCCGAGATCCCGCCCTGAGCAACGACGAGCGGCGCGCCTTCAGGGCCCGCCAAGCGCCAGCCGATGGTGATTGAGTCGAGCTCGCCACCGTGATGCAACGACATCGGACCGAGTGCGAGCGTGCCTTCTAGGCAGCCGGTCTCGGCCACTGTGGCCTGCGCCTCGATCGGAAGTTGCGTTGTTCTGCTGGTGTTGCTCATGCTCAATGCCGTATCTGGACCTCATGGTCTCACCAGACACACCCTGCAGAGATGAGCTCCCGCGCTCGGGCGGGGGCCAGCGCCCATCCGCTCGGGCTGCGCTGGCACTCATCTGACCAAACGCCTTTCAGCGCTTGGCAGGAGTTGGCACCGTTCAGGGTTGGTTGGACCCGTCGGTTGCCCCGGCTTCGTTGGGCCTGTCCCTCAGCCGGTCTCGATGAGGCGGCGGATGGTACGAGCAGGCTCCGGGTGGCGTCAAGCCGCCCTTGACCTGCCAACAGCCTTGTATTAACGTGTTAACACATTAACACGTTGAAACACGGGCCATGAAAACCCATCCGACGATCTCGCCTCGGCAAGAGGCTCGCGCTGAACGTAACCTCTATCAAGCTATGTTGACGTTGCGCACGGTAGAGGAATGCCGCGCGTTCTTTCGTGATCTCTGCACTCCTGCCGAGCTCGAGGCGATGTCCGATCGCTGGGCGGTGGTCGAGTGGCTGGAGCGAGGTGTCCCGTATCGCGAGATCCACAAGCACACCGGGGTCAGCGTCACGACCATCGCGCGCGTCGCGCGCTACGTGGGCAGCGGCAACGGTGGCTATGAACTTGCCCGTTCGCGCCTCGAGGAACAAAAATCGTGACACCTGATAAAAGCACTCGCCTCAAGCTCGCAATCCAGAAGTCGGGGCGTTTGACTGACCACTCCACCGACCTTCTGCTGCGCTGTGGCCTCAAGTTCTCTCGCGGCAAGGACCAATTGGTCGGGTTCGGTGAAAACATGCCGCTCGACTTGCTATTCGTGCGTGATGACGACATTCCCGACCTGGTCGAAGAGGACGTCTCGGATCTCGGGCTTGTCGGGCTCAACGTAGTCGAAGAAAAGCGTCTCGAGTTGCTCGCGCGCGGACACGCACCGCAATTCACGGTGCTGCGTGCTCTCGACTTTGGTCGCTGTCGCTTGTCGATTGCAGTGCCAGAGGACAGCAGTTTCACTGGCGTCGAGCAGCTGCAGGGCAAGCGCATCGCGACCACCTACCCCTATGTGCTCGCGCGTTTTCTCGACGAGCGGCAGATTTCAGCCGAGATCGTCACGCTCTCCGGCGCTGTCGAGATCGCGCCGCGGTTGGGACGAGCCGACGCCATTTGTGACCTCGTGTCCACCGGATCGACCCTGGTGGCCAATCGGTTGCGTGAAATAGAAACCGTTCTGCAGAGCCACGCGGTTTTGATCCAAACGCCACTTGCCTTGCCCCCGAGTAAACACGAATGGGTTGAGCGATTGCTGATGCGTATCGACGGTGTGCAGCAGGTTCGCGAAAGCAAATACATCATGCTGCATGCGCCGCGTAGCGCACTGCCGGCGATCAGAGCACTGCTGCCGGGCAGCGAATCACCGACGATCATTCCGCTCGAAGGACACCCTGATCGAGTCGCCGTGCATGCCGTTTGTCGCGAGAACGTTTTCTGGGAAACACTCGAACGTCTCAAAGCCGCCGGCGCGAGCGCCCTGCTCGTGCTACCCGTCGAGAAGATGCTCGCATGATGTTGCCGATCATCGACTATCGCGCTCTCGATACGGCAGGCCGTAGGGCGGCGCTTGCGAGGCCTGCCAACGAGTCGCGCGCCACGCTCGTGCAGAGTGTCCGCGAGACCGTGGCGCGGGTGCGAGCGCAAGGCGATGCAGCCGTACTCGACTACGCAGCGCGTTTCGATGGCGGCGCTCCGCCTGCATTACGCGTGCCCAAAGAAGATCTGCAGGCCGCGCCGAGTGCGCTTACGAATTCCGAAGTCGCTGCGCTGCAACGGGCGATCGTCAATGTGCGGCGTTTTCATACTGCGCAGCTCAGCGCCGCGCTCAGCATCGAAACCGAGCCCGGCGTACGCTGCGAGCGCATCGTTCGTCCCATCGATGCCGTGGGTCTATATGTCCCAGGTGGCTCGGCGCCGCTGCCCTCAGCGCTCATCATGTCAGCCATACCGGCCGAGATCGCCGGCTGCCGGCGACGCATACTTTGCACGCCCGCTGCGGGCGGTCGCGCGATTCACCCCGCCATACTCGCCGCTGCTCTCTTTTGTGGCATCGACGAGGTCTACGCCGTCGGCGGCGCACAGGCCATCGCAGCGATGGCCTTTGGTACCGAGACGATTCCCAAGGTCGACAAAATTTTTGGTCCAGGCTCAGCGTGGGTCACGGCAGCGAAACAAGTCGTGGCCGAAGACCCCGATGGCGCAGCGCTTGATCTGCCGGCCGGCCCCTCCGAAGTGCTGGTGATCGCCGATGCCAGCGCGAACCCGGATTTTGTCGCCGCAGATTTATTGGCTCAGGCCGAGCACGACCCGCTCTCGCAGGCGATCCTGTTGACCGACTCGGTCAAATTGGCTGATGCGGTGCGAGACGCGGCGCTGGCCATGCTGGCGCGCCTTTCGCGCCGCTCTATCCTCGAGGAATCACTGCAGCGCAGTCGTATCTTGCTGGTGGCTGATATCGACGAGGCGATCGCAGTCAGTAACGAGTACGGTCCCGAGCATCTTCTTTTGCAGGTGGCGCGCGCTCGCGAGTATCTGCCTGAGATCCGTTCAGCAGGTTCCATTTTTCTTGGGCCCTGGAGTCCGGAGCCCATGGGCGACTACTGCTCGGGTACCAATCACGTGCTGCCGACCTATGGCTACGCGCGGGCTTATAGCGGCCTCTCCGTGCTCGATTTCCAAAAGCGCATCACCGTGCAAGAGCTGAGTGCGCCAGGGCTTGCAGCACTCGGGCCGACGGCGAGTACGCTTGCCAGGCTCGAAGGTCTTGATGCCCACGCCCTAGCCGTTGATCTGCGTCTGCAATCTTTGACGGATGTCGCAAACTCGTGAGTGAGACACAGGGAATCGAGAGCGTGCTGCAGCTTGCGCGCCCAGAGATTTTGGCGCTCCGCGCGTACGAGCACGCGAGCTGGAATGGTCTTGAGCGCATGCACGCCAACGAAGCGCCCTGGCCGCCACTGACTGCGCCTTGCGGTAGTGAGCTCAACATCTATCCCGAGCCCCAGCCGCAGGCTCTCGTGGCTGCTCTTGCAAGTTATTACGATACTCAGGCGGACCGCGTGTTGATCGCTCGAGGCAGCGACGAGGGTATCGATCTTTTGACGCGGGTCTTCTGCCGAGCTCTGCAAGACGCCGTGCTCATCTGCCCGCCTACTTTCGGTATGTATGCAGTGGCCGCCCATATTCAAGGCGCGGCTGTCGTCTCGGTGCCGTTGCGCGAGGACTTCTCGCTCAATGCTTCGCGCGTCGTTGAGTCATTGCAAGACTCGGCGCCGAACGCGCCCGTAAAGATCGTTTGGCTTTGCTCGCCCAATAACCCGACCGGTAATGCACTGTCCGCCGAATCTATCGACGAGATCGTGGCTGCCGCCCGGGGCCGCGCGCTCGTCGTCGTTGATGAGGCGTATGCCGAGTTCAATCCCACCGCATCGTACGTCAAACGGCTCGATGACGAGCCGCATCTGGTGGTGCTGCGTACACTGTCAAAGGCGCACGCACTCGCGGGTGCGCGTATCGGTTGCGTGCTCGCGCATCCGGAGCTCATCCGTTTGTTGCGCAAGGTCATACCACCGTATGCCATCGCTCGCGACAGCGCACATCAGGCGCTATTGGCTATGCAACCCGGTAACCTTGCGATCACCACTGAACGGATCCAAACTCTGCGGAGAGAGCGCGAACGCATGGCAACCGCACTCGCTGCGTTGCCTGCCATCCGCCGCGTATGGCCGAGTGAGGCCAATTTCCTGCTGGTCGAAGCACAAGATGCTGCGGCACTGATGGCTGCCGCAGCGGCAGCCGGACTCATGTTACGTGACTTCAGCGGCAAGTCCGGACTCGATCAAGCTGTTCGCATCTCGATAGGCACACCGAACCAGAATGATCGTTTGTTGAGGAGTCTCGCATGAAGGTCTTGTTCGTCGATCGCGACGGCACGTTGGTTGAAGAGCCGCCCGATGAGCAGGTTGATGCCTTGGCGAAGATCCGTTTCTTGCCGGGCGTCTTCGCGGCGATGAACGAATTGCGCGAAGCGGGCTACAAGTTCGTCATGGTGACCAACCAAGATGGACTCGGCACGGCGAGCTTCCCAACCGAACACTTTGAGGCGCCGCAGCGTTTCATTCTTGACGCCTTTGCATCACAGGGCATCGAGTTCGAAGCCGTGCTGATCTGTCCCCATTTTCCAAGCGACGAGTGCAACTGCCGCAAACCTAAGACCACTCTAGTGGATGAATGGATCGAGCGTACCGGCGTCAAGCTCGCGACCGCTGCCGTGATTGGCGATCGTGATAGCGACCTGCAACTGGCGGCCAATCTCGGCATGCCGGGCTATCGGGTCGCGGCAAACGGCGATCCTGAATGCAGTTGGCAGGCTGTGAGCCATCGTCTGCGGGCGCGTACTGCCGAAGTCAGCCGCAAGACCCGCGAAACCGATATCCAGATCCGCGTAGATCTCGATCGCGAAGGTGACGTGCAGGCCCGCACGGGCATCGCTTTCTTTGATCACATGTTGGAACAGCTCGGCAAGCACGGCGGTTTCTCGCTGCAGCTTGATTGCCGCGGTGATCTCGAAGTCGACGAACATCACACGGTCGAGGATTGCGCCCTCGCCCTCGGCGAAGCCTTGCGAGTCGCCCTTGGCGACAAGCGCGGCATTGGTCGCTATGGCTTTTTGTTGGCGATGGACGAAGCTCGCGCGCAAGTCGCGATCGATATCTCGGGCCGCGCCTACAGCGTTTTCGAGGGCAAGTTCTCGCGCGAGCAAGTGGGCACGCTGCCGACTGAGCTCGTGCCGCACTTTTTCCGCTCGCTCGCCGACAGTTTAGGAGCTGCCATTCATGTTTCGATCAGCGGCGATAACACACACCACATGATCGAGGCCTGTTTCAAGGGCGTCGGGCGCGCTTTGCGTCGCGCGATCCGGCGTGAAGGCGCCGATCTACCCTCGACCAAGGGCGTGTTGTAGAGAGCCGCTCATGACTGTCATTGTCGATTCAGGTGGCGCCAATCTCGCCTCGTTGGTGCATGCACTCGCCCGGCTCGGTTGCCATGCCGTGGTCTCGCGCGATCCTGAGGTCATCGCGAGTGCCGAGCGCGTACTGTTACCGGGCGTGGGCGCGGCAGCGGCCATAATGCAGCGTCTGAACGCAGCCAAGCTGCTGCCGGTGCTGCGCAGTCTCGAGTGCCCGGTGCTCGGTATCTGTCTTGGCATGCAGGTCTTGTTTGAACGTTCGGCTGAAGGTGAGACTGAAACCTTGGGTGTGATTCCTGGTCGCATAGAGCGTTTGCGTGCAGCGCCCGGCATACCGGTCCCGCATATGGGGTGGAACACCCTGCACCCCGTGACGGCAGATCCGCTGTTCGAAAACATCACGAACGAGGATCGTTGCTACTTTGTGCACAGCTATTACCTGCCCGCGACGCATCCGAACACGATCGTGAAAACGGAATATGGCACGGCGATTGCCGCTGCAGTGCGTCAAAGAAACTATCGTGGCGTGCAGTTTCACCCCGAGCGCTCCGGTGTCGTCGGCCACAAGATTCTCGAAAATTTCCTACGGTTGGGTCCATGCTGCTGATTCCCTCTATCGATCTGCGTAACGGTCGTTGCGTACGCCTGTTACGCGGTGACTTTGCTGCCGAAACCGTTTACGAGCGCAGTCCGACGCAAGTTTTTGAGGACTACCGCAAACTCGGAGTCAGCTGGCTGCATCTGGTTGATCTTGATGGTGCGCGCGATGGGCGCTTGGCAAACCGAGACGCCATCCTGAGTTTCGCTACCAACGCAATCAAGGTGCAAGTCGGTGGCGGCGTACGTTCGATTGGTGTGGTCCAAGATCTACTCGAGGCAGGCGTTGCACGTGTTGTCGTCGGCAGTGCCGCGGTTGAGGCGCCACTCGAGGTCGCTGCATGGCTGCAGCGCTTTGGCGCTGAGCGAGTCTGTCTCGCCTTCGACGTGCGCCTCGATCAGACTGGCCGCCCACTGCTCCAAACCCGTGGATGGCGCGAGGCGACAAGTGTCGACTTATGGTCAGCGGTCGAGCGTTATCTGCCCTTTGGACTGCGGCACGTACTCTGTACTGATATCGATCGTGACGGGGCTTTGCAGGGTCCTAACGTCACGCTCTACGGTGAATGCCAGCAGCGATTTCCCGACATTCTTTGGCAGGCGTCTGGCGGTGTAAGCCACGCGCGCGATCTTGCGGCGCTTGCGGATATCGGTGTCGCCGCTGCAATCAGCGGCAAGGCGCTGCTCGATGGTCATATTGACGACGCCGAGATCCGTCGTTGGACGGGCAATTGAGATGCTCGCCAAGCGCATCATCCCCTGTCTAGACGTGCGTGATGGGCAAGTCGTCAAGGGCGTGCGTTTCCGCGATCATCGCATCGTGGGCGATATCATCGAGCTCGCCTCTCGCTATCGTGATGCCGGGGCCGATGAGCTTGTTTTTTACGACATCACGGCGAGTCCCGAGGGTCGGTCGGTTGATCGATCTTGGGTGGAGCGCATCGCTGCCGTGCTCGATATTCCGTTCTGCGTCGCGGGCGGTATCAGCAGCGTCGCCGATGCCGAAACCATCCTCAACGCAGGCGCCGAGAAAGTCTCGGTCAATACGCCGGCGTTGCGCGCTCCAGAGCTGATCAACGAGTTGGCCGAGCGCTTCGGTTCGCAATGTGTCGTGGTTGGCATCGACAGCGAAACCACCAGAGACGGCTATCGCGTCTTTCGCGATACCGGTGATCCAACGCGGGCCCGCGACAGCGGGCGCGATACGCTCGATTGGATACGAGAGGTACAGGATCGGGGCGCGGGTGAAATCGTGCTCAATTGCATGTCTAGCGACGGCGTGCGCAACGGTTACGACATCGCGCAATTAAAGGCCGTACGAGCCTTGTGCAGCGTGCCCCTGGTCGCCTCCGGCGGCGCAGGCACTAGCGCGCATTTCATCGCGGTGTTCAAAGACGCTGGCGTCGATGCTGCGCTTGCCGCCAGTGTGTTCCACAACGGTATATTGAGTATTGCCGAGCTGAAATCCGAGTTGCACGCCGCCGGATTGGAGATTCGCTTATGAGCTTGACCGCTGCCGACATCGACACGCTGAAGTTCGACGCCAATGGACTCATCACGAGCGTTGTCATCGACGCCGAGAGTGGCCAGCTGCTGATGGTCGCGTGGATGAACCGCGAGTCACTGTTGCTCACCCTGCAGCGTGGCCGCGCCGTATTCTGGAGTCGCAGTCGCGAGGCGCTGTGGGAAAAAGGCGAAACGTCGGGCAACACTTTGACGATTGTCGACATCTCGGTCGACTGTGACCGCGACACCCTAAAAATTACTGCACATCCTGCAGGGCCCGTCTGCCACACCGGGAGCGCCACCTGCTTCGGTACACTTGATAACGCGCCGCTCGAGTTTTTGACTACGCTTGAAAATGTCGTCGCCCTGCGTCTGCGTACTGCAGAGCCGAGCAGCTACACCGCCAAGTTGGTGGCCGAGGGCACGCGACGGGTTGCGCAGAAGGTGGGTGAAGAAGGCCTTGAAGTCGCTCTTGCGGCCGCAGCCGGCGACCCACGCGAACTCGTCAGTGAATCAGCCGATCTGATGTATCACCTGATCGTGCTGCTCAAGTCGCAAGGTTTATCACTCGAAGACGTTGCGCGTGAACTGCGGACGCGTCACGCAGGCTGACTACAACACGATCTCGGGCGCGGGATCTCGCAGGTTGTAGTGCGAGGCCATTGCCGCACCATAGGCACCCGCTGTTGCAATCAAGAGCACATCACCCTCGCGAGTCCCGCTCGGTAGTGCGCGCGCGTGGCCCAAAACGTCGCCGGTCTCGCAAATCGGGCCCACCACGTCATACGTGCCATCACAGGTCGCACCCAGCTGCGAGAGATTGACAATATCGTGATGCGCGCCATAGAGCGCAGGCCTGATCAGCGAGTTCATGCCGGTTGCAACACCAACATAGCCCGCAGCGCCCTTGGTCTTAAGCTGTGTCACCTTGGCCAGAAGCACACCGGCTTCGGCGACCACGAACCGTCCGGGTTCCAGCCAGAGTTCGACATCACCGAGCTCTGGCATTAATTCTTCGAGCACCCGATCAAGCGCTGCCAGATCGAGCGGCGGCGCGCCCTCTGTGTCTGGCACCCCGAGTCCACCACCGATGTCGAGGTAACGAACCGCCGGGAAATACTGCCGCGCTTCGCCGAGTACCCGCGCGACCTCGCGCCAGTTGCTGACGTCGTGGACGCCGCTGCCGGCGTGGGCATGCAAACCTACGACCCGCGCGCCAGCCGCTGCTGCCGCTTCAGCCACGCGCGCAAGATCATCTCGCGCGACACCAAACTTCGAGTGTATGCCGCCCGTGCGTACGTGCTGATGGTGACCACGACCGCTGCCGGGATCGACTCGTACAAAAATCTCCCGCCCGTTAAACAATTCGGGCCAGTGTTCGAGTGGATGCAGGTTATCGAGCGTAAGCCTGACACCGAGATTCAGCGCGAACGCGTACTCCTCGCGAGTCGCAAAGTTCGGCGTGTACAGAATCTCACTGGGGATAAGTCCCTTGACGTGAGCGAGCGCATGTTCGATTTCGCCACGCGAGACGCACTCGATGCCAAGGCCCGCAGCATGAATAAGCTGCAGCAGTCGCGGCTCCGGGTTCGCTTTCATCGCATACGAAACGCGACGGACGGACCTCAGCGAGCAGAGCTGCCGACAACGCTCGAGTACGGTCGCCGAGTCGTACACGTAGGCGGCTTCACGATCACCCATGAGTGCCAACAACTCTTCACGGCGTCGCTGCCACCACGGCGGAGCCGTGACTGCTCCTCGCGATGCCGCTGGCGCAAACAACTGCTGCCATGAAGGACCGAGCACCCGATCATCACCGACCGGCCGCACCAACAAGTCGTGCAAGTCGTTCACCAGTCGATCGCCCTGCGCTTCGTCGACGACGAAGGTCAGATTGAGATCGTTTGCAGCCTGACTCACGAGATAAATATGTTGTTCGGCAAAGAGCTCCAAGGCCTCCCCCAGACGATGCAGGATGCCTCGGATGTTCCGTCCCACCATACTGACCGAAGCGCAAGGGCCGATGACTTCAGCGCGGCAAAGTGGCGCAAGGTCCGCTTGCAAGGCCTCAACCACGGCGCGATCGAGGGTGTTGGCCTGGGGGTCCAGTGAAACGGTGACGTTCGTCTCGGAAGTCGACACCAAGTCAACCGACAGACCGTGGCGTTTGAAAATCTGGAACGCGTCGGCGAGAAAACCCACCTGATGCCACATGCCCGGGCTCTCGAGCGAGATCAAAGTAATGCCTTTCTTGAGGCATATAGCCTTGACCTGGGCGGCATCGCTCACCGGCGCGCCGGTGATTCGGGTGCCGCCCGCTTGGGCGAGCTGGGTTGCGTAGACATAAAGCGGAATGTTGTACTGGCGCGCGGGTAGCAGGCAGCGCGGATGCAAGACCTTAGCGCCGGCCGTCGCAATTTCCTGAGCCTCGTCATAAGTGAGCTCGAGCAACTGGCGCGCGGTGGGTGTTGAACGCGGGTTGGCACTGAACATGCCGGGCACGTCGGTCCAGATCTCGAGTTGCTTCGCCTCAAGCACCGCTGCGATGTACGCCGCCGACGTGTCAGAGCCCCCACGCCCGAGCAGTACAGTGTCACCGGCCGCATCACTCGCGATAAAGCCTTGCGTGATGATGACGGGTCCAAGCGATGCCAGCTCATCTGCGACGTTGGCGTTGGGTCTGAAGTCGCAGGTCGCCGAGAGATAGTTCGCTTTGGCGCTCGCCGCCTCACGCGCTTCGGCCCGCAAAATCCGTCGCGCATCAACCCAGTGCACCGCGAGGCCCTCGCGCTGCAGAAAGGCAGCACCCAAGGTCGTCGCCAACAGCTCGCCCATGGCCATCACACGCGCCCGCGCGCGGTCGGTGACTTCACGAATGAGCGCGATACTGTCCAGAAAATGTGCGAGCTCGTCGAACCAGGGCGCAAGATTTACGATGTCGGAGACACCGAGCTCGGCAGCGAGTTGCTGGTGACGGTCCTGCAGAGCCGAAAGCGCCGGTGCGTAATCGCCCTGTACCGCTAAATCGAGTAATTTCTCGAGCCGGTCGGTGACCCCGCTGACGGCGGAATGAACGACCACAACCCGGGCGCCCGTCTCACCGCGCTCGCGCACGGTCCGAGCGATGCTTTGCCAGTTAGGCAGTGAAGAAACGCTGGTGCCGCCAAACTTGAGTACGACCCAGCCATCAGCGGAGTGCGACACGTCAGGCACCGCCTTCAAAATTCGTCGTCGTAGACTTCGCGCAAATCTTTGGCGAGTTTTTTGTCCGCCATGACTTCTTCGACCTTGCTCCAGGCTGCCTTGCCGCGCTTGCCGGGCACCGGCTTGGCGCGCCGGTCCACGCGATCCAGGAATCGGTCGTAATCGTTATTGTCTTCCTGTCCGCTGACCTCGCCTAAGAGTTCATCGTCCAGTTCGAAGCTTTCCGTGTCGCGCTCGGACATCATCCCTGCTCTCTAAGTGCTTGAAAATCATGGGCTTGCACAACTGGCCCAGCCGCGGAAGCCGGCAACTATAACGAAAACGGCCCGCTCTGCAAGCTCAAGTTCGCCGAACGCTGTCCCGGACCACGATTGGCGCGCCGCGTGACAAGCCCAGTCGGTCGGCTGCCCTGCCCTCGGCGACCGCAATCTCGAGCACTCCGAACGAGTTGATGAGCGCGAGCGGCTCGCCCGGCCGTGCCTCTCCATAGGTGCGCCGCAAGCTTAGAGTGGTCTTTCCGGCGTGCACCCGAGGCTCGACCCAGCCCTCGAGCAAGCGCTCATCGATGTTAGTCAGCAGGTTGCCGAAATGATCGATGGTGATCACCACTCCGTTGATGACTTCGGCCGCCACCTCCGGTTCGTCAACCCAGGCCGGGACGATGCTGGTAACAGGCTCAGAAATATCGACGACCTTGATCTGCCCGCTGGCGAGCAGCGCCGCGAGCGGCGCGAAGATATCGCGACCGTGAAAGGTCGAGCTCGGGCGCGCAAACCCGAGCGCGGCAAGCTTCTCGAGCTGAACTCGACGGCAGCCGGCCGACCTGTCGCGCTCGACGATCGGCGCCAAAAGGCCATTATCCGGTGCGAGAAAATAATGACCCTTGGACTCGACGAGCAGCACGTCGCGCGCCGTGCCCACCCCGGGGTCGACCACGGCGAGATGGATGCTGCCCTGTGGAAAATACTCGAATGACCTCAGCAGCCAGAAGCCCGCTTCGGCTGGCCAATGGGCGAGAATGTCGTGCGTCAGATCGACGATACGCGCCTCAGGATGGCGCGCGAGTATCACCCCCTTCATGACGCCCACGAACGGATCCTGCAATCCGAAGTCCGAAGTCAGGGTGATCACGGCGGGCATCAATGGTCCTCTGCAATGCGCTCGAAGTTTCGGCCGCTACGTTATCATCAAGCCATGACTGACCCTATCGCTTCATTTAGTTTGTCGGGCCGCGTAGCGCTGATCACGGGTGCATCAAGCGGCATTGGTGCCCAACTGGCACGTAGTTTTTCAGCCGCGGGTGCCAAGGTGGCATTGGCCGCGCGGCGGCTTGATCGGCTCGAGCATCTGGCTGCCGAGCTCACCGCAGCGGGCGGCACCGTGGCGACGGTGGCGCTCGATGTCACTGACCGCGATGCGATCGAAACGGCTTTCGATTCAGTCGACTCGACGCTCGGTACGGCGGACATCATCGTCAACAACGCCGGGGTGGCGCAGCCTGCATCATTCTTGAAAACGAGTGCGGCAACCTTTGATTCAACGATGGCAACCAACTTCACCGCTGCCTGGGATGTCTCAGCTGCTGCTGCGCGGCGCATGATTGCGGCCGGTAAGCCGGGCTCGATCATCAACATTGCCTCGGTGCTGGGGCTTGGCGTCGGCCCCGGCTATGCGGCTTACTCCGCCTCAAAAGCCGCCCTCATTTCTTTGACGCGCAGCTTGGCCCTGGAGTTTGTTCGGCATCGCATCCGGGTCAATGCCATTGCCCCCGGCTGGTTCGTCACGGAAATGAACGAGGCGTATTTCGCAACCGAAGCCGGCAAGGACTATCTGCGCAAGATCCCCCCCGGCCGCGCTGGCGAGCTCGCTGAGCTTGCCGGGCCTGCGCTGCTACTCGCGAGCGATGCCGGATCCTACGTCAACGGTGTCGTGCTGCCGGTTGACGGCGCTCATCACGTCGCTCTCGTCTGACTCGGACTCTTCGGGCAGTAATTCGAGCCCGATCATCACCGGAATACCGTCTGCAGTGCGCAGCGCCGCGAGCGCCACGTCCCAGTTGATCATGACCTCTGACTCGCCGAGCAGTTGATCGAGCCGGGCTTCGAAATCTTCGAGTTTGACCGGCAGCACTTGGCCTTCGGCATCAATCGGCGGATGCACTTCGAGCCAGATCTCCCCGTCGCTGCGGGTCATTTTCACCGGCTCATTGATCAGGCTGACCTTGGTGCCCACTGCCACC